>Ga0326727_10002741_pt1 | contig 58809 bp, 57 predicted proteins | sample MB2enrmetagenome_FD_207643 | JGI IMG/M metagenome (GOLD analysis project Ga0326727, IMG submission 207643) | Lab enriched peat soil microbial communities from McLean, Ithaca, NY, United States - MB29MY | ecosystem: Environmental > Terrestrial > Soil > Wetlands > Peat | place: USA: New York... | reverse complement strand
AAACTCCTCTGACCCAGGAAAAGGTCAAGAGCTTGAAAGTCGGGGACAAGGTCTTGATTAGCGGTGTGATTTATACCGGAAGAGATGCAGCCCACAAAAAAATGGTCGAGGCTTTGGAGCAAGGCCTTGACCTTCCCTTCACAATGAAAGATCAAGTCATCTATTTTGTCGGGCCGTCACCTGCCAAAGAAGGGCAGGTAATCGGTTCAGCCGGGCCGACGACAAGCGGGCGAATGGATGCCTATTCGCCGAAACTGATTGCCAAAGGGTTAACGGGAATGATCGGCAAAGGGCTGCGTGCTCCGGAAGTGATAGAGGCTATGAAGAAATACGGCGCTGTCTATTTCGGGGCGATCGGAGGAGCCGGTGCCCTTATCGCCAAACGCATCGTTTCGGCCGAAGTAATTGCCTATCCCGAACTGGGACCGGAAGCGGTACGACGCCTGGTAGTGAAGGATTTTCCGGTAATTGTGATTATTGATCCGGAGGGAAACAACCTTTATGAAAGCGGGAGAGCGCAGTACAGAAGAGTGTAAGAGGGTTAGACAAGCTGCTGTAACTCATTGAGAATAGTGACAACCTCTTGGGAGGCTTGGGACATCTGGGTTAAAAGGCTTCCTGCCTGATTAACGTTGCCTTGTTTATAGGCCTGAGCGGCTTGTCGCGCCAATTCATGTACACGTTCGTGCGGTGACGCAAGTCTTATGAAGGTTGGGTTTGCCCGCAGCAGGTCAGACTCGGGACCATCGACCCATCGCCCTAAACGGCAATCATGGTGGGTACCTACGTTTCTGGAATCTACTTGTTCATACCCTAAAAGCATATTATAGATCCGCCAAGTCCAAAGGAGGTGATCTGTCTTGGAAAGCTCCAGGGCTTGTGAAGTAGTTATGATTGGTACGCTCTGAATTTGGCGGGTTCGGATTTCTCCAAGTTGTTGGCTTATTGCATAAATCCCCTCGCCGGTTTGGTTGGCAACCAGTTCAGTCGTCAGCGCCGATTCATTCACCAGACTGATAATCTGAGCAAACTCTTCGATAACGGCACTTTGTTCTTGGCTCCCGGCAGCAATTTGCTGAATGTCCTTCGAGACAGTTATGACGTGGGATAAAATTTGCTCGACCTCTTGCCCTGCGGCCTGCATGACATCCTTGCCTTCTAACATCATGTGGGAGAGAGACAGGATATCACTTGCCGTGCGGCTTGAATTTTGGCTTAAATGCCCGGTCTTCTGGCGAATATCCGTAACGGACGTCTTAGTGTGTTCGGCAAGCTTGCGTACTTCGTCGGCGACGACCGCAAACCCTCTTCCTTGCTCTCCGGCTCGGGCGGCCTCGATGGCCGCATTCAAAGCCAAAAGATTGGTCTGATCCGCTACGCCGGCAATGACACCGACAATTTGTTCTATTTCGCTCATAGAATCCAGCACAGCTTGTACTTGTTGACTGACTTGTTCGAATTGGGCGAAGGAGCGTTCAACAAAGTCGATGGCCTGTTTGATCTTTTCTACTCCGGAGGTTGCCGTACTCAAGGATTGTTCTACATAGGAGGCAGCATTTGAGGCGGAAGAGGCAGTTTCAGTGGCTGCTGCGCCCATTTCTTCAGCCTGGGCAGACAGATTGGCGATTTGTGGTGTCTGCTCCTGAATGCGCTGCAGCATTTCTCGAATCGAAGTCATACCGGTCATTTGCCCGACTGCCCCATTAATATCGAGCATAGTACTCGCGACAGCGTTTTGCCGTGTCTCGATGATCTCGTTAATGACTTTGACGATACTGTTAAGTGAACTGGAGGGCGAAAGCTCCGGCTTGAGTGGTTTTCCAAGGTCGCAATGGCTCAGACATTCCGTCAACTTGTTTAGTTCATCCTTGTCTATGGTCCGCTGCGCACCGTCTTTTTCAGAAGAATGTTGTTTGAATTTAAACATTTTATACGCTCCCCTTACCTTACTTACAGTGAGTTGGATTTAGCTTTAAACAATTCTTTAATCCTAGCTGTTTCAAAAATAAAAATTAATCTCTTAACTTTCTCTTAATATTTGTTAAAATCCTGCTTTTTTATCTTTTGAAGAAAAAAAATCTCTGTTCCCGCAGAAAAATAAGATTTTGGCGCGGAATCCGTAAAATTGATCCTTCTAAAGAGAGAAATAGACACAAAAGCTTCACAATTTCTTATGCAATAATAAAGGATTTTACGGTATAATGAAAGATAATATTGGAAATTCTTGATGGGAGTTGGCTTGAAGCATGAATAGTTGCCCGTTATGTGGAGCGCGTGAGGTAGGTCGTATTGGACGTGAACGGTATTATTGCCGAGAATGTTGCCACGAGTGGACGAAGGGAGGAGGAGAGGTCAAAATTTACGAGGTTTTGTTGGATGGATCAGTGGAACAGTTGGAAACAGACCAGGATTTATTTTTTCATTCTTTCGCTGAGCAGGTTGTCCGTCGCCGTGCCGGATGATGTGTACATATCAACAAAGTGTTAGCTTTAAGATTAGTAGAACAATTATGAGTATGAAACCAGAGCGAATATTCCCTAAAATAATATTTAACCAAAAGAGAGTCGGGTTTCAGGCTCTCTTTTGTATGTCAAGGAACAAAATATTTAATTCCTAAATTATGTTGCAGGAGTTTATCGAGGGACAATAGAAATACTTAAAATAGAACAGTTTTAAAGTTTTAATGAGATTTGAGAGGAGAAGATTCATGAGTGAACTTCAACAAGATAAAGACTTTCAATGGACTGGCGAAGAGGTAGAATGTGCGAGTGGAATCCATTGGGGCATCTTGGAACAAGCTAACGGGATTGTTGCCATTCTTGTGAACTCCCCCGGCGGGGTTTTGACTGGGAAACAGCTGCGCGTTATGGCTGAGATTATTGGAGAGGAGGGGGTTATTAAGTATACACGGCGTATGGCCTCACTGCTTTTAATTCCGAAAGAAAAGGTTGGAATTGCTTTAGAACAGCTTCAAGCGGTCGGTCTTCGGATAGCAAATTTGCATAAAAGTGTTCGCAACATCGCGGCCTGTCCGGGCAAGGGGTTTTCACCCAACTCCCGTGGAGATACCTTAGGACTTGCTAAGGCACTTGATGAAGCCTTTTACGGAACGATTCTGCCTTGGGATTTTAAAATCGGGATTTCTGGCTGTCCGCGCAATTGTACGGGAGTACAGTGCAATGATCTGGGTTTGATGGCGGAGCCACGCGGAAAATATTCGCTTTGGATCGGCGGTTCAGAGTCCGGGATGAACCCGAAACATGGAACGTTGGTCCGGAAAGGAATTTCTCGCGAGCAGGTTATTCCTGTTGTGCAACGGATTCTGGAAACTTATGCGGCAGGGGCAGAGGAATTTGGGGCAGAACTTGGCGAAGGAGCTAAGGTTCGGCTTTATCATGTCTTGGAGAAAACAGGATTTGAGCGGTTTAAGCAGGCAATCGAAGAAGTCCTAAACAACCCAAGCGTCCAAGCTTAGGTATCTAGGCATCACCCAAATGAACGTAAGGAGGATATAGGGGTATGGCGACCAAAGGGTTCAGTAAGCTTAGTGCCTATAAGGCCTTTTCGAAGATGGATAAAACTTGCGCCCAGGGCTGTAAATGTTCGGCGCTATGCCAACTGTTTATGGCGAAGGAATTTCTCAGTTTATCCGCCCAGACGGGGGAAAAATTCAACGATAAGATTCCGGAGGATATTCTGGATATGTTCCGGAGCGTGCCCTTAATTCCTGAACGCTATAAAAACATGGAACTTCAAGAAGCCTTCTCAGAGGTGCAAAGTATTTGTGATGGTTGTGCAATAGATGAACACGATTCTTATTGCACGGTAAACGTTGTACTTACCGCGCTGGGAATCCTGCTTGAGGGTAAAGACTTCATAACGGATAAAGATAAGGAACAGGCCGGAAACTAGGAGTCAGAAAGCACTTCATTCAACCTAAAGAGGATATTAAGATATTGTACAAATTAGGATAATGAAAGGATGAGCTCTGTTGGTACTGATACGTCAGTTTGACTTAGATGAAGCCGTTCACTTATTGAGACTGGATGGAGAACAGTTGGCTCTGCTCAAAGAAATTCGACCGATTATTGAGCAGGATGTGGAGGAAATTATCCGAAACTTTTATGCTCATGTAACAAAGTTTCCAGGACTTAAAGCTATTATCGATCAATTTTCCACGGTGGATAAGCTGAAAATCGTCCAGAAGAAATATCTGCTGTCTCTTTTTCCGGACAAAATTAATGATGAGTTTATGCAGTGGCGAGTGACGATCGGCAAGGCTCACAGTCGGATCAATTTACCGCCTTATTACTATCTGAGTGCGAGTCAATTCTTTTGTGACGAGATTACAGAGCGAATTTTTAAATATTTTCGTAAGAAAACTGACAAGGCCCTTCAGGCAAGTAGGGCTTTGCAGAAAATTTTGAGTTTTGACCAGCAAGTTGTTATGGCCAGTTATATTCAGTCCTATATGACTGAAATTGACAAGCACGCTGAATTAGAGAAGGCCATAAGTGAAATCGATAACTTGCAACATAGGGTCAGTCAGGCCAGTCAGGCGTTGGCGGCAACTTCGGAAGAAACAGCGGCTTCTGCAGCGGAAATGAATGAAGCGACAGCACAAATTTCGAATAATGCGTCTGAGGCGGCCCAATTTTCTCGGCAGGTAGATGCTTTGGCGCAAGAGGGCGCCCACAAGATTCAAATGATCTCAGAGACGATTTTGCGCCTGGCGGGTATGACCTCTGAGATGCAAGGGAAAATGACCGAATTGGACAAAAGCTCAGCGCGCATTGCCTCGGTTACGGATGTGATTAAAGAAATTGCTTCCCAAACCAATCTCTTGGCTCTAAACGCAGCCATTGAAGCGGCGCGTGCCGGAGAAAGTGGCCGAGGCTTTGGAGTCGTTGCGGAGGAGGTGAAGAAGCTCGCCACCCATTCTGAACAGTCTGTCAAAGAGATCAGTGCCCTGATTATGATCACCAAACAAAATACGGTTGCGGTGAACCAATCTATTGCTCAAACAACAGAGGCTATGCAGGGTGCAGCAGCAGAGGCCGGGGAAGTGGTAGGCCGTTTCGGAGAAATTATGTCGGCAATTAATGCGAGTATCCAGCAGGTTCAGGGAATTGCCAAGCAGATTGATGCTTTAGCCTTGACCGCAGGCCAAATCGGTGCGGCGTCCGAGGATGTGGCTAACTCGGCAACTTCATTGGCTCAAATGGGGTTGAAGGACTGAGAGACTTGTGGGACACAGCGCTCGGTCTTACGGCGCAAAGCATAAAAGAAGGAGAACTGAGAAGGAGGAGCCGGATTGTATGAAGATGCCTTCTACATCCGACGGATGTGGAGTTTTTCTCGTGCACTTGATCTCGGTTTAGTGGACGAGGAAATTGAAAGGGGTTTACAGCTTGCTTTGGGGCAACGGCACGGAGAACGTGTCGCCTATATTGCTATGCGTCTGGGACGATGGCTGGGACTTGATAAGAAAGAGTTAGTTCAGGTTACAATTGCCGGATTGTTGCATGACATCGGGGCACTCGGCTGTTTCCGTGAGTATCACGGGGACCCGCGTATTTTAGAAAAACATTGTTTGGAGGGAGCGCTAGCGGTCGAGCGTTTCCCGTCGGGGAAAATTCTGGCCTCCGCGATCAAATACCACCATGAAACACCGGACCCGTTGCACGCTGCTTTACGGGTTCCTGCCGAAGAGGTGCCACTAATGGCCCGAATTTTGTCTTTAGCCGATAAAATTGATTTGCGGTTGTTGCGTAGGCTAAATTCCCGTCAAGAACGAGATGAGATTTTGAGATGGGTTAAGGAGAAATGCGGGATTTTATTTTATCCTGAAGTTGCTGCTGCCTTTGAACAGGTTGCGTATAAAGAAGCATTTTGGCTGGATATCGAGCAACCGGATTTACTTCAGATCGCTTTGGGGCTCTTGTGCGGAAAGTGGCACCTTCCGGCAATGCGTGAGTTAGAGGCTGGATTTACCGACGATTTAGCGGCAACGTTTGCTGATTTGATCGATCAGAAAAGCCAGTTTACAGCACGACACTCCTGGTCGGTGGCCGAAACAGTGGAACGTTTGGCTAAAGGACGGGGCTGGTCTCAAGATCGGCTGCACGAGATCCGTATAGCAGGTTTATTGCATGATTTAGGTAAGCTCTCCATACCTAAGAAGATCCTGGATAAACCGGGGCCGCTTGAGCCGGGTGAGGTCGATATCATACGCACGCATACATACTATACGCATCGTCTATTGACAGAGGCTGGTTTTCCTACTCGAATGGCGGAATGGGCGGCGCATCATCACGAGCGCCTCGACGGCAAAGGGTATCCCTTTGCCCTCGCTGAGAAGGATCTCGATGAGGGGGCCAGACTGATGGCGATCGCGGATATCTTTACGGCTCTGACCGAAGATCGTCCTTATCGTCTGGCAATGAGTTCCGGAGAAGCGCTAGCCTTGATTCAGCGTGGGGCTGGGACAATGGTGGATTCGGACTTGGTGGATCTGGCGAAAAGGGTCCTTATGTAGGACTTAGCTTTCGTTCGGGCTGTTTCCCATAGTCAGAAAGTCTAAGTCCTTTAGGTCCGGTACGGGGAAGTCAATCGGTGCCGGAGGGGAAATCCTGAATTGCCCCTTCGGACCTGTTGAAGGCATGTTTTTGTAGTGAGGATAATTTGTTGGAATAAAAAGACCGGGACGCAGCCTCGGTTATTCTTAAAGACGGGGATGGTTCTCTTGCCTGATAATTCATGTCAGACAAGAGAACCATCCCCCTGTTGTATTATTTCGATAGATTATGCGTTTCAAAACTATTTGTGGTAAAGTTGTAATGAGGAAACAGTCGATTTTGTAATCAGATCTAAAAAAGGGGAGATTAGTTTTGTTTTACCCTTTTGAGATGGAAGGCTATCTTGAAACATTGTTGGGAGAACGAGATCCACTGCTTCGAGAAATGGAAGAGCAGGCCCTTCGAGAAACAATTCCGGTGGTGACGCCGATGGTCGGGAATTTCCTGCAGTTGCTTGTCCGGATGGTCAAAGCGCAGGCTGTTCTGGAGATCGGGACGGCAATTGGGTATTCCACGATTTGGCTGGGGCGTGCTGTAGAAAAGACCGGAGGGCAGGTCACGACGATTGATATGAACCAAGATCGCTTAAGGCGGGCTCTTAACTTCTTTGAACGTGCAAAACTTCAACACTGTATCACAGCTTTAGAGGGAGATGCCTGTAAGATTCTGTTAACGTTGGAATCAGTCTTTGATTTTGTTTTCATCGATGCCGCTAAAGGAGAGTATTTGGATTACCTAAACCTCATCTATCCCTTAATTGCACCGGGTGGAGTACTGGTGGTGGACAACGTACTTTTTCGAGGGTGGGTAGTTCCGGGAACTGAATTCGCACCTAAGTATGAGCGTATAGTGGGGGGATTGCGCCAATTTTTACAGGACCTTTGCCGGAATCCTGACTTTTCCACCACGGTTTTGCCGTTTGGCGATGGGGTGTCAGTGAGTCGGCGATTATAGGTAGACCACGAACCTCGACAGGGCGGAAGGAAGATGAAGAGGATCATGAAAATGGATAAGCATTTAATAAACGGGGAGATTTCCAGCCGGCGCTATGGGGAGATTGATGTTTTAAGAGCGGTTGCGATTGTGCTGATGGTCCTATTTCATCTTGTGTATGATCTGAAGGAGTTTGCCGGGGTCAATGTCGACTATCAGGCCTCGCCGTGGGTTTTTATTGGAAAAACTGCTGCCCTGCTCTTTATCTTTATATCGGGGCTTTCCAGCGGCTTGAGCAGATCTCCGATCAGGCGAGGTCTGAAAGTGCTCTTCTGCGGAATGGTTGTTACGGTGGTGACCTATCTGTTCATGAAAGAAGAGTATGTACGTTTTGGGATTCTGCACTTTTTAGGCGTAGCGATGATCCTATATCCGTTGATTTCCAGATATTCTTCGCGAACGCTTTGGGGATTGGCAGGTTTGGTTACCTTGCTTGGGTTTTGGTTCAAAAACCAAGTGTTGGGAACAAGTCTCTTTCTCCCCTTTGGCTTGATGTATGATGGATTTAGTTCAATTGATTATTATCCCCTTTTCCCGTATTTCGCAGTAACTATCTTAGGTGTCCTTGCTTATCGGCATTTTTATGCTCAGAGAACAGAGCCTCTCTTTCTATTTCGCTTAAATTATCAACCGACTCAATGGTTGAGCAGGAATTCGCTGGGGATTTATTTAATTCATCAGCCCATAATCCTGTTTGTCATTTTCACAATCAAGCGTCTATATGATTTAAAGGGGAGGTAAACAACTTTGACGATGTTTGTTCATGAGCATTTAATCCAGGCGGTCTACTTCGCTCCGCGAGGGAAGGTGCGTCTTTTATTTCTGGGAACAAATATCCAACATCGTTATTTAAGTCCGGAGGATAAGCTGATTGGGTTTGTGGGAGATGCCGGGGCCGGGAAGTCACTGCTGATTCGAGGAATGTTTCCGGGACTGGAACTTACGAATGATGACGATGGGATTAATATTCGCCCCTTACCTTTGCTGGAGGATGCTGAGCGCGGGCATTTCCGCTATCATACCTACCATTTAGATGTCCGCTTCGAGGCTGCCTTTACTCAGCCTTGGAAAATTGCCGAGGCTATTCAGAAGGCAATAGCCGGTGGACATCGCGTGGTCGTTGAGCATTTTGACCTTGTCTATTCTCAACTTGGAGTTAATGCTGAAGTATTGATCGGGGTAGGAGAAGAGGTGATTGTAACTCGTCCGACGGTGTTTGGACCGCACCCGCAAAGTATTGCAGACATTGTTTATGAATCGATTAAGTTTCGACGTATGGCTCACAGCGCTGAAGACATCACGTCGATGGTCCTTGAGGAGATGGGTTTAAAGAAGCCCGAAGTACACAGTGACATAAAACATGGTTTTGTCTTGGAATTACCGGAAAAGCCCGATCTTGATTTAGATTTAGTCGAACAACGCGTGTTAGATTTAATCAAAGCAGATGTGACCATCTGCTTTGCTGACGATGGGCACATCCGAGTTGGGGAAAGGCTTTATCCTTGTACAGGTCCGCGGATTCATATTCGGCGAACGGGTGAGATAAAAGGTTTTCACCTGCTTAAGGAATTTCGCTTTGACCCCATTGCCCGGCTTTATACGATAGCAGGGATTGTAGGAGCGGAAGCAATGTCACCTTGTGCTGATGATTTGATTGGAGGGTGCGAATCAGATAGTCAGCCGGGCTAGAATTTGAGGAAGTAATTGGCATCTTTTCTGTAATTCTGGTAAACTTAAATCAGTAAAGAGACTTGCGCAAAGAAAGGTTAGGTTATTTAATATGCAACGTTCTAATGGTCGGGCTTATGATGAATTACGTCCCGTTAAGATTTCGCGGCAGTTTACCAATATACCTGAAGGTTCAGTTCTCATCGAAATTGGAGAAACCCGGGTTTTGTGTACGGCCAGTGTTGAAGAAAAAGTACCTCCCTTTCAAAAGGGGTCAGGCAAGGGGTGGGTCACGGCAGAGTATGCGATGATTCCCCGCGCAACCCAGTCCCGGACGCAACGTGAAGCAACCAAAGGGAAGCTCACCGGCCGCACGATGGAGATTCAACGTTTAATCGGCCGTGCGTTGCGATCAGTTGTTGATCTGAAGAAGCTTGGCGAACGCACAATTTGGCTGGATTGCGATGTGCTGCAAGCAGATGGTGGAACCCGTACCGCTGCGATTACCGGAGCTTACGTTGCCTTGATGGATGCTGTTCAGTATTTACTGGAAAAGAAACTTATTAGAGCCAACCCTATTCAGGATACCCTTGCGGCGATCTCCGTGGGGAAGGTCCAGGGTCATGTAGTTTTGGATTTGGCGTATGCTGAAGATTCCCTGGCCGACGTAGATATGAATGTCGTCATGACCGGTGCAGGAAAGTTTGTGGAAATCCAAGGTACAGCAGAGGAGACCCCTTTTGACCGTGCCGATTTAGAAGCATTTTTGCAACTTGCTGAAAAAGGGATCCGCACTCTGATGGAAGTGCAGAAATCGGCGGTGGAAACAACCGCATGAAGATAATCCTGGCAACTCAAAACCAAGGGAAAGTTCGGGAGCTTCAAGAACTGCTCGTCAATGAGGGGATAGAAGTACTTTCCTTACGGGATATTCCGGACTGGGAGGATGTGGAGGAAAATGGAGAAACCTTCGCCGACAATGCCGCTCTTAAAGCCAGAGCCGCGGCTAAAAGAACAGGGCTGATTGCCCTGGCTGATGATTCCGGTCTTGAAGTAGATGAATTAGATGGCGCGCCGGGTATATTTTCAGCGCGTTATGCAGGTGAGCCTAAAGATGATGAACGCAACAATGATCAACTGCTTGACCGCTTAGAAACTATTCCGGATGACCAAAGGACGGCACGTTTTCGATGTGCGTTGGTTGTAGCAACCCCTGGGGGGAAAGAATATCATACTGAAGGTACTGTTGAAGGCCAAATCTTGAGGCAACGGCGCGGGCAGGCTGGATTCGGCTACGACCCAATCTTTTATCTGCCGGAGTATGCCCGGACCATGGCCGAACTGACCTTAACTGAGAAAAATAAATTGAGCCACAGAGCTCGGGCCTTTCGGAAAGCGCTTCCGATTCTGCAGGCCCTCAAAAAGAGTCAAGGGTAGATATCTAAGCGGGGGCTGTTTTTTTCGGCTCATGAAAAATATTTAATTTCCGGTAAGTTCTTTAATGTTTATGCTTGACGAATAGTTTTATTTGAGCTATAATAATCAAGTCACCAATCGGGGCATAGCGCAGCTTGGCTAGCGCGCCTGCCTTGGGAGCAGGAGGCCGGGGGTTCGAATCCCTCTGCCCCGACCATTATTCCCAGATATCCTTGGTTGAAGTGGCAACTTGGGTTGACAATCGTAATCCTTGAACTGCGCCTGTAGCTCAGTTGGATAGAGCATCTGCCTTCTAAGCAGGTTGTCGGGGGTTCGAATCTCTCCAGGCGCACCAATTAAGACAACAGAGCCTATGGTGGGTGTGGCGAAGTGGTTAACGCACCGGGTTGTGGTTCCGGCATTCGTGGGTTCAAGCCCCATCACCCACCCCATAACGCAGAGATAGCATCGGGAATTTATTCTCGGTGTTTTTGTTTTTATTTGACAGATCATTGAAATGGTCTGTCAAATTTTTTGGTTTCTTTTCGATTGCTTTTGTTTCTTAGAGGAAATAAAGGGATGATGTGGAATATTAGATAAATTCGAGAACAGGAAGCTCAGGGGAACTGGACCCTTTAAATAGATCATAATTTAATAATGATTGCTTGGCTAGTCCTGATTAAGAGAGGGGATCGCAATTTATGAGTAACGAGGATATCATCAATAATAACCCTGGCAGTCCGGAGGAAAATTCTCACTCATTCGATGCTTTATATGATAGTTTATTTAAATATAACCACTCAATTATGTTGCTTGTTGATCCGGAAACCGGAGCTATTATCGATGCCAACTCAGCCGCCTGTTCCTTCTATGGTTATAGTTATACGGATCTATTAAAGATGAATGTATGTCAAATTAATACACTCACGAATGAACAAATTCTGGTGGAACTGCATAAGGCCAAAAGTGAAAACAGGAAGCAATTCTTTTTTAAACATAAGCTGTCCAATGGCGAAATTCGCAGTGTGGAAGTCTATAGTGGCCCTATGGTTATGAATAACAAGCAATTATTGTATTCTATTGTGCACGATGTTACTGAGCAAAGAAAAGCGGAAGAGGAGATCATAGAATTAAACAGAAAACTCGAAAATAAGGTGGTTGAGAGAACGCTGCAACTTCAAGAAGCAAATTATCTGCTTGAACAAACGAATGCCAGTCTGGAAGAGGAAATTTCCGAAAGAATGAAAATCGAAGAGAACTTGAATAAATCAATGCTGGAGATCAGCGATCTCTATGAAAATGCACCCTGTGGATATCATTCTTTGGATCAAAACGGAATCATAATTCGCATCAATGATACTGAACTCCAATGGTTAGGATACTCCAGAGAAGAGGTGCTTGGGAAAAAGTTTAAGGACTTTATAACGTTTGACAGCAGAAAAATTTATAAGGAAAATTATCCGGAGTATATAAAGCGTGGCTACGTTAAAGATTTGGATTTCACAATAATACGTAAGGATGGTACGTTGCTTCCGGTCTTGGTGAGCGGCACAGCTATTAAGGATGAGAATGGAAAATTTATTATGAGCCGCTCGACCGTTTATGATATTTCCCTCAAGAAACAGGCAGAAGATAAACTGAGACAATTAAATAACGAGCTTGAAGAGATTATCGCCTATAGAACCTATCATCTTGAGGAGACTAATGCGATGCTGGAGGAAGAAATTAATGAACATTATCGAGTTGAAGCTGAACTAATCAAGGCCAAGGAAGATGCTGAAAAGGCCAATACAGCGAAGAGTAACTTTCTGGCCAATATGAGTCATGAGATACGGACACCGATGAATGGCATTATTGGGATGACTGAATTAACCTTAATGACAGATTTGAATGAAGAACAAATAACCTATCTCAATCTTGTAAAAAAGTCAGCCGAATCATTGCTTAGGATTATCAATGATATATTGGATTATGCAAAAATTGAAGCAGGAATGATCAAAGTGGAAAACAAACCATTTATTTTACCCGAAGTAATGAATGAGATCGTGACATTATTTAATATCAACGCCAAACAGAAAGGGCTTGTAATAACGTTAAGAACAGACGAAAACATACCCCCTATTCTGTATGGAGATACCCTAAGACTAAGGCAGGTATCGGGAAATCTTTTAGGAAATGCAGTTAAATTTACCGCTCAGGGTGGAATTGATATCGTAATCAAGCAGAGGGGATTTGTTAGGGATAAAGTGAAACTGGAATTTATCTTTAAGGATACCGGAATCGGTATCCCTGAGGAGAAAAGGGGGCAGCTATTTCAGAGATTTACGCAATTGGACAGCTCCGATACTAAACAGTATCAAGGGACCGGTCTTGGGCTGGCCATCTCCAAGAAACTGGTGGAAATGATGGGGGGAGAAATCTGGATTGAGAGTCAGGTTGAGGTGGGCAGCGTCTTTTGTTTTACGGCATTTTTCGGTGTAGATAAGGCAAACGATACGGTTGAAATATCAAAGATTGATGAAAATAAGCTGAGCGCTAAAAGCGGAAGAGACAGTAAAATACTTCTGGTAGTCGAGGATGACGAAGTTAGTCGGCAGTCCATAGTTGCTTTTCTTAAAATGAAAGGAATCAAAACTTTAGTTGCCGAGAATGGTCAAACTGCCATCGAGATATTTAAAAATGTTGGTGTTGATATGATATTAATGGATGTCCAGATGCCAATCCTTGATGGCTTTACTGCGACTAAAGAAATAAGGAGAATAGAAAGACCAAAGAATGCCCATACGCCAATTATCGCGATGACTGCTTACGCCTTAGCCGGTGACAAGGAAAGATGTCTCATGATGGGGATGGACGATTATATCAGTAAACCAATCGACTTTAAGTCGATCTATGAGATAATCGAGAAGCATTGGGGCTAGGTGTTGATACTGAACTAAGGTGGAGTCAATGTTTAGCGAGAGTGGGGATATCTGCCTATTTTACCGTAAATGTCATCTGGATTGGTTTACTTAATATCGCACCTGTCCTCGACTTAAGCCCTTTACTAATCGTGAGAACATATTGTCGGCCGGAGGTGTAGCCCCCTGGAGGAGGATTTAAGATTATACATCTTCCGCTATTCCCAAATGTCGACAAAATAGAGATAGGGACTGCGCTGTTTTGCGAGTCAGTTACTGAGATATAATTTTTCAGCGGCAGGGATAAGTCCAGCTCTTGGTTAAACACGATAGTCCAGATTTTGTCACTGGGTATATTATACATAGGCGGAAAATCAATTTGTTCGAATGACGCCGTTACGGTTACATTGGCTGCCGGCAAAATAAAGCTATTGTTGCTGATCAGATGATCGGCTGTTCCGTCATTATACTTCAATGTTCCGGCCTGCAGTTGCCTGCCGGGATCGGGGCTGACGGTGAGCATGATGGTCGTACCCGGCGTTGCCGATATTGCGCTGGCCGTGACACTGCCTCCGCTCAAGGTGCCGATACTTACGGTATAATAGGTTGCCGGAAGCTGTCCGGACTCTGCGTCAAGGATAGCCTGATAGATCGCTGCGTGCCCAACGGTTGTGGGATGGGGATCCAGCTGCATCTGCGCTAAATTAAAATTAACGGCCCCCGGTGTCGCCTTAAACTTAGTGTAAACATCAGCGACTTGATAGCCTGCAGCGGCTCCGGTTTTTAGGACTTGATTGATCCCGCTGATTAAAGGGTCAAAGACTTTGTAAAGTGGATCTTGGGTGGAAAAGGGATTATATAAATTTAAAACGTAAATCTTAGCCTGAGGTGAAAGGGTCTTGAGCGTACCGATAATTTGGGGAAAATCTGTGCTGAATTGGCTGACGCCGGATTGTAAAGTTTGGATCAAGGCCGGTGAATTTACCAGACTCGCTAGGAGCATATCTTTGTTGGGATTGTTGGCCATAGCCTTTGCTAAATCTGAGGTCAAATTTGGGTTATTGACCGGATTCACCCCAAAAGCTGTACAAACAGCTCCGATGACCGGAGAAAGTAAATTATCCCCCCCAATGCTTAGCGTGATAATCTTGGCGTTACTCACAGCCGTTGTATATTGGGAAGTTTGCAATCTTGCTAATAAGTTGCTGCTTGTGTCCCCGGACACCGCTAGATTGTTCAAACTAAGCTGACTATAGGTGCTGATTGTTTGCAGATGGTTATACCAAAGGTCCACATAGTCGTTGCCGGGGGTGGCGCTCATACCGTAAGCAATAGAGTCTCCCAAGGAGAGGTCAGTCGAACTAACATTTGTGGTTTGAACACTCGAACTCAGAGCACTGCTTCCGCCGGCCTTTGTCATGCTGACAGCTTGGCTTTCGTTCGCTGCGGGCAGCGCGGTGAGGATTGGTGTGGCGCTTGCATATACGGGAGCTGAGCCGGCAAGCATGACCAAAAGATAAATCAGGAAAATGCCGATTACTTTTTTAGTTTTCATCCATTTTTGCCTCCTTTTTGTTTGTGCTAACTGGAATGTCTCGCACTGACCGTCCTTCCAGCTGTTTCCCAAATCCAGAATTATGATTACTTTCTACATCCTGTATTCAATTCCTCCTAAGATCAGCAGAATTAAGCCGAATAAAAAATAGAGTGGTCAAGGATCAAGCTGGCTATTGAATTTTAATTGCGTTATGATAATGCTTGGAATAAACTATTTTTCCGAGAAAGGACAATGCGTGTGGCCGGTAATAACAAAAAAGATGTTGAATGGGCAGAAGCCAAAAAGAAATGTCGATTGAATGAAGAAACGCTGAAAATGGCTCAACAAATGGGCCTGAATCCAAGAAGCCTGATCAAAAACATCCCTAACAAAAGTGAACAGTGGAAGGCTCCGGTGAATGTCTGGATTCAGGAAATGTATGAAAAGCGCCAAATAAAGGCCTTGAAGAAAAAAGTTCAGAAAGAAGCGTCACCGGAATGAGAGCGCAAGGAAAGGATTTAAAATTAAGTGGTTTTTTGGTTCTGGTGATGGCAGTAGCCAGTGGTATGACTGTGGCCAATTTATATTATATTCAGCCCCTGCTGGTTGAAATAGCCCATAGTTTTCAGGTGACTCAAGTTAGCGTCGGTTTTGTCGCTATGCTTACTCAGATTGGATATGCTCTGGGGATGCTGATAATCTTGCCCTTGGCGGATGTCAAGGAAAAAAGACTTTTGATTATCGTCATGATTCTGTGTTCAGCTTGTTCACTAATGTTCATGGTTTTTTCTTTTAACGTGATTGCAGTTTCAATTGCCTCTTTCGCTGTAGGTTTTACTTCCGTAGTGCCTCAACTGCTGGTCCCTTTTGCAGCGCAACTGGCTGATCCCCAAGAGCGGGGGAAAATTATTGGAACGGTTATGAGCGGCTTGCTGATCGGCATATTGCTATCCCGAACGTTCAGTGGTCTTGTCGGAGAATATTGGGGATGGAGAGTCGTGTATTTAATTGCGGCTGTTTTGATGATCATTCTGGCAATTTTTCTGAGCAAACTATTGCCGTTATGTCCTCCTACTTCAAGTATGAAATACAAAGAATTGTTCAAATCAATGGTGAGTTTGACAAAAGGTCTGCCTGTACTAAGAGAAGCATCCCAAAACGGGGCCCTAATGTTCGCTGCCTTCAGCGCCTTTTGGACTTCTCTGGTTTTCTTGCTGGAGAGCCCGCACTATCATATGGGGGCCGGCGCGGCAGGTCTGTTTGGGCTGGTCGGTGTAACCGGAGCTTTGGCCGCCCCGATTGTCGGTAGGGTTGCAGACCAAAGAAGCCCTAAATTTACAGTGGGTATCGGCATGATCGCGGTAATCCTGGCCTATCTTTGTTTCTTTGCTTTGGGGTTTAATTTAGGGGGATTAATTATTGGCGTTATCTTACTTGATTTTGGCGTTCAAACATGTCAAATTTCCAATCAGGCCAGAGTGCATGCCCTAAGCGATGGGGCTCGCAATCGAATAAATACGGTCTATATGGTTTCGTATTTTATCGGTGGAGCTTTTGGCTCTTATCTGGGTTCTTATAGTTATGCTCATTTTGAATGGTATGGAGTTTGCATTTTAGGACTCCTCACCCAGCTGATTGCTGTTGTTATTCACAAGAGTTATAAGGCAAAACTACATATTCTGTGAGGTCAGCATTCTTAAAAAAACAACCTGATATTGTCGATTATTGTTGGAATATTTTTTACGAGAATTAGCAGGATTTCCATAAAGATTGAATAATGTCTAAATATTACAATAGATAAATTTAGAAGATTAGTTAGCAATACCAGACAGACTAGATAGATTCATATGCTGAAAAGTGCTTAGCAAGAACAGTACTGCACTAATCAGCAAAAATTTAAACAGAAGGCAGTCAAGAAAAATCTAAAGCTGAATTTGAGGATCCATTCTCTGCCATTAGCGTGCTGCATTCAGACATCTCAGATAATTCAAACCTAACCTTAGATCCGGACCTTGATACTTATTACTCTATGGATGTTGTGATGTTCCGTTCATTGCCACTTCTGAAAAATTTATATGATCAAAAAAGTCAAATCGAATCGCTTGGACCTACGTTAATCAACCAAGCAACATTTAAGAATATTGTTGTTTTAGATACTCAGCAAGCGAATTTGTCTGACACAATTCAAGGAGATATGGCGACGGCGTTCAGTTTTAACGATAGTAAAGATGTAAAAACGTTGGCGTCTATAAAAGGACAAATTAGTGATTTGAAGACATCTATGGATCATTTAAAGGGCCAAATAGATGCCCTAAACGGTCAAGCAGATAAAAATGAAATCAGCAAGACAATCAGTAACTGTATAGAGGCGAATTCGGCTGTGTACGACAGTGTGGATTCTAAATTGCTGGATATGTTAAACATTAGGGCGAAGGGATATCAAGACAATAGAAATATCCTGATTATTATCCTGATCCTAGCAATACCATTTCTGCTTTATATTTATATTGCCTTTATGATGTCAATAACCGGTACGATCAGAATGATCAATAATGGCTTAGAAAAGATGGCCAAAGGGGATTTGACTTTTACTGTAGACGTTGTATCAAAGGATGAGTTAGGAGTTGTCAGCAGCGGGGTGAATTTCGTGGTCCGGAACATACGAAATATGATCCGGGCAATTGTCGCTACGTCGATACGTGTTGAAAAGACGGTAGAGCAAGTAAATGAAAGTATGATAAGGTTTGATCAAAACATCCAGACCATATCCGAAACCATAGAGGATTTATCCGGAAGTACAGAACAGCTATCGGCGGGAACTGAAGAAATGGCGGCGACGGCTGATGTTCTGGATGATTCTGCAGCGCAAATGCAGCAAAAAGCCCAAGAATGCCTAAATGTTGCTAACAATATAAGCAGTGCTCAGATTGCTTGCTTCTTTAGAAGCAGCGCGTCTGACATGCGGGTTTGAGACGTCCCAAACCCTTTATCATTACAACGGCATCTCCCTTATTTACAGAAGAAATGACAACATGTCGGATGTTCATGACGCTGTGAAAGTATCCTTCTGATTTTAACAAAGGATGGGCTGAAAAAAGCACCGGCGAACTTTGGAGGCCACTGAAAAACTTTATCTCCGAGAAAATCAGCACCATATATAGTGCTGATTTTCTATGCTACCTACTATATATGGTGGTTTTGAATACCATATCAGCAGATTTTCGGAGATTTTCAGTGGCCTCGAACTTTGCGGGGTCATGCACGTGACAAACTTCGTATTCCATATTATGGAATGTAATATGGAGCAAAGGAGTTGAAATAAATATGGATGGCTATGGAATGGGATACGGGCACCCGGGACACTGGGGGCATGGCGCATATTTAGATCATGGCAGGGGATATCATGGTTATTGGGGGCATCATCATTTTCCTCTGGGATTTGGCTATCCCCCTTATGGATGGGGACATCATTATGGTTATCCTTATTATTGGTAGATTTAGGTAGAACCGAGGCTGTGCCTCGGTTCTTTTATAACCTGAAATTACCTTCAATATATTAAAGCTCATGTGAAAAACCAGTGGCATCAAGGTAGTGCTGCCCTAATTTTTAGATTCTGCCAACATCAGGTGTTCTATAGGTAGGCGGTATGTTTATAATCTGCTGCTACATGATATATAATACTAACAGGGAGTAGGGGCGGAAACGTTCGTACTTGCTATGTAAGAAGTTAAAGGTGGTATTAGACAAGAATGGTTGGTTTCAATAGCAGCTTACGCCGTATTAGGGTGGGCTGGTTTCTCCTTTTAGGATTGGCCTTGGTTTTTGCTCTTCTGTATCTGGGATTTTCACTGTTTCCGGGAGTTATTGATCCGTCTGTCAGCAAGTATTTTCCGTTAGCTTTGGCAGAAAAAGCGAGAATTTACAATCTTGCTCCGCGTATCCTCTATATAATTCGGTTTTTCTTGCAAATCGCGCTGCTATCCGGGTTGCTCTTTAGTTCTGCGGGACGGATCATTTTTCACAGGATCAGGAAGATCAGTCGTCATTATTGGTTGATCTCCGGACTCGCTATCTTAGGTGTAGGGCTTTTGGCACAGTTAGTTTCTCTGCCCTTTTCCTACTATACAGGGTTCTATTGGCAAAAAATTTGGGGCTTTAGTACTCAAAGCCAGACAGCCTGGTGGCTTGATTATCTGAAAAGTGCCGGCATTAGTTTGCTGATTACTTTAGCAGGGGGGCTTATTTTTTTCTGGCTGGTCAATCGATTCTCACGTTATTGGTGGCTGATTGGGACAGTCTTCTTCAGTATCTGGCTCGTTGTTGAGTACTTATGTTGGCCTATCCTGGTATATCCGCTTTTCAATCATTTTGAGCACCTGGCTGATCCGGCTGTAGTAACTATGGTGGATAACCTTGCCCAACAAGCCGGGCTGCAGATTAGCGGCATCTTTGTGATGGATGCCAGCAGACAAACTACATTAGCCAATGCCTATTTTACGGGGATTGGAGCTACTAAGAGAATCGTTATTTACGACACGCTTTTGCGCAATTACTCTTTGCCGGAAGTAAAAGCAGTGATTGCCCATGAGATGGGCCATTGGCGGCATAACGATGTCGTCCATGGTATCATCTACGGAATGCTTGGTGGCTTCGCTATCTTCGGTCTCTTAACCCTTCTTTTAAAACCCTGGTTATCTAAATATCACAAGAATCCACCCGAACTTTGGGTGGCTTTACAATTGGCACTTCTCCTGCTGCTCTTTGTGAGCAATCCTCTGCAGAACGCCATATCCAGAAATATGGAGCTGGGTGCGGATTCTTTTTCCCTTGAACTAACCGGAAATCTTCCGGCGGAGATCCAACTTCAAAAAGATTTGGCGAGTACTGGTTTAGCGGACTTTTCTCCTCCCGGTTTTATCGTTTGGTTTAGCTATGACCATCCACCAGTCTTAGCCCGTATTCACGCTTTGGAGAAAGAAGACTCACAGGCCTCCAATATACCGGTCGGAAACTGAATCTGTAAAATAAAGCAATAAGGGGATTAACGTTTATGAGCACACTACGAGAAGATGCTTTAGCACTTCATCGCGACAATCTAGGTAAACTGGAAATCTGCAGCAAAGTTCCGCTGCGCAACAGCCGGGATTTAGCGTTGGCTTATTCTCCGGGAGTGGCTGAACCTTGTCTGGACATTTATAAGGAAAAAGACTTAGCCTATACTTATACAAATAAAGGGAACTTTGTGGCCATCGTCTCGAATGGAACGGCCGTTCTCGGTCTGGGCAACATCGGTGCCCTCGCTTCGTTGCCCGTGATGGAAGGAAAATCCGTTCTCTTCAAAACCTTTGCCGGAGTTGATGCTTTTCCTATTTGTCTGGACACTGAAGAGCTTGAAAAAGTGATTGAGACGGTAAAACTGTTGGAACCTACTTTCGGTGGGATCAATTTGGAAGATATTAGTGCTCCGGCCTGTTTTGAGATTGAAGAACGTTTAAAAAATGAACTGAACATCCCGGTTTTTCATGATGATCAACATGGAACAGCTATTGTCGTCATGGCCGGCATGATTAATGCACTCCAAGTTGTTGGAAAATCTCCGGATAAGATTCGTGTCGTTATCAACGGTGCAGGAGCTGCCGGCATTGCAATTACCAAATCACTCATCAGCCTCGGTGTTAAAGACGTGATTATGTGTGATACCAAGGGAGCGATCTATACCGGACGCCCGGCGGGTATGAACAAATCAAAAAATGAAATAGCCAAAGTTACAAACTCTCAGGGGTTGATTGGTTCTCTGGCCGATGCCCTGGTTGGAGCAGATGTCTTCATCGGGGTTTCAGCGGCCAATCTGGTGACTCCCGGGATGATCAAAGCCATGGCTAAAGATCCGATTATCTTTGCTCTGGCAAACCCCATTCCGGAAATTATGCCTGAACTGGCTAAAGAAGCTGGGGCAAAGGTTGTTGGTACAGGACGTTCGGATTTTCCCAATCAAGTCAACAACGTTTTAGCCTTCCCCGGTATTTTCCGCGGTGCTTTAGATGTTCGTGCCTCCCAAATCAATGAGGCTATGAAAGTTGCGGCAGCATACGCAATCGCGGGTTTGGTCAGTGACGAAAAGCGCAAGGCGGACTATGTGATTCCGCTGGCTTTCGATCCCCGCGTTGCTCCGGTTGTCGCCGCCGCAGTCGCCCAAGCCGCTATGGACAGCGGAGTGGCTCGCATCGCTGTAAATCCTGACGACATTTCTAAGAAAGTATGGGCCATTCGCCCTGAGTAGCAGGGGCTTGCAGGAAACCTGAGTAATAATATTGAACGTTTAATGGTCATACCAGAGATTGACTTCAGGTAGGAGACTAAAATTATGTCAACTAAATCAGTTGCTAAAGCTGCTGGGCTGATCGCCGTAGCTAGTTTGCTTTCTCGGATCTTGGGCTTTTTGCGAGAAGCCCTCATTTCCGGTTATTTTGGGAAGACCTATGTCGCGGATGCTTATATCGCCGGTTTTGTCGTACCGGATCTGTTTTATAACCTTTTGGTAGTTGGAGCGCTGAGTTCGGCTTTTATCCCTGTACTTTCCGGTTATTTGGCAAAGGAAGAAAGAGAAGAAGCTTGGTATGTAGCCAGTGCCGTTATGAACTCGGTGGTAGCGATTCTAAGTGTGATCACCATCCTCGCCCTAATCTTTGCACCGGAAATTATCGCCATGTATATTCCTAAGGCACCCGTCGAAACCAAAGAACTTGCCACAGCTATCATGCGAATTTTGCTGTTTCAACCTATCTTGCTTAGTTTAAGTGGATTTAGTATGGGGATTCTTAATTCTCTGAAGATATTTGGCCCCTCAGCTGTCGGCTCGGTAATTTATGTTTTGTGTGTGGTGGTTTTTGGCACGATCCTCAAGCCCTATATCGGAATTAAGGGCTTTGCAGTTGGAGTACTGATCGGGGCAATGGGTAATTTTCTTATTCAGATTCCTGCTTTACGCAAGGTTGGTTTCCGCTACACTTTTACATTAAACTGTCGACATCCTGGGGTACGCAGAATTGCTGTCCTAGCCTTTCCGATTGTTCTTTCCTTCGCGTTGGGGCAAATTCCGGTGGTGGTTTATCAGAATCTGGCCTCTGCTTTACCGGCAGGGAGTTTAGCCTCTTTCATGTATGCCTATCGGTTGCAACAATTGCCTATAGGTATCTTTGCTTATAGCGTGGGTCTTGCCATCTTTCCCACTCTGACTGAGGCAATCAGCCTAAATCGATGGCAGTTGTTTCGAGATTCCTTTTCCCTAGCCTTACGCAGTATCATGTTTGTGACAATTCCTATTTCCGTAGGGATGATGGTTCTGGCCCAGCCCTTAATCAGTGTAGTATTCCAGCATGGGGTATTTACCTCGCAAGATACGTTGGCTACGGTTCCGTCGTTGGTTTTCTTTGCTTTTGGGATAGTGGAACAATCAGCCGCTGTCATTTTGCCGCGAACTTTCTATGCTTTACAGGACACCTGGACGCCGGTCTTACTGAGTGGAATAACTTTGCTGGTAAACATCGTGTTGATGAATGTGTTGGTCAAGCCGCTGGCCCAGGGTGGTTTGGCCCTGGCTATATCGCTTAGCGGTATCGTAAATATGCTGTTGTTGTTATATTTTCTCAAGCGCAAGATTGGTTTGATTGATGGACGGCGGATTATAACCTCATTAACTAAAATATTACTTGCTTCAACGATTATGGGTATGGTTGTGTGGTCGGCGTTCTATTTCACTTCAAGATTTGCCGGTTTCGGCTTCTGGGGTTCATTGCTTAGCCTTGTTGTCGGTACCAGCGTTGGGGGAGGCGTATTTTTGCTTTTAGCGGTAGTGCTGCGGATGCAGGAACTGGAATTTGTTTTCCGGATAGTGCGCCGCAGGGTCGTAAAATAAAGTTTTTCAGATCGCGCGAGAGCCCCTCGTTCGGCTGGTTGCCGTTCAGGACTCTCACTGGCGTTTAAGCAATGTGTGGTGTTATTGCCTATAGTTTTCTTTAAGTTTTGTCCTTAAAACCTGCTCAGGAAAACACCGTCCCGGGCATTCTGTGGTAGCCATAGGCACGTCTCGGTGCAGCTCAATGTCGTCAAGTTTTAGGTGAAAGGCCGTCATGAGTTGTGTTACTTTATTAACTAACCCGACAAGTTGGCTTTTCGGTACTTCCGCTGCGCTAAAATCACCTACGAGACAAATCCCGATTCCGATGAAATTGCGCTGTCCTACTTTGCAATGTGCTCCCGGTTGCCATAAGGGACGTCCCTCTTCCCAACGCCCGTCCGGCATAATCACAAAGTGATAACCAAGATCTCTCCATCCTTTGGCTTGGTGCCACTCTCGAATTATCGCCGCGTCTACCGGAATGTTTTTTCCGGATCGTCGTACCTCTGTGGGACTTGCTGAGTGATGGATCACGATCTTTTGCCAATCCATCCGATTCCCCCCTTTCTCTTATACTTTTAAGACGGCAACGGCTTTAGCAAGTTCAGAGATGCTTGAGGAGAGCTCATTTAACCTCCCCTCGATTCGTAGCAACAAATAAGCGCTTACCACAATTGGGAAGCCGAAATTACTCACAAGTTTCAACATATCTTCCATGCAATTCTCTCCTTTTCAGTAATCGCTTAATTAATGATTTATGCAGGTGAGGCCAGCCAAGTGCTTCCTTCGTGCCAAACAATAAGCAGTCGGCTTCTGCCGACTGCTTTATTGGGGTGTGGGGATTCACAGATCTCTGGGGCAGACAGAGATCAGGTGAACCGTTCCCTGCCCCAGAACTCTTGTTCTGAATTAAGTATACTTGATTCGGTTTATACCTGTCAATAATTCATCAGATGATCAGTAATAAGATAACACCCTTCTGTTAGCTGAGTGTAGTTATAAGCCACACTAAACTTGATGTTTGTCATTTGCTCATCTCCGTATAATTTGGATAGGGGTATTATGCGCGTGCCTTGGCTTATTATAGATTGTTCTCATTGGTGAAACATATAGGATAAGATACAGCGAGAATCGTTTAAAGAGTAAAAAATTAGGAGATTAATAGTGTAAACAAACGGAAACATGTTTCCGTTTGGCGACATGATCCTAAAGCGAGATCTGAAGTAGAATATAAGTCTTAGTGCTAAAAAGTGTAAATAGCGGTGTACATTTAGCGAATTTATAGGGCTTAAGGCTATTAGTAGAGGTCAATGAGCCGCAAGCGGCAGCAGCGGTGCAGAGGGGAGATCTAAAATCAGAGAGACTATTTGTTGGCATAAGAATTGCAAGATAATTCCGTAGATTCAGAATCGCCTAATTTAACGAGGTGATCTAAGCAGATATTATCGAACCTTAAAGCAAGTCGTTTAGAGAGAGCATTTTAGATGGGGTTAAGCTTAGAATAGCAAATCGAGGCAAAAAGTTTGTGAAAGTGAGCGTTAACACTTAAGCTGAGATGTCAAATATTGTTGTACTGATTTGTAGAAAATGGTCCGAGAATGAAAGGGAGATGGATTATCATGGAACAACACTTTCTTGTGTTCAAAGATGTGGTCGAAACTAAAAACATAACCTTGTCAGCTAAGAAACTGCACATGAGTCAGCCGAGTATTAGTTTGCAAATCCAAAATCTAGAAAACGAGTATGGTGCCCGTTTTTTTGACCGTACCAATAAAGGGGTGACTTTGACTAAAGAAGGTCAGATTTTCTATGCCCATGTTCGGAGCGTCCTGGACCTTCTTTCCAATGCGAAAGAACAGATCTGCGCCCTGACAAAAGATCAAAGAGGGCTGATCTATCTTGGCGCGACTTTAACGATTGGAGAATATATTCTGCCTAATATTCTAGCCTATTTACACCAAGTCCACCCAAATGTGGACTTCAAAGTAAAGATCGCCAATACGGAGTCAATTTCTCAAGATGTGTTAGAGAGAAAGATCCATATTGGCCTAATTGAGGGACCGGTCTCCCCGCATAAAGATCTCAACGTAGAAAGTTTTTGGAAAGATGAGTTGGTAGTTGCAGTGCCTCGTTCTCACCATTGGTCGTCAAGGGACAGCGTCAACCTCGCTGAACTTCCCCACGAGCGGCTTGTTACCCGAGAGGATGGTTCAGGAACTCGCAAGGTGATGGAGATGGCACTTCAGGAGCGGGGACTTGATCTGGATGAATTAAATATAACGATGGAATTGGGAAGCACTCAGGCGATAAAACAACTGGTTTCGGCGGGACTGGGAATTACAATTATCTCTTCTTTGACGGTCAGTCGGGAATGTGATCAAAAGATATTTAAGATTCTCAAAATTCAAGATGCACCTATTTATAGACCTCTCAGTATTCTCACCAATGCTCATAGCATCCAGACTAAAGATGAGCGAATTTTGATCAACCTACTTCATGATCATATGCTGCTGTCGGATGTCCTAAGTAAGGATTACAATAAATTTGAGGAACATAGGAGTCGCTTGGCTTAAGCACAGGGATACTTTGCTTAAACTCAGAAGACGAAAGCCGGATAACTCGTGAGGAGCTTGTTTGGAGCTGATGTTCTGAGGCTGAGGAAAAATGTGCCTGCGACAGATAAATGATAAGACATAAGCAGCATGAGTTAAAACTACTAGTAAATAAAAAAAATTGCTTTTTTATAGTAATTGGTGTATCTTATAGTTCAAGACAAAGGTTGTCGACCTAAATAGAATAATTGTGTGTACCTGTAAAAGGCAAACTTACTGAAAAGTAAGGACGCAAAGCCGTGAGTCTAAGGTGTAGTAACACTATGACAGTCTGGTTGCCAAACTACAAAACCATAGATTGAATTGTGGTTTTAAGCTGCGGCATTTGTGTCGCGGTTTTTTTATATTTTCTAATTAGAGTCGTGGTTTTGGTCGAAAATTGAAGGAGGTGAAATCAGTTGAGTTCCATTCAATTAGTGGTTTTTAGGTTAGGCGAAGAGGAGTACGGTATAGAAATAGGGTTTGCCCAGGAGATTATCCGTATTCCGGCGCAAATAACTAAAATGCCGGACATGCCTTCCTATTTGAAAGGCGTGATTGATTTAAGAGGTAAGGTGATCCCGATCATTGACCTGAAGGAAAGGTTCGGTTTCCGTCAGGCGGAAAGAAGCGAGGATAGCCGTTTACTGATTCTCGATCTGGAGAATATGTTGTTGGGTGTTCTGGTTGATGATATATCAGAGGTTATAAAGATTGAGGATGAGGCAATTGAGAAATTAAGTGTCGAGATAACCAGTCTTGGCAATAATGCCATCCAGGGTATCGCGCGAATAGACGAACGATTGATACTATTGTTGAATGCCTTGAAATTAAAAATTGAAGTTTTTCGAAGTTGTGAATAGGAGAGATATTGTATGATAGCGTTAGCGGGTATAGAGTCTTGTAAAACCCTGGCAGAATTCATGGTAAATTTAATACCGGGTGGGGTTGTATTTGGATTAGTAGAAGGAGATACTTTCGTATGGGTAAAATCATCGGATTCGTTCACGGTCGATTTTTTTAAAGTTGGCAACCAACTGAATGCTGACACCACAACCATGCAGGCGATACGTGAGAAAAAGGTATTAACCCAAAATATTCCCCGGACAGTCTATGGGAAAAGAATATCTATTGTCTCGATACCTGTTATCAATGATAAGGATGAGGCGGTGGGCGCTCTTTCCATCATATTCCCGAAATTGCATCCGATAGCGGCTGCTTTTGAAGATTTTGCGCCCATTTTGGCCGAAATGTTTCATGAAGGTTCATTTTTATATATGTCAGATTTGACCAAGATCGCTTATACTCAAGCTTCAGAGAAATTTGATATGCCTTCAATTTCGGTAGGTGACGATTTAATTGAATCTAATATTGCTTTTCAGGTGATAAAATCAAAGAAACCTATGACGGAGGAGATTGAGGCTTCCAGATATGGAATGCCGCTCACGATAGCCAATTTCCCTTTGTTCGATGATGGTAATGAAGAGGTTGTTGCCACATTGGGAATCGTTACCCCCAAGAATACTGCTGTCACGCTGCGGCAAATGTCCCTTAATCTGGAAAATAGCCTGACTGGTATTGCCGCAGCCATCCAGCAACTGGCGGCATCGGCCTCAGAGATACACTCGAATGAGCGGGCTCTGAATTCGGATATTAAAGAAATTATTAATATTTCGGAAGAAATACATGAAGTGTCAACTTTTATTAAAGAAATTGCGGATGAAACAAAGATGTTAGGCTTAAATGCTGCTATCGAAGCAGCAAGGGCCGGTGATGCCGGTCGTGGTTTTGGGGTTGTCGCAGAAGAAATCCGAAAACTTTCGGCTCAATCGAAAAGTACGGTGCCTAAAATTCAGAAATTGACGAATACAATCAAACAAAGGGTCGATGAGACGAGTGAAAGAAGCAACCGCTCATTGGATGCCAGTCAGGGTCAAGCGGCTGCTTCAGAACAAATAACGGCAAGTATTGAGGAAATAACCTCCATGGCTGAAGCCCTGAGCAATATTTCGAAGACCTTATAGCTGTCGGGCTAATCCAGATCGTTGTTCTGTGGCCTTGTTGATTAGTCTATTTGCCAGTCAATTGGTTTGCGATTATGGGCAATTAAGAAATTATTGGCTCGGGAAAAGGGTTTGCTGCCTAAGAACCCTCTACTGGCGGACAAAGGACTTGGGTGTGCCGATTCAATGATTAAATGCTTTGGATTGGTAATGAGTTCTTTTTTCGAACGAGCATTATTACCCCAGAATATAAATACTACCGGATCGGTTTTTTCGTTGACTAACGAGATGATTTTGTTCGTAAAGATCTCCCAGCCTTTGTTTTGATGAGAATTGGGTTTGCCTTCTTCAACAGTAAGGGCTGTATTGAGTAGTAATACTCCTTGCTCGGCCCATTTTACCAGGGAGCCATGCTTTGGGACAGCACAACCCAGGTCAGATTGTAATTCTTTGAAAATGTTTTGCAGCGATTTAGGAAAGGGTACGCCAATGTTTACGGAGAAACTGAGACCCATTCCTTGCCCAATCCCCGGATACGGGTCTTGTCCTAAAATTACCGCCTTCGTATTTTCATAGGATGTGTAAACTAAAGCATTAAACACATCTTCCTTTTTAGGGAAGATGTGTTTTTGTCTATACTCATTTTTAACCCAGGCTAGCAATTTGAGATAGTAGTCTTGCTTGATTTCATCATCAAGGAGCTTTTTCCAGTCAGCTTGGACTGCCATTGTATACACCTTCTTCATCTGAGTAATTTTGCATCTTTGCCTAACATTCTACTTAATTTAACAAATTCCTTTAAGATATAGGTAAGTTCAGCTAAGCTAAGCGTGTAGCTGACGATCCTTCTTGTAAATATTTCTAATAAAGTTCACAGCTTTTGGTTAAGACATGCTTTATAATGAGAAGATCAGAAGATATAGAGCGAGAGGGGCTGAGTTAGCTATGCGGATTATCCATACGTCAGATTGGCACCTTGGCCGGACGTTGGAAGGGCGAAGCCGAATTGAAGAGCAAGAGCAGTTTATCAACGAACTTTGTCTGATTGTGGAAAGCGAAGCGGTAGAGCTTGTCTTGATTGCCGGGGATGTCTTTGATTCCGTCAATCCTTCCGCCGGTGCTGAAGAGCTTTTCTATGAGGCGTTGAATCGCTTATCTGCCGGAGGAAAGCGGGCGGTAGTGGCAATTGCCGGTAATCATGATAACCCGGAACGGCTTTGTGCGGCGAGCTCACTGGCAGTCAGCAAGGGGATCACCTTATATGGCCTACCCAAAGAAGTATTATGTCCCAGTCTCTTGATGCAGCCGAATCAGGGTAAGGTTGTCAGGGTCGCTGCAGGCCAAGGGTGGGTCGAGTTACATATTCCCGGTTGCCCGGACCCGGCGATTATCGCTATGCTTCCTTATCCCTCCGAGTCCCGGCTTAATGAAGTATTAAGCGAAACTTTAGATGAAGAGATTCTTCGTCAGGAATACTCCAAACGGGTGCAGCAATTATTGGCCACTTTCGGCCGGAACTTTCGCCCGGAGGCAGTTAACCTGGGAGTGAGCCATCTATTTGTGCGAGGAGGAAAAGAATCTGAGTCCGAGCGACCGATCCAACTGGGCAGCGCACCGACGGTGGAGGTTGAGGCAATGTCTTTCGGCGCTCAGTATGTCGCCTTAGGTCATTTACACCGGGCCCAAGTTGTCAAAGGAGCACCTGTTTTAACCCGTTACTCCGGTTCACCGCTGGCCTATAGTTTTTCTGAAACAGGGTATGCCAAATCCGTGATCTTAGTTGAGGGGTTTCCCGGTCAACCAGTGACGACTCAGGAAATCTTTCTAAGTGCCGGTTACCCCCTGGTGAAGTGGCAGGCTAAAGAAGGGTTAGCTCAAGTGCAGCACTGGCTGGCTGAAGGGAAGGATCTCAACGCCTGGATTGATTTAGAGATCTTCGTGACGAGTGCCCTCAATTCCCAGGATATTCATGGCCTGCGCCGGCAGCGGGAACGTCTCATTAATATTCGCCCTGTTTTCCCGGAGATGGAACAGATCACTGCTGAGGGCCGCTCGAAGTTGCCGATTGATGAGCTCTTCCGCAAGTTTTATCAGGACAGAACCGGCGGAGCTGAGCCGGAGCAGGAATTAGTGGCGCTGTTTTTAGATTTAATTGACCCGGATAAAAACGGTGGGGACTGTGCAGAAAGTGGTTCGCTCAAACTTGGAGTTCAGAATCCTGAATCCCAAGGTCAGACGGTTGAGCGGGGGGAGGCTGAGACGGCATGAAGCCGATTCGCTTACGAGTAGCCGGTTTAAACAGCTTCAGAGAAGCTCAGGAGATTGATTTTTCAAAACTGTGTGAGACGGGTGTGTTTGGGATTTTTGGGGCCACGGGCAGCGGGAAATCCACGATTTTGGATGCGATTACGCTGGCGTTGTACGGTACGGTTGAACGAGCTGCCAACAATACCCAGGGGATTCTTAACCATGCGGAAGAACAGCTTACTGTGGAATACAGTTTTTCTTTAGCTTCGGGAAGTCAACGGAATATCTATCGGGCGGAACGGGCTTATCGGCGCTCCGGGGATCGGACAGTCAAGGCCTCGACTTGTCGCTTAGTCGAAATCGCCGAGGGAGTTGAAACCGTTTTGGCTGCCAAGGCTGATGAGATGACCAAGAAAATGGTTGATTTGTTGGGGCTTTCCGTGGAAGACTTCACGCGGGCAGTGGTTCTTCCTCAGGGGAAATTCGCAGAGTTTCTGACTATCAAGCCTAAAGATCGGAGACAGATGCTGGAGCGCTTGTTCTCTCTGGAAGCTTACGGAAGAGAACTTTCTGCTCGTCTGACAGAACAGTTGGGAAGTGCGGAATTCAATTTGAATGGTGTGGAGCAACGGCAACAGGGTTTGGGGGATGCTTCAGCCGAGCGGGTCAAAGAAGCGGAGGCGGAGCTGCAGGAGGCAATTGCCAAGTCAGCCGGTATCGTTCAGAGCCTGACAAATTTGAAACAGCAGTATGAGGAGGCCAAGGAAATCTGGAGCCTTCAAGAGCAGTTGCAGCAGATAGAGGAAAAAGAGCTTCAGATGAAGGGCGCACAGTCTGGGATCGCCGCAATGGACGAGCGCTTAAGTCTGGCTGAGCGTGCGGAAGAGATCCGCTCAATCCTGGCAGAAATCCGGCTTTCAGAAGAACGTTTCCGGGAGGCGAAAGGTCAGCTCGAAGACGCGGAAGCTCGGCTTAAAGCGGCCAGACTCGTTAAGGAAACAGCAGAAGAGAAATGGTCAGAAGGCAACCGTAAACGCTTAGAGGTTGAGCCGCGTTGTTTGCGGCGGTTGGAGCAACTTGAACAAGCCAGGAGTATCGAACTTGATATCCAGGCGCGTCAGGAACGGTTAACGGATACACGTCTCCAATACGCTAAGTTGGATCGCTCCCGCAAGGAGCTGGAAGAAAAGCTGCAAAGCGCTCTGGATAAAAAGGCAGCAGCCCAAAAACATCAGCAGGATTTGAAAGTCCGTTTAACTCAAATCTCGGTCGACCCGCTGCAACGGACTCAGGTTAATACCTCTGCTCAGGCTTTAGAGGCGTATGAAATCGTCTCTCGCCAAGCAGATGGTTTGCAAAGAGACCTGGTGAAGAATACGTTGGAATTGGAAGAACGGCAATTAAAAGGGCAGACCTTCGTGGCTGAGGTCCAAACCGCTCAGCAGGCTCTGGAGCAGCTGAAAGAGGCTCTGACTAAGGGGCTGCAAAATCCGCCGGTTCGAGAGGAACTTCTTAGTGACCGGGCTCAGGAATTGGAGGGTTATCGGCATATAATCGCCAATCTCGAGCGGGGTGAACGAGAAAGAAGGGAGGAAGAAGAACGTTGGCAAGTAATCTCCGCGGATTGCCAAAAATCACAAGCACAAGTGGAAAGCGGCGAGCAGGAACAGGAGGCTGCTTTGGCTGCGCTTCAGGAAAGCGTGGCCATTGTCGAGCAAAAAACAGCTGAAGTGCAGGGACTGGAGCAAACCAACCTGGCAGGGCAACTTGTCGAAAACTTGGTGGAGGGAGAACCTTGCCCGGTCTGTGGCTCTGCTCACCACCCTAAGCCCGCCCAAAGTATAGCTGACGGGATTTTATTCAAGGCCAGAAATGAACTGGAAGAGGCTTCCGGAGAACTCCGGAAGTTGGAGGCTCAGCGGACTAAGGCTGCGACTGCTCTGGCCGTGGCCAAAGCGCAACTGTCCGCCAAGCAGGAGCTTGAACAAAACCGGTTAGCTATCCTGGAGACCAAGAAACGAGCCATCGTTGAGTACCGTCAAGAATTACCGGAAGCGGACCGTGATCAGGATATTCGGACCTTAAATGCCCGGCGAGCCGAACAAGAAGCCAAGTTGACTAATGATCGTCTCGTCTTGAATCAATGGAAAACAGAGCAAGAGTTGTTAAGTCAGCAAGTGGAGGAGGCCCGGCGAAAGTTAGCTGAAGCGGATAAAGAACAACATATTATTCAAGCCCGGATTGCTGCCGCAGCAGGCGTGAGAAATGAAATCGAAAATCGGTTAAACCTGGTGCTCGAAGAGCGGGCCCAGCGGAAAGAGCAATTGGACAGGCTGCGTGGGGGCATTGCCCTGGCAGACATTTCCGTGATACAAAAACAATACGCCGCCTGGGATCAGGAGATGGGAACTATAAATCAGGATTTAGTTGCTCTTGAAAAGGGGCTGCAGGAAGCGGATGAGGCTCGGCAGCGACTTGTTTTGGAAAAGACGAATTGCGAGCTTGAGCTTCAGAATTTAAAGACGGTCGGAAGTGAAGCTGCTCGCGAGCTGGCAGAGTTGAAGAGCAAATGTGAGACCTTGACCGAGGGAAAGCCGGCCTTAGAAATGACTGAGCAGGTGAAACAAGAGTTGGCGCTGGTGACGGGGACTGCAGAAAAACTGCAGAAAGCCTATGAACTGGCCAAGGAGGTATGGAACCAGGCGGAACAAACTCAGGCAGTCAGCTCTAAAACCTTGGAACTATCCCGAGAAGGATATCAGGCGGCTCAAAGCAAACTGGAGCTAGGTCTTAAAACAGCACAGTTCCTGACAGTGGCAGCGGCTCAAAGTGCTCTCTGTGGCGAGGATGAGCGGCTTAAAATGGAGCAGGACATCGCAGCCTTTCGGCAAGACGTTCTATTGCTTAAGCAGAAACGTGCCGAATGCGAAGAGCGGCTTAAGGGACGAAGCCTTCGCCCTGAGGAATGGCTGGCTTGGCCGATTCGGCTTAAGGAAGCGGATAAAGCCTATACCGATGCTATTGAAAGGCGTGGCGCGACTCAACAAAGATTGGAGAAACTGAAGGCGGCCCATGAAAATTGGCTAAGCCTTGAACACGCCAGACAGGCTTTAAGCCGGCGCCGGAGCTTGCTTAGAACTTTGCAATCCGTTTTCAAAGGGAATGCTTTTGTTGAGTTTATTGCTCAAGAACAGTTAACCAACGTCTCCTTGGCTGCTTCCGAACGCTTGAAACAATTGACTAATCAGCGCTATGCTTTGGAGGTCGATGCTGAGGGCGGCTTCATCATGCGTGACGATGCCAATGGGGGAGTACGTCGGCCTGTGGGCAGTTTATCCGGCGGAGAGACCTTCCTCACTGCCCTGGCGCTTGCTTTAGCCTTGTCCACGCAAATTCAACTGCGTGGAGAATCTCCACTCGAGTTTTTCTTCCTGGATGAAGGGTTTGGAACCTTAGATGCTGACCTTCTGGAAACCGTCATGAACACGCTGGAGAAACTTCATCTGCAAAATTTGGCGATCGGAATTATCAGCCACGTGCCGGAACTCAAAAATCGTCTTTCTCGCCGCTTGCTGGTCACTTCTGCGGAAGCGGGTGGAGCAGGGAGCAAAGTTAAGCTGGAAATGGCTTAGCAACAAGGGGGAGCAAAGGGGATAAGCATGGACAAAAGTTATCAAGTAAAACCGATTACCAGCTTATATCAAAGTTGCCAGGGATGTGGATTGCCGATAATTAATTGTATCTGTAATAAATCGCCAAAAGTGAGCACTAAAGCAAGGTTTTGGATCTTATCAAGTGCCAGAGAGTTATCCAGGCCATCGAATACGGCAAGGCTATTAAAGTTAATAAATCCGGAGTCAACTGAAATATTTCTTTGGGAACGAACCAAGAGTCCTGAGCAATTGCTTAAATATATCCGGACGGGGAAATATAGGCCGTTTGTATTATTTCCGGAAAATAAGGAATTGAATAATAGAAAAGTGGCAGTTCGGCTAACCGAGGTAACCGATCAAATTCCGGCTTTCATAATTCCGGATGGAACATGGAAGGAAGCCAGAAAGATCTTGAGAAAAAGCGACTATTTAGGGGAGCTGCCGATTGTATCCCTAGAGCCCAACCGGGCCTCGGACTATGATCTGAGAAGAGGAGCAGCCGAAGGAAATCTATGTACAATCGAGGCGGCGATTGAAATCTCCAAGATGATTGAGGAGGGTGGAACAACCCAAATCATAAAAGATTACTACAAGCTATTTTTAAAAAGCTACAAGGCCGGGGTGAGCGGGCATGAGTTGAAGGGCTAGAGCGGTTTAATTACAGTAAGAAGTTTGTTGACCTACTCCAAGGTAACTGGTAAGATGAAGATTAATTTTAGTATTATGAGAATTCAGCATGTACTTTCCTTAATCAGCATAAGCTGGAAAACAAGTAGAGAAATCGACCCGATGAATTATACTGTAACCGTGCAAAGCACGTAGGAGTTTTACCCCAGTGTGATCTATGAGGAGGGAAAGGCAATGAATTTACAACAGGCAGTTGAGATAGCACCCGCTATGAAGGATTTTTATGACGAAGATATTACTGTACTCGTTTTTAGTATCGATAAAGTAATCGTTGCCCTGAATCACGAAAATTTAAATTTGAGAATTACCAATAATGAGCCCACTTCAAAGTATGAAAAATTAGTCACTATGCAGTGCATACGAGAGAGACGGAGATTGGTAATGCGAGTGCCGACCGATAAATCACAGTTCGGTATTTCCTACATTGCAATTGCTAATCCCCTGTGGCTGAATGGTGAGCTGCAAGGCGCCATGACGGTGGTAATATCGGATCAACGCTATGACGCTTTGAAGAAGGTCGGTATAAATTTATCGGAGCTGGTAAAAAGTAGTCATGCGGCCTCTGAAGAGCTCTCAGCGTCCAGCGAGGAGCTGGCGGCCACAGCCAGAACTATGGAGAGTGGTACTGCGGTGGCTAAGTCCGGCCTGGAAAAAATAAATGGCATATCCCAAGATATTCGCAGGATCTCCGCTCAGACCAGTATCTTGGGACTGAATGCCTCCATCGAGGCTGCCAGGGCCGGAGACAAGGGCCGAGGCTTTGCGGTAGTCGCCGAAGAGGTTAGAAAACTATCTGAGGGCGCCAAACAATCCGCTTTGGCTATCTCGGAGGATGTTACTGAAGTCAATGAAACGGTTGGAGGTTTGATTGAACAGATTAAACAGTTGGCTAATGTGAGTGAGCATCAAGCAGTGGACGTTGTTAATTTGTCCAAGTCACTCGCTGAAATAGCTGAAATGGCCGAAGACTTGGTGTCTCATGGCGAGGTTCACGGTTAGCTATTATTGCCTAGATAAGGAGTAAGAAGTATGCATGTACCAAACGGTAAGCTAAGAACTAAGACGGCGAAGGAGAAGCAAACCTGCCTGAAGGTTACTGAACCTTCCGAGCTGCTGAAGTTTTTACTTGTCGAGATTCCCGATAAAAGTCGTAACGATCTCAAGTCGCTTTTGGTCCATCGTCAGATTTCGGTAGACAATGAGGTTATTTCTCAATACAATCATCCTTTGGAGATCGGTCAAGAGGTAGTCGTGAATTGGACAAAAGTCTTGATCGAAAAGCAGCCGCAAGGCCTAAACATAATCTTTGAAGATCAGTTTATTATAGTCATTGAAAAACAGGCTGGCTTGCTTTCGATTGCTACGGCTACAGCGAAAGAACAAACAGCTTTTAGTATTTTAAGTGAGCATGTAAAAAAAAGGGATCCGAAGAACAAGATCTTTGTGCTGCATCGTCTCGATAGGGATACTTCCGGGGTAATGATGTTTGCCAAAAGTGAAGAAGTACAACAATTGCTGCAAAATGCCTGGAAAGAAAGTGTTTTGGAGCGGAGTTATATCGCCGTTGTGGAAGGTCCTGTGACCCAGGAACAAGGTACGATCATCTCTTGGCTGACAGAAAGCAAAGCCTTGAAAATGTACTCTAGTCGTACTCCCAATGACGGCCAAAAAGCGGTGACTAATTATCGGGTGCTTAAGAAAAACAAACATTACTCACTATTAGAAGTGAACCTTGAAACCGGGCGGAAGAACCAAATTCGTGTTCACATGCAAGATATAGGGCACAGTGTTATTGGGGACAAAAAGTATGGAGCGACGAAACAACCTATCGCTCGATTGGGGCTTCATGCCCGGGTGCTGGCCTTTAGGCATCCGATCACCGGCGAACAGCTGCGTTATGAGTCAAATATTCCTCAGGAATTTCTTAATTTATTCAGCCAATAGGTACCGCGGGGGCAATTCATGAATTGCCCCTCCAGCTTATAGTTTATTAAGGAAATTAAAGAAAAGAACCGGGTTTACACCCGGTCTTTTCCTACGTCTTTTCCGATTTTATCCGCGTCATAAGGAAGAGGAATCTTCTCAGTGTTATCGGGTTTGCGCGACCTGTTGTTCTTTTTCTTAGCCATTTGGCAAAGTACCTCCTTTTAAAGTGTCGTAGATAGGATATCCTATTCTATGAAATAGCATGTATCCGATCCAACCGCCGGAGGCGCAAGGGTAAATAGTATCGCTGAGTTGTCATTAAATTTTTATGAGTGAACAAGGGACCCGGAAGGGAGCTGAGCCATAATGTCTAAGCGGTTAGAACGTGAAAAGATGACCGTGCAAAAGATGATTGGGTTATATTGTAAAGATCATCACCACCCGGAAGGTGGATTGTGTTCAGAGTGCCAAGGATTGGCTGATTATGCCATGACTCGTCTTAGTCAATGCAAGTTTGGAGACAGTAAACCAACCTGTGGCAAATGTACAGTGCATTGTTATAAACCGGAAATGCGCAAAAGAATTATCGAGATCATGCGCTATTCAGGTCCCAAGATGCTTTTTGTCCATCCGATCGCTGCAGTTCGGCATTTAATGGACGGGTTCAAGAAAACTAACTGATTTGAGGGAAAGTCAATGAAAAAGGTGAAGTGGGAGATTTATTTGGGGCTGGGACTTTGTGTGGCCTCGTTTGCCGTTTATTTTATGAAGTTACTCATTTTTCATGACCTATGGGCAATATTTAGCGATTTACTGTCTCAAATTGCCTTTCTTCCGATCTATGTCCTATTGTCAACCATCATGATTGACAGTCTTTTAAGTCAACGTGAAAAAGGACAGAAAATGAAAAAACTCAATATGGTGATTGGGGCCTTCTTTAGTGAGAGTGGGGTTGAGCTGCTCAAAAACCTCTCCAAGTTCGATCGGCAGAGTGAGCACACAGCAAAACAGATTTTACTGGATGATTGGTTCCATAAGGTTAAACGGATGAAGCGATGGGTAGCAAACGACGGGTTACAGATGAATAGTCGGCTAAGTGGGTTAGAAGAGCTCAAAATGCTTTTATTGACCAAGCGGGACTTTCATTTGCGGATGTTGGAAAATGCCAATTTGCTGGAACACGAATCGTTCACCGAACTCTTATGGGCGGTCTTCCACCTAACCGAAGAATTGGCTAGCCGAAAAAATTTAAAACAGCTTAGTGAAGCGGATTACAACCACTTTTCAGGTGATATTGAACGAGCGTACGGGGTTTTGATTCTCGAATGGTTGGAGTATATGAATCACCTGAAGGGGGATTACCCCTTTCTGTTCTCTTATGCAGTCCGAACGAATCCCTTTGATCCGGAGGCAAGGGCGGAGATCTCAAGCTGATTAGTGAATTTGGTAGAGTGTTGATAAGGTACTTGAAAGTTTAACGTTGGCATTGATGACGAGCCCCTGAGAGATGGAGTGAGACGCTTTGAGCGCGCTCAAAGTCAAAGAGGGGATGAGGAGAGTGTCACATTCACTTAGAGTAAAGAAGCCAAGATTGCTGACTTCTTCCGGTTGCGCTTGCAGTTCTCCGCCGAGAAATTGCATCAGAAAAATGATATAAGTATCGTGTCTTTCGGCGGGGTAATCCCGTAAACCAATGATCGACAGCGGTTTAGCTATAATTCCGGTTTCTTCTTTGATTTCGCGGCGGATAGCTTCTTCAATCGTTTCTTCTTGATCCACATACCCTCCGGGAATAGTCCACATTCCTTTGCCGGGATTATGTCCACGTTGGACAAGAAGAACTTTGTCGTTGTGCCAAAGTACACCTCCGACACCGAGAGAAAAATTTCCCCAGTGGACATAGGAACAGTCGGGGCATACGCTGCGAGGGTGATCGCCGATGATCGATTTGTGGAGAGGTTTACCACAGATGGGACAAAAAAGATACGGAGCAGTAAAGTTGGACATGCCGTTTATTTCCTTTCCGTTGTTGGAATCTGTTTTTATTGCTGCGTGACCACAGCGGAGATTTATTGGTTGTAAGTACAGTATATCACCGATAACTAAGACTATGACTGCTTGTAGGATATCTAAAGAATTAACTTCCGACGAAAACCGCTAAGGTTAAAAGACCATACTTTACTTCGACATCCGTATTAAAAAACCTTTAAACGTCAGGAGATTGACAACCGGAAAGTCGGGTTAGAAAAAATATAAAATTTAATAAGGCAGGAATATAAAGAATGATCTCGAAAGCATAAATAAATACGCTTACAGAGAAACTAGAGAAAAGGAGAGTGAATTCATGAAATTCCACGAAACAGAAACCTTTAAAAACTTAAGTAAAGCTTTTGCCGGGGAGTCTCAAGCTCGCAATCGGTACTCTTTTTTTGCTGGTGTAGCTAAGAATGAAGGACATCAACATATTCAGGCTGTTTTTGAAGCAACAGCCGCTAACGAACGGGAACACGCTCAAGTTTTTTATAAACTTTTGGTTGCTCATACCCAGGAAGCAACTCAGATCATTCATGTTGATGCCGACTATCCCCTGGTCTATAAAGACACTTTCACCAATCTTAGGGCGGCTGCAGCCGGGGAAAGAGAAGAATGGGCTGTACTCTATGCAACATTCGGTGCTGTAGCGGACAAAGAAGGATTTGCGGATATTGCTATGGCTTTTAAGAAGATCGCTGAAGTTGAGAAGCACCATATGACTCGGTTTGATCATTATGCTGATGGGATTGAGAATGGGACGCTGTATAAAAAAGGTACGCCGACCGTCTGGAAATGTACAAACTGCGGTTACATCCATGAAGGGCCTGAAGCACCGGGGGTTTGTCCGGCTTGTGCGCATCCCCAGGGCTACTTCGAAGAATTGCCTGAAATATATTAAGTAGCAAAGCCGAGTAAGATTAAAATTTTACTCGGCTTTTAGATTTCTTTTCTCCCTCCATAATTGCCAAGGCTGTTCGGGGAGTTGTAAGAAAACCCTTGAAATTGAAAGGAGTTAAATTATACTTGCCAAGGCCGGAAAACCCGAACATAATAATTATAAAAATATTCTGAATATATGAAGGGTGGAGGAGAAAGAAATGAAGGTACCCATAACTGAATTACAAGAGCGCGTTGCGAACTTACAAGATCGTTTGCAGAACCAAGGAATTGAAGGGGCACTGTTAGTCCAACGGGCGGATACCCTATATTATACTGGTACGGCCCAAAATGTTCATGTCTATATTCCCAGGGAGGGAAAGCCACTTGTGCTTGCCTTTCGAGATTTTGTCAGAGCACAACAAGAAAGTCCCTGGGAGGTTATTCAATTGAAGGGTGTGTCTAAGATCCCGGGTCACATCCGGGAGGCAGGACTCCCTTCACCGAGAAGCTTGGGGCTGGAACTCGATGTACTTCCGGTTAACCAATTTGAGCGTTATCGCAAAACATTTCCGGAAGCCTTATTAGTAGATGTTTCCACCGAAGTTCGCTTGCTGCGCGCAGTCAAGTCCGAATGGGAATTAACTCGTCTGGAGAAAAGTGCTCAAATCCTGGCCTCGGTTCTGGAGTTTGCCAAAGGAGCCGTTCACCAAGGAATGACCGAGGTTGAGTTAGAAGGGTTAGTGGAAGGAAAAGCGCGGGCACTCGGACACGGTGGTTATGTGCGCATGCGCGGTTTTGACTCCGAGTTCCATTTTTGTGTCATTTCTGCGGGGGCTCGGGCTGCTGTTCCCAGCTGTTTTGATGGGCCGGTTACCGGACAAGGAATTTCAATTGCTCATCCCCATGGCGCCACAATGGCTCAGATTAAGTCAGGTGAACCGATCGTGGTAGATATTGTGACGGTTGTGCATGGCTACCAGATTGATCAAACCCGTATCTTGAGTCTCGGTCCGGTATCAGAGGAATTAGCCACGGCCTATGAGGTAGCCAGGCAGGTTGAAGAGAAAATTCGTGCGGCCTTAATTCCGGGGAAGGTGACCGGCGATATTTATGAGGAAATCCTAACTTGGGTTCGAGAGAATACCCCTTATGCGGAAAATTTTATGGGCTATGGGACAGGTCGAGTTCGTTTTGTCGGACATGGTGTAGGCTTGGAACTCGATGAACTGCCGACGATCAGCAAAGGCTCCCAAGAGGTGTTAAAACCGGGAATGGTAGTAGCTATCGAACCAAAATTTGTTTTCCCGGGTGTTGGGGTTGTAGGGATTGAAGATACGGTGGTCGTCGAAGCGGAAAGGGGAGCCAGGTACTTATCGGTAAGCCCGCGGGAGTTAGCAGTGCTTTAAGGATAAATTTCGAAAGATTAAGATTGTTGAGGATAGCGTTTATATGGGATAATATATAGAGGATCGATTGAAATGAATCTTGCGCGGACTTTCTGGCGGCTCAAGGTGCGAGAGTTGAATAGTGAACTCGTATCTCAAGTTTAGAAACGGTCGATCAAACTTATAAGGAAAAGTGAGTGATAAAATTGTTTAAGAAAATCCTTGTCCCTACAGACGCTTCAGAATTTTCACGTCGCGCCTTAAAGGCAGCAGTAGAACTGGCTCAAACTATGCAAGCTGAGGTGGTGCTGCTCCACGTCAGCTTTACACCGCAAGCTTATTGGGGGTATACGATTTCTTATGGTATTACCGTGACCCAAGAACAACTCGACCAAAATGGAGAACTGGCGCTGGAAGCAACGCTGATGGGTATTGATACCGCACAGGTTGTCATTAACAAGAGAGTGGAATCCGGGCATCCGGTAACCGTTATTTTGGAACAAATCAAGAAGGACAATATTGACTTGGTTGTTATGGGGAGTCATGGCTACGGAGCAATAACCGGTTCGGTACTTGGAAGTGTAAGTCAACGAGTGTTGCAGCGAGCAAGCTGTCCTGTATTGATCGTTAAGTAAAGATAGCGCTTGTTATGTCGAAATCTAAGGATAATAAGTCAAAACAGCAGAAGAATTATGGGTTGGAGAGAGATTCGGAGTAACTTCGGACGATTTTACAAGTATTTTAGGACAAACGTCCCTGCACCTGTGGCAGGGATTTTTTCCGTTGGTCGCGAATAGCATAAAGGAGTAAAGGCTGGGAAATATTTTTCAGTTAAAGGGAAGCACTGCTGAAGGAAAGTATAAGTTGTAGGGGCAATTCAGGAATTGCCCCTACGGTTCCTGAAAATCATGGGCGGACTCAAGCTCATTGATCTAAGGATCGATAGATATTTGGAGGGCCGGATGGTATGAAAGAAACAAATGTTTGGCTAAGTCCTGAAGAACTTCAACATCTGTTGCAAGGCTCATTGCATTGGATTGATGTGGCTTCTCGTACAGCCTCGTCGAGAGCGGGGATCAGAAAGTTAAGCGAAGTTATCCCCGAGCAACAATCTGTTTCCAAACAACCGGAAGAAATAGAGCATTTTCAACTGGAGGAAAAAGAACGAAACTTCAGGCGGCTCGAAGGACAACCCGTTATTTGGTTGCTGGGGAGTGTCGGGCTGTTAACCTTATCCTCCTGGTTTTACTTTGTCTTATTTTCAAAGTAGGGTTATGACTTTTTTAAAGTATCAGACCCCCATGCCGCTAACGCGGCACAACCAGAGAATGAAAATGATAGGTATTTTCGGGTTAGAACGTTGGGAGGGCAATTCATGAATTGCCCCCACGGATCTGTTGACCGGCAGGCATTTGTAGTGAGAGTAATTGCATGTTATAAAAGGACCGAGGCTGCGGTTAACCGCAGCCTCGGTTTTTCTTACGTATCAGACCCCCATGCCGCTTTGCGGCACCACTGATGAATGAAATTAATCTTATATCAGTGTAGAAAGTATAAGTTGTAGGGGCAATATAGGAATTGCCCCCACGGACGCTTGACGGGGAGGAATTTGTAGAGTACTTTAAATTTTTTTAAAAAATCCTTTGCAATATTAATGAATTTTGGATATCATATAGGTAGAAGGTCAGGAAAGGTCAATGATTATTAGGGGAGCATTTTAGAAAGATTATTTAAACAAGGAGTACGTCAACAATGGGGAACCTTGCGGATCGCATTGAAGAATATTTGAAACGGATTTTGGAACAAGCGTCAGAAGGGTATATTATTTTACAACGCAGCGAGCTTGCGGTTGAGTTTTCCTGTGTTCCATCTCAGATCAACTATGTACTGGATACCCGTTTTACAATTGAGCGGGGCTATCTAGTGGAAAGTCGCCGCGGAGGCGGTGGGTATCTGCGTATTATCCGTTTAGGGCTGGGTCTTGAAGGACAGTATCAACAGGTTATGCGCCAATTGATTGGCGAGCAGCTTTCTCGTGACCGCTCCTACGGCCTTATTGAGCGGTTAATAGATGAGGAATTGGTAACGGCGCGGGAAGCTGCGATGATCAGGAGCATACTTTCCGGTGAGGTTTTGGGCGGAGAATTTAGAGGGTGGGACGTTTTACGCGCACGTCTCATGAAGGTCATTTTAACAACGCTGAGTCGGGATGACTTGTCATAAAGGGGGATTTAACATGCTGTGTCAATATTGTCAACAGCGCGAGGCTAAAGTGCAGTTATCTAAAACAGAGAATGGGCAGACCCATGAGCTTTTTCTTTGCGAATACTGTGCCAAACAAACCCATGAAGTGAGTTTTATTGTTCATCCGGCTATTGTGCCGGAGTTTTTGCAAGCTCTGTTTGGTTTTAATCCATCTTCAATAGAGCAACCATCGGAGATGTCTTGTCCGAAATGTGGTATAACCTTTTCCCGCATAACCCAGGCAGGCAAGCTGGGATGCAGTACGTGCTATGAAACCTTTGAAACCCAGTTGGAACCATTGCTTCGGCGGGTTCATGGCGGAGGACAGAATGTAGGCAAGGTTCCGGCAAGGCGTGGAGTTACTATTAAATGTCGTCAGGAAGAAAGAAAACTGAAGGAAAAGCTTCAAGTCTTAATCCAGCAGGAAGAGTTCGAGGAGGCCGCTGTGGTAAGAGATCAGATTCGCCAAATTGAACAATCAAAGGAAGGAGAAAAAACATGATGCGTAAGGAGCTCCTATTACAGCATAGTGCCTGGATGACCGAAACGGATTCTCCGGTCGTCATCAGTAGTCGGGTGCGCTTAGCGCGCAACCTCGAGGATTTTCCCTTCCCGCATGTTCTGAATCAGGAAGGTGCGGGTCAGGTTGAACAAACTGTTTCGCAAGTCCTAACTGATCTAAGGGTTAATGAAGAACCACTGCTCTATATATCCTTGACAGATCTAAACAGCGTTGAACATCAGGTGCTGGTAGAAAAGCATTTGATCAGTCCGAGTTTAGGCGGATCTAGCGGAGCCCGTGGCGTAGCATTGGCTCATGACCATCGATATGCAGTGATGGTTAATGAAGAAGATCATCTGAGAATTCAAGTACTATTGCCTGGAAACCAACTTTTAGAGACCCATCGCTTAGCAACGGCTTTAGATGACGCTTTGGAAGCGAAGCTTGATTTTGCCTATCGTGAAAGCCAGGGATATCTCACGGCTTGCCCAACGAATGTGGGCACGGGGCTCAGAGCTTCGGTGATGGTTCATTTGCCCGGCTTAGTTATAACAAAACAGGTACAGCGAGTTCTTGGGGCCTTGACCCGTTTGGGCTTAGCCGTGCGGGGGCTTTACGGCGAAGGTTCTCAAGCTTTTGGCCATATGTTTCAAGTTTCTAATCAGATCACGCTTGGGAAAAGCGAGGAGGATATCTTAACTCATTTGGAGGCAGTTACCGGGCAAATTGTAGAGCATGAACTTAAGGCCCGAGACCTCCTCCAACAACAAATGCCGATGTTCTTGGAAGACAAGGTTTGGCGGGCACGGGGGACCTTGCAAAATGCTCGTCTACTCTCTTCGGAAGATGCTATTCATTTATTGTCTCATGATCGATTAGGGTCTGATATGGGATTGCTGCCCAAGATTAAAGATGGCTTTTCCACCTTGATCGTCGATACACGTTCGGGATGTTTACAATACATCTTGGATCGGGAGCTTGACCCCAAACAACGAGATGAGGAACGAGCCCGACTGATACGGGACGCGATGCGCGAAGCGTGAGCAACGAACCTCGCGCCTCGACAAAGAAAGGATGAAGAATAATGAAGGGACGTTATACGGAACGTGCTGAGAAAGTATTAGCTATCGCCCATAATGAAGCCAAACGGATGGGGCATCAAGTTGTAGGGACCGAACACATTTTGCTGGGGTTGATTCAAGAGGGGGAAGGAATTGCTGCTCAAGCTTTAGTAGGAATGGGTTTGGACCTTGAAAAGATTCGAGGTCAGGTCGAACAAATCGCCGGGACAGGTCAGCCTTTTAACGGAGAGGTGGGTCTCACCCCGCGCGTAAAAAGGGTACTGGAGTTGGCGAATGAGGAGACACACCGCCAAGATGTTAATTATATTGGAACGGAACATTTACTTTTGGGATTAATTATGGAAGGCGAGGGGATTGCGGCTCGAATTCTGGCGAATCTCAATGTGAGCCCTGAGAAAGTATGGAAACAAGTGGTCAAACTTCTGGGCGGAGAATTAGACGAATCTGCAATACCGGCGCCTAATTCCGTAGCTGCGCCTAAAAACGTTGGTCCTGTGAATACACCGGCTCTCAATGAATTTGGGCGTGACCTTACTGTACAAGCTCGTGAAAGTCGTCTTGATCCGGTGATTGGGCGAGAAAAGGAAATTGAACGGGTCATTCAGGTTTTAAGCCGGCGTACTAAAAATAATCCGGCGTTGATTGGAGAACCCGGTGTCGGTAAAACCGCCATCGCTGAAGGATTGGCCCAAAGTATTGTCAGCAACAAAGTGCCGGAAATTCTGCTCAACAAAAGAGTTATCACGTTAGATCTTTCAGCAATGGTTGCCGGAAGTAAATATCGCGGTGAATTTGAAGAACGCTTAAAAAAAGTCATGGAAGAGATTCGCGTGGACGGGAACATCATCCTCTTTATCGATGAGTTGCATACCTTGATTGGCGCGGGAGCGGCAGAGGGAGCTATTGACGCCGCAAATATTCTGAAGCCGGCTTTGGCCAGGGGGGAACTTCAATGTATTGGGGCCACAACCTTAGAAGAATACAGAAAATACATTGAGAAGGATTCAGCCTTAGAACGTCGTTTTCAACCCATCACCGTTGGAGAACCGACGGTTGAAGAAGCAGTATCAATTCTGCGCGGCTTGCGGGATCGTTATGAGGCCCATCATCGGGTAAAAATCACAGATGAAGCCATTGAGGCAGCCGCTCAACTTTCCGATCGCTATATTTCCGATCGATTCTTGCCCGACAAGGCCATCGATTTAATGGATGAAGCGGCTTCCCGCGTTCGCCTGGCTAGTTTCACAGCACCGCCGGATTTGAAATTGCTTGAAGAAGAAGCTGACCGCTTAAAGAAAGAAAAGGAAGCAGCGGTTTCCAGCCAGGAATTTGAGAAAGCGGCGCAAATCCGGGATCAGGAACAGAAATTACGGGCAGAGCTTGCCGAGCAACGAGAGGTATGGCAGAATCAGCGTTACAAAGAAAGTGCTCAGGTCACAGCCGAAGATATCGCTCAAATTGTTGCCAGTTGGACGGGAATACCTGTCAAAAAGTTAGCTCAGGAGGAAAGTGAACGCCTCTTGCATCTGGAAGAGATCTTGCACCAGCGGCTCATTGGCCAGGAGGATGCCGTCACGGCCGTAGCTAAAGCGGTCCGCCGTGCGCGGGCAGGCTTACGAGATCCGAAGCGCCCGATTGGTTCCTTTATCTTTCTCGGCCCAACAGGAGTAGGGAAAACCGAACTTGGCCGTGCCTTAGCAGAGGCTATGTTCGGAGATGAAAAGGCGCTGATTCGCATTGATATGTCGGAATATATGGAGAAGCACGCCGTATCTCGTCTTGTCGGAGCGCCTCCGGGCTATATCGGTCATGATGAAGGCGGACAACTGACTGAAGCTGTAAGGCGTAAACCCTATAGTGTGATTTTGTTAGATGAAATCGAAAAAGCGCATCCGGAAGTGTTCAATATTTTACTGCAAGTGCTTGAAGATGGGCGGTTAACGGACACCAAGGGACGGACCGTCAATTTCCGAAATACGGTCATAATTATGACCTCAAATGTCGGCTCCTCGTTCTTGAAAAAGGAAGCAATGGGCTTTGCTGCGAAAAAAGATGAAAAAACAGACTATAAGAGTATGCATGGACAGGTCATGGCGGAGTTAAAACGCACCTTCCGTCCGGAATTCCTGAATCGTATCGACGAGTTGGTCGTCTTCCATGCCCTCCAAGAGGAACACTTGGAGAAAATCACGGAGATATTGATGCGCCAAGTGAACAAACGGTTAAGTGAGCATGGCCTGGAGATTCAGGTCGAGAAAAGTACCATTCAGCTGATTGCCAAAGAGGGCAATGATCCGGTTTTTGGCGCGCGTCCGTTACGGCGTGCGATCCAACGCTTAATTGAAGATGCTCTTTCAGAAAAAATATTGGAAGGAGAGTTTAAAGCCGGAGACATTATTGGCGTGGAAGCAGAGGATGGGAAGGTTAAGTTCGCTAAAAGGTAAACAGATTTGGTGTCTCATGTAAAGGCAATTCATGACTCGTAGGATTGTAGGGGCAATTCAGTGCCCCTACGGAAATGGGGCACTGAATGAAGAACAAAGTGATTTATAGATGTTCTAATTGCAGTTATGAAAGCCCAAAGTGGATGGGAAAGTGCCAGAACTGTGATGAATGGAATACGCTTGAAGAATTAATACGTCAACCCTCAACTGCCTCAGCGCTGAACCGCAGCAAGACCTCGGCCAAGAGATTGTCTGAGGTCATCTCGGGAAACAGTGATCGCATTGTGACAAGTATCAGTGAATTTAACCGAGTCCTTGGCGGCGGCATTGTAAAAGACTCCATAATTATCCTGACGGCAAGACCAGGCGCGGGGAAATCCACGTTGCTTTTACAAGTGGCAGATGATGTCGCCTCGAAGGGCTACAAAGTTCTCTATGCCTCGGCAGAAGAAAGCGACAGTCAAATCAAAAGTAGGTCGGACAGAATCTTAAACGGAAAGAAGAGCGACATCTGGATCTACTCTGATACAAGTATGAATAATGTTCTGGCCTCAGTTGGTGAACTTGACCCTGACTTAATCATCATTGACAGTATTCAAACCTTTAACCTTGAAGAACATAATTCCCGCCCCGGTTCGCCCATTCAGACGATGGAATGTGCTAACGAACTCTTAAAAGTCGCGAAGAATAACAGCCGTCCCAGAGCGGTTATCATGGTTGGGCAAATGACTAAGGATGATGAAATTGCCGGTCTTCGAGCTTTGGAGCATTTGGTCGATGCTGTCCTTATCCTGAATGGAGAAAATGGAGAGGAATTGAGGGGAGCCTGGTGTTCGAAAAATAGGTTTGGGAGCACAGGGGAAATAGGCTTTTTTTCAATGACCGAACAAGGGATGTTATCGATTGATAACCCTTCGGAGTTTTTTATGACCCAAAGGGGAGATGGACAAAAGGTCTCCGGAAGCGCACTGACAGTTATAAAAGAAGGGTCTCGCCCTATTATTGTTGAAATTGAAAGTCTGGTATCCAAGTCGTTTACACCCTATCCTTCCAGAATCGCAGAGTGCTTGAGAAGAGATCAGTTAAACACCATGATTTCCATACTGGAACAGAGAGGCAAGATTAATCTCTACGACAAAAATGTCGTGATAAAAACGACGGGAGGCCTCCAGCTTAAAGAGCAATCGGTAAGCTTGGCGATCATTATGTGTATTGTTTCATCCGTAAAGGATAAAGCAATTCCCAATGACACAGTATTTGTGGCAGATGTGGGACTTACCGGGGAACTGAAAAAAGTTCCTTCGATTGAAGCACGCATCCGAGAAATAGACCGTATGGGATTCAAGCGAGTATATGTTGCCAAGAATACAGTGCGAGAACCTGCGCGGTTTAAGAACCTTGAAATCGTTGAGCTTGATACCTTATATGATGTCATTATGCACTTGAGTATGAGGATGAAACACAGTTGATCAGGATGTACTGATTTCCAAATCATAGAAGGATATCCTTCTCCCGCTATTTTGAGGCCTTATTGCAATGATGGGGCCTTTTGTGTACTTACTGTGTTCCGAGCTAAGCAGGGGGATTGAACAATAAAAAAGTTCCTACTAATCTGATATTGTAGGAACTTAACAGCTTATGTCAAATTGAAAATGGTTAGAGTCTGGAGCTTCTTGTATTCCTGGTAGAGGACTTCGCTCAGGGAAATGTCTAAAGCGTTGGCTAGAGCGGCTATATAAAACAGCTGTTTACCCAATTCTGCTTCGACAATGTCTCGGCAGTTATCGCAAATTAATCCTACAAGTTGACTGTCCAAGAGCTCTTTCAAATCGGCAAGGCTTGTATCCGGGGGCAGGGTCTTTTTGTGCGCATTCACTGCATGGCAACCACAACTTGTAACCGATTTAACCACAGCTCGATTAACACGTGCTGAAGTTTCTTGCCCTTTGGACAAGATATCTAAGATGCTTTGATGTCGGATTAACAGAGACTTCACCATGATCTGGAATTGGTCAGTGAGCTGTTCCATGTGTGCGATCCTCACTCCTTTCTGCCATTTCTATTATACCGAGACTGTCGGGTTGTTGTCAATTTTCCGGAGAATTGGGGTGGAAAATGGGAAATTGACATGCTAAAGACTTGTATGATATAATTTTAAAATTTTGACCAGGGCTGTGTTACTTGCTATAATAGTAGATAAGGGGGTGGCCGAATGTTTAAGGTTGGTGACAAAGTTGTTTATCCAATGCATGGTGCCGGTATTATTGAGTCGATTGAAGAACGGGAAGTTCTCGGAGAAATACGTCAATATTATGTCATGCATTTACCGGTGGGGAACATGAAGTTGTTTATTCCTTTAAATAACGTGGAGAATCTGGGTTTACGGCAAGTAATTTCTCCAACCATGGTTAAAGACGTGTTAGAAGTACTTAGAACCAAAGATACGGCAGCTACCCTGGCCTGGAATCGCCGTTATCGTGCGAACTTAGAAAAGATTAAGAGCGGCAACATCTTTGAGGTTGCCAATGTTGTTCGCAGCCTTGCCCAAAGAGACAATGAGAAGGGTCTTTCGACAGGAGAAAAGAAGATGTACGAAAATGCTTGTCAAATTTTAATTAGTGAACTCGTTTTGACAGAAGGCTCTGAAGAGGCGGCAGTCAGATTATGGCTCTCCAAGGCATTAATCTTGGCTTAACCCGGCTCAGTGCCGTATTCGGATGATCGTCTTCTTGCACTTAGGCACGCAAAGACGTATACTTTTGGTTATGCCAAGTGAATGAAGAGAAAGAAAAACTTTACTTACTTTTGCTTGAGATTTAATGGTAATTCGCAGTATAATTGGAAGGGCTTTTAGTCACAATATGTTAAAAGGAGGTGAAATGATGATTCGCAATTTAATACGCGGGATCATCACTCTGTTATTAGGAGCGTTGGGCTTTTATCTTGATTATTTATTTTTACGCCTCAATCTTTTACAATCCTTGGGGTTGAATCTATCTCCGATTTGGACCTATACAGCTATGACTGCCTTATTTGCTATTATCGGTTTTTTGATTGCTCCGGCTAGTATCCGATCTTTTCTCTCGTTAATGCGTTGGCTGGACTCGCGGTTAACCAGGGTTCCGACGCATGATCTTATGAGTGGGGCCGTGGGAGGCATCATCGGACTTATTATTTCAAGTTTATTTAGTAATTCATTTGTCAGTGTTACATTTTTTGGACCAATTTTGGCGGTCCTCCTGAGTTTGTTTTTAGGTTATCTGGGTTTGACAATTGGCATGAAACGGAAAGAGGATGTTCTGGGCTTTCTTAATTTCATTCCGAGGTTTCGTGATCGGGGGGATAAAACAGAGAAAGCTGAGAAGGTCGAGAAAGATAAGGAAGGTAAGCCGGACACTTTTCTGGAGCCGGCGAACTATAAGATTCTCGATACCAGTGTAATTATCGATGGACGGATTGCCGACATTGTTAAAACTGATTTTCTCGAAGGAGTACTGCTCATCCCCAGTTTCGTCCTCGAGGAGCTCAGACACATTGCGGATTCTTCCGACTTGCTTAAACGAAATCGTGGGCGCAGAGGCCTGGATATTCTCAATCAAATTTCCAAGGAAACGGCGATCAAAGTCCATATTCATGAACAGGATTTTGAGGATATTAATGAGGTCGACAGTAAACTGGTGCGGTTGGGACAAGTTTTAGAATCTCCTCTCTTGACCAATGATTATAACCTAAACAAAGTGGCTGAACTTCAAGGGGTTAAGGTCTTAAACATCAATGAATTGGCCAATGCTCTTAAACCGATTGTTTTACCCGGTGAAGAAATGCTGGTCCAAGTGATGAAAGAGGGCAAAGAGCCTGGGCAGGGCGTTGCCTATCTTGATGATGGAACGATGATTGTAGTGGATTCCGGACGACGTTATATGGGGCAAACTGTTTCCGTTTTGGTAACAAGTGTCCTGCAGACGGCGGCTGGGCGCATGATTTTTGCTAAGCCAAAAAGTTCTCTGGAAAAAAAACCGATGGGCCTCCGATCAATAGATGAGGTGAATGCGATTGGCTGAGATAGGGATCGTTATTCCTGCAGCCGGTCAAGGTAAACGGATGGGAGCAGGATGCAATAAACAATTTCTGACCTTGATGGGACAGCCAATCTTAGTTCATACGGTGAGACTTTTCGAAGATTCCTGTCATGTTTCTGAAATTGTGATTGTAGGAGCCGAAAACGATCTTCACATCATCGAAGAACTTGTTCAACATCATAAATTTGATAAAGTTGTGGCGATATGTAAAGGTGGAGCGCAACGCCAAGATTCCGTTCAGGCAGGGGTTCAAGCTCTAAGTCCCACTATTCAACGGGTAGTGGTGCATGATGGGGCGAGGCCCCTTTTGACATTACAGGTCTTTCACCAATTCCTAAGAGAGACAGCAGAGTTTTCGGCGGCAATCATGGGGATTGATCTCAAGGATACCGTCAAGCGAGTTGATCCATCCGGCAGAGTGCTTGATACTCTGCCACGTGAACGTTTACGGGCCATTCAGACGCCCCAGATATTTGACCGGGGGATATTGGCTGAAGCCCACCATCAAGCGGCCTCCTTAGGCTACTATGGCACGGACGATGCATCTTTGTTAGAATGGATGGGGTATCCGGTTCAAATCGTGGCAGGTTCACAAGAAAATATTAAAGTAACTACGCCCGAGGATTTGTGGTTAGCTGAACGGATACTTGCGATGCGCAATGCACGATGTCCGAACAAGAGACATGAAACAGACCGGGGCTGAGGGAGCGGTGAAGGTAGACGGGGGGGACGGTTCTCTTGTCTAGGCATGAAAGTAAGACAAGGGGACGGTTTTTCCGTCTAGGTACGAAAGTCAAACACAACGTACAAAGTTCAAAGTTCAAAGTACGAAATACGAGCACTATTCGCGTAGCACAATGTACGTCATGTGATTCGGCTTTGTATCTCGAACTTCGAACCTTGCGCTTTTCGAAAGGGGTGGTCGATTATTAAAGTCGGAATCGGATATGATGTACACGCTTTGGTGGAGGGCAGGTCTTTGATTCTGGGGGGGGTGGAAATCCCCTATGAACGGGGTTTGCTTGGACACTCAGATGCGGATGTTCTGATTCATGCGATCATGGATTCCCTTTTAGGGGCTTTAGCTTTAGGGGATATAGGGACTCATTTTCCGGACCATGACCCCCGCTACCGGGGGATTTCAAGTCTCGCTTTACTGGAGCAGGTCCTGAATCTCATCGCAGCACAGGGCTACCGCGTTGGAAATCTTGATAGCGTCATTGTGGCAGAGCATCCCAAACTGGCCCCGTTTATCCCTCAAATGCGTTCCAATCTCAGGCGCGCTCTGAAGATTGATGAATCAAGTGTGTCCGTGAAAGCGACAACAACAGAACGCCTGGGGTTCGAAGGCCGAGGGGAAGGGATTGCCGCTCAGGCGATTGTAAACTTAGAAAGGGTTGGAGGATAATTGATGGAAATTCGCGTTCGGTTTGCGCCCAGTCCGACAGGTCCGCTTCATATCGGAGGGGCAAGGTCCGCTTTATTTAATTATTTATGGGCTCGAAAAAACAAAGGAACTTTTATTGTGCGGAGTGAGGACACCGATTTAGAGCGTTCCAGTCGAGAATCAGAACATAATATTTTGGAGTCGCTGCGTTGGTTAAATATTCACTGGAATGAGGGGATCGAAGTTGGTGGAGAGTACGGTCCTTATCGTCAAACAGATCGCTTAGCGCTTTACCAAGAGTATACAGATAAGCTCTTGAACAGCGGTCACGCCTACTACTGCTACTGTACGGAAGAAGAACTGGAGCAAGAAAGGCAAGCCTTAATTGCTAAGGGGGGAACCCCTCGTTATCTGGGCAAATGTCGTCAATTAACGTCAGAGCAACGAACGGCTTTTGAAGCAGAAGGTCGCCGACCGGTAGTGCGCTTCCGTGTACCCGAAGGGCAAGCAATTCACATCAAGGATCAGGTTCGTGGGGATGTTGTTTTTGAGAGCGACGGAATTGGGGACTATGTCATCGTCAAATCGGATGGAATACCAACCTATAATTTCGCGGTCGTGGTCGATGATACGACCATGAACATCACGCATGTTATTCGTGGAGAAGAACACCTATCCAATACACCCCGGCAAGTTTTGATTTATCAAGCTTTAGGATCATCTGTGCCCGAATTTGCTCACATTTCCCTAATTCTCAATACAGAAGGAGGGAAAATGAGCAAGCGCGATGGGGATACGGCGGTCATGGACTATCAGAAAAAGGGATATCTTCCGGAAGCCATCGTGAACTTCATTGCGCTTCTGGGGTGGGCACCGTCCGGAGAGGAAGAATTTTATACCCTGGACGAATTGGCAGATGCCTTTTCGCTGGATCGGGTTTCCAAAAGTCCGGCTGTCTTTGACATCCAGAAATTGAACTACATTAACGCCCATTACCTTAGAAAAACAACCCCCGAGCGTTTAACTGAACTCGTCTTACCTTATTTGCAGGAAATGGGCATTTTTCCGCAACAAGAGTTGTCTGCTGAACAGCAACAGTGGTGTGTTGGCTTAATTAACGCGATTTCTGAGAAAATAGCCTATCTTGCTGAGGTCAAGGATTATATCCATTATTTCCACGGTGAAGTGCCGCAGGCACCGGAAGGGGAAGCCTTGGAGGTTTTGAGGGGCGAACAGGTACCGGAAGTCTTAGCTTTATTCAGGCAAAAGGTACGGGAAGTCGAACTGCTTTCCGCAGCTGCAGTTAAAGTTCTCTTAAAACAAATGACTAAAGAGTTAAAACTTGGCGGCAAATTGGTTTACATGCCGGTCCGGGTGGCTTTGACCGGGCAGATGCATGGACCGGAACTTTATGATGTCATTCCTTTGTTGGGGCGCGAGAATGTTTTGAAACGGCTTGAAGTAACCGAGCAGCGTTATTTAGGATAAGACAGACAGGACAGACAGGAGAACCGTCCTCCTGTCTCGCCCTTCAGGTACTCAGTTAATCAAACACAGATTACACAGATTAACACGGAATAAATGCATTTTGGCTCTAAACTACAAATCGCTTGTAACTCAATTGATGATCGCCAAAGTTGATTAAAAGGCCTCGTTTTAACAAATATAGTCCGCTCTGTATGTACAATTCAGTTCTTTGCCTTTGTAATTCATTCTAATCGAAACTTCTTTTTGAAACGGAATCCCTTTTTCAGCTACCTCAATTGCTAATGCCGCCTGATAAACCGCTTCGAGAAACCCTGGTCCAAGTATCTGGTGTACCTCCATTGCTGCACCAATAATAGCATAGGTCTGTGAATCCCGTTCCATATTCTCCATCCCCGTTATCCTTTGTCTGTGTGTTTCTAGCTAATCGTTCTTAATCTGTGTAATCTGTGGTTCTCCGTTCAGAATTCCCCAGGGCGTATTTACAGTGTTTCTCCTTGTAGGTATAAAAAATGCGGGACTTTAGGTTTCTTAATTGACAGGGATTGGATACTGCCCTATAATATATACAAATTAAAGCTGTGGTTTATAGTTGAATAGGAATTAAGACGATGATGAGAAAGAGTACAAAGAGAAATTGCAACAAGCGAAGATGGGGTAGTGGAAGCCATTTGCAAGGAACCTTTGGAAGTGCGTCTCGGAGTTGATGGGCAGAAACCTAAAAGTAGGCCGATCCGTAACGACTGCGTTAAAGTCATAAGCTGGAACGACCTGTTCGTTCAAACAGAGTGGGACCGCGGAATCTTTCGTCTCTGGACGAAGGGTTCTTTTTTGTGTTTATTTATAGGTTTTATCGACAATATTAGGGAGAGGAAGGGGTGGGGCGAAAGGTGTTTCGACAGATTCGGCGTGATATCCAAGTTATCTTCGAAAGAGATCCTGCAGCAAAAAGTATTTGGGAAGTCATCTTATGTTATCCTGGGTTTCATGCGGTTCTTTTTCACAGAATGGCCCATTGGCTATATCAGCATAAGCTGGTGCTCTTGCCGCGCATGCTTTCCCAGCTCTCCAGGTTTCTTACGGGGATTGAAATTCACCCGGGTGCCAAAATCGGCCAAGGCTTTTTCATTGATCATGGAACGGGAGTGGTCATCGGTGAGACGACGGAAGTCGGGGATAATGTTACCCTCTATCAGGGGGTTACGCTGGGCGGGACAGGCAAAGAGAAAGGCAAGAGGCATCCTACGATTGGGAATAATGTGGTGATAGGGGCAGGAGCAAGGATTCTAGGCTCTTTTAAAGTCGGGGATAATGTAAAAATAGGTGCGGGATCGGTTGTCAATAAACCGGTTCCGAGTGACACAACTGTCGTAGGCGTTCCGGGGCGGATTGTCCTACACCACGGTGTTCCCATCAAAGACCCTGATTTAAGACATGATGAACTTCCGGATCCGGTAAATGAGATGTTAAAATGTCTAATGCAGCGTGTGGAACATTTAGAGCAACGTTTAAATGAAGAGGAGAGTCGATACAATGTCTTTGAAATTATACAACACCATGACCCGTCAAAAGGAAGAGTTTCACCCCCGGGAGAACGGGAAGGTAGCGATGTACGTTTGCGGCCCGACGACCTATAACTATTTCCATGCCGGGAATGGGCGGATGTTTGTCGTATTTGACATGATCCGCCGTTACCTCATGTATAAAGGGTATGAGGTTCGTTACATTCAAAATTTCACGGATGTCGATGACAAAATCATTCAACGGGGGAAAGCAGAAGAGATGGACCCTTTGTTGTTAGGCCAAAAATACATTGAAGAATATTTTAAAGATGCTAAAGAATTAAACCTGCTTCCTGCTACCATACACCCCAAGGCTACAGAGCATATTCCGGAAATGATCAAGATTATTCAGGAATTAGTGAATACTGGGTTAGCCTACGAAACGGATGGAGATGTTTACTTTGCGGTAGACAATTTTCCGAACTATGGGAAGTTGTCGGGCAGATCACTGGAGGATATGAAGGCCGGGGCAAGGGTTGAGGTAGATGAACGCAAACATCACCCGATGGATTTTGCCCTCTGGAAAAAGGCCAAGCCAGGAGAACCGTCGTGGGACAGTCCGTGGGGAAGTGGACGTCCGGGTTGGCATATTGAATGTACGGCTATGTCCCTAAAATATCTGGGAGTTGGCTTTGATATTCACGGAGGTGGGGAGGATCTTGTCTTCCCGCATCACGAAAATGAGATTGCCCAAACGGAAGGGTATCTTAAAGGGCAGACTTTTGCCCATTATTGGATGCACAATGCCTTTCTGACAATCAATCAGGAAAAAATGTCCAAGTCTTTGGGGAATTTCTTTACAATCAGGGAGTTACTTGCCAATTTTTCGGGAGAAGTCATTCGTTTTTATTTACTGGGGACTCATTATCGTAATCCGCTGGATTTTAATGATCAAAACCTGGTTATGGCTCAAAAAGGTTTGGAAAGGCTGCAAACCAGTATCCGTCTGGCTCAGGAAGTACTGGATCGGGGGGGAGCTTCACAAAACGAACAGAATGAGGCGGAATTATTTAAGGCAGCAAAAGATGCGCGGGAAGCTTTTGAAAAGGCTATGGATGATGATTTTAATTCTGCGCTGGCCTATGCTGCGCTCTTTGAATTAGCCAAAACGATAAATGGGTTTCTACAGGAAAACCCTGTCCCTTCAGAAGCGCTAGCGGCCACTCAAAAGACCCTGGTAGAACTTGGCGGAGTACTCGGTATAGACTTGCTTCATCCGCTTCAAGCTCCTGTTGCCAACGATGAAACGCTTCAACAGGTTATGGAGGTTGTTTTGCAGATCCGTTCACGTTCGCGTCAGAGGAAAGATTGGGAGATGGCGGATTTTATCCGCGACGCCCTCAGAGATAAAGGCATCATTATTGAAGATACCCCGCAAGGTGCGAGGTGGCAGATAAAGAAGGATTAAGTAATGATTGAAAGGGGGAGCGCATGCGAATTTGGCAGGAAATGAATGCTCTAACTTTGGCTTATTTGGGCGATGCCGTCTATGAACTTTGGGTGCGCACACATCTGCTGGAGCTGGGGCATGAAAAGGTCAGAGAACTTCACAAACAAGCAATCAGCTATGTTCGTGCCGGTACTCAAGCCCAGCTTTTACATGTTCTTTTGCCGGAGCTTGATGAGGTTGAACATCAGGTTGTTTTGCGTGGGCGGAATACCAAGGGCGGGCATCCTAAGAATGTTGATGTGGTGACCTACCGCCATGCCACGGCGTTTGAAAGCTTAGTGGGCTATTGGCAATTGAATGGGCAAATCGAGCGCATGCATTGGGCGTTTAACAAGGTGGACGAAGTTCTTCAGAAAGAGGCCTTGAAAGAAGCCGGTAACGATGTCTGAAAGTTAAGTGAAGAGAGGAAATAATTACGATGCGAGTGGATCTTATTCAGCACACGCCTGATCCGGAAAAAATAGTGGCTGCTGCTGCCCGTTTGTGCTATTCTTCCGATCCGGTGCCGGATCTATTACAGCGACTGGACGATAAATCCGTGGCGGGCTTTATCCGCAAATTACGAGAGATGGGTCATCTTTCAACCTTCGAGCATGTCAGTTTTCAGTTTTCTGTCGATGGTGTGTCCCGTGCCCTATCCCACCAGCTGGTACGCCACCGAATTGCGAGTTATTCTCAACGGTCTCAGCGTTATGTCGAAGAAAAAGGGTTTGAGTTTGTCATTCCGCCAAGTGTAGGCCAAAATCCTGAGGCCTTAAGGCGCTTTGAAAAGGTTATGGCTCGTCTCCGGGAAGACTATCAGGACCTCCTGAATTGTGTGCCGGCAGAGGATGCCCGTTATGTGCTGCCTAATGCCTGTACAACCTCTCTGCTGGTGACCTTTAATGCCCGATCATTGTTGAACTTCTTTGAGCACCGAACCTGTTTGAGGGCCCAGTGGGAGATCCGTGCCTTAGCGGAAAAGATGTTGGAGTTGGTGCGGGTTGTAGCCCCCAACCTCTTTAGCGAAGCGGGACCGACCTGCTTGACCCAGGGCGTCTGTCATCAGGGCAAGTATAGTTGCGGAAGATTAAAATCCTTGACGGAAAGTAGTGAACTACTTGAACGATGAAATAGTTTACGGCAAGAATCCTGTTTTAGAGCTTCTGAAAAGCGGGAATCCTGTTAACAAAGTCCTCTTTCTGGCTGAAGGCCCAAGTGGAAGGAACCAAGAAATCATTTCGCTGCTGCATCATAGGGGTATTCCCTATCAATTTGTGGACCGTCAAACGCTTGATCGCTTAACGAACCGAGAGCGGCACCAAGGGATGCTTGCTTATGTGGCGGCCAGGGAATATGCAGGTGTTGAGGATATTTTGGCCTTGGCTGAGGAGCGGCAAGAAGAGCCGTTTATTTTGATACTTGATGAGATTGAGGACCCTCATAATTTAGGTGCTTTGCTGAGGACGGTGGATGCTGTTGGGGCTCATGGGGTTATTATTCCCAAACGTCGCAGTGTAGCACTGACCGGTACCGTTGCCAAAACATCTGCCGGAGCAGTCGAACATGTGTTGGTCGCCAGAGTGAGTAATTTAGTACAGACCTTACAGGAGTTGAAGAAGAAAGGGTGTTGGGTATCCGGGGCTGAAGCGGGCGGAAAAGATGCCTTTGCAGCAGATCTAACCGGCGCCCGGGTTATTGTAATCGGCAGCGAAGGGAAAGGTATCAGTCGTTTGCTCCGAGAGAATTGCGACGAGATTGTCAGTTTACCGATGAAGGGGAAGGTCACTTCGCTAAACGCCAGCGTCGCAGGGTCAATTATGCTTTACGAGGTTCTTAGGCAGAGAACAAGGGCGAGGTGCGAGCCACGCAGCACGTAAGCAGGATCTCGGGCCCAGACAGGGACAGACAGGGAGGAGTTCTCTCGTCTGATTGAGAACACCGTGCGAGGCAAGAGAACCGTTTCCTATGTTTTGGTCTCCCACCTGTCTCGTGTCTCACCGTGTCTCAAGTGGTGTTCGAGGCTTGATATTTTGAAAGCTTGGCTTCCGGATAACAGCGAACCTCGCGCTTCGAACCTCGAACTTCGCTAATAGCGACAGAACAACCAAAACTTCGCCTTGACGCTTTTCTTTAGGGTCGAGTATAATGAGAATGTTCTCGTGGACAAGGGCGAGGCAGATTTCGTCTTCTTCATGAC
>Ga0326727_10002740_pt1 | contig 58823 bp, 48 predicted proteins | sample MB2enrmetagenome_FD_207643 | JGI IMG/M metagenome (GOLD analysis project Ga0326727, IMG submission 207643) | Lab enriched peat soil microbial communities from McLean, Ithaca, NY, United States - MB29MY | ecosystem: Environmental > Terrestrial > Soil > Wetlands > Peat | place: USA: New York... | reverse complement strand
GATTATCCGTGGAGCGGCCACCATGGGTACATGGGAAAAGAAAAACTTCCGTGGCTGACGACTGATTGGGTACTGTCGATGTATTCCAATGACAAGCAGGAGGCCCGGCAAAGATATGGGACCTTTGTTGCTGAAGGAATCGGGGAAACGAGAAGAAACGAATTTCATGACGGAACGTGTGACGGGCGGATACTCGGCGACGACAACTTTGCCGATGAAGCCTTTGCAAAGGCAAATCAGCGGCGAAACCATGATTACCGGCTTGCCGATATCGTTAGTGCTGTCTGTCGGCGATACGGTATAACACTGGAACAATTTAAGAATCCGGGCAAGACGAGACCGTATTCCGAGGCCCGAGCGGTTGCCGCTCTTCTCGTTCGTGACTTACCGGGAATATGTCTCACTGAGCTGGGAAAGATGGTAAATCGCGATATATCTCCCCTTGGAAGGTCCGCTCAGCGACTTCTGGAGGTGATGACGAAAGACGCAGCTCTGAATACTCAGATCAATGAGTTGCGGCAGGAACTGTCAGAATAGCAGAAAGCCTAGCCTGACCCCAATGGTTAGAAAGCCTAGCCTGACCCCAATGGTTACTCCCAATGGTTACTTAGCCTGACCCCAATGGTTACTTCAATGGTTACTATGGTATCTAAAATTTGTATATGCAGGCCCCCGTGTTACTGAAACGGGTGAGGAGTTAAAGTATTGGAACCCGAAATCATTCGAAAAAAACATCTCCCTGAGTTTTTAAGTAAGGACTCTGGTAAGTACAAAAATTCGGGCTCTATAGTCTTAATTTGTATAGCACTGGTTATCACTATTTTAGCCGTGTATTGGCAGACGGGAAATAACCAGTTCTTGAGTTACGACGATAATGACTACGTTACGGAAAACCCCCACGTAGAAAACGGCATAACGGGCAATAATATCATTTGGGCATTTACAAGCGTTGAAGCAAACAATTGGCACCCTATCACATGGCTATCGCACATGGCTGACGTGCAGCTTTACGGCATGAATCCTCGTGGCCATCACCTCACCAACGTCGCTATTCATATAGTTTCATCCTTGCTTCTTTTGCTCTTTCTTTTTCGTCTGACAGGCTCACTTTATAAAAGTTCATTTGTCGCCGCTTTATTTGCTCTCCATCCTTTGCATGTGGAGTCGGTTGCCTGGATAGCCGAACGCAAGGATGTCCTTAGCGCGTTTTTCTGGTTTCTCACTCTCATCTTTTATGTCGAATATGTACTGAAGCGAAAGCATGCATTGTACATGCTCGCTCTCCTTTTCTTCGTGCTGGGGCTTATGTCCAAACCGATGATGGTAACTCTTCCTGTCGTTATGCTCTTGATTGATTTCTGGCCTCTCAATCGCTTTCGGGATGAGGATAAACTAGGGCTGCGTCAACTTTCACGCAGGGTACTGGTCTTGGTAAAAGAAAAATTTCCATTCTTTGCCTGTTCAGTAGTATCCTGTGCCATTACTATCTACGCCCAGCATAAGGGTGGGGCGATGGGAAGTTTGGATGCTATACCCTTTGGGCTCCGCATTGAAAATGCCTTGATTTCGTATGTAAAGTACATCGGCAAAACAGTCTGGCCCCACGACTTGGCAGTTTTGTATATCTATTCTTCGTCTTTACCTCTCTGGCAAAGCATAGGCTCGCTGCTTCTTCTGCTCATTGTCTCCGGCATAACCATTCGGTTGAGGCATAGGCATCCATACCTTGCAGTTGGATGGCTCTGGTTCCTCGTCACCCTTATGCCGGTTATAGGTTTAATTCACGTAGGAAATCAGTCAATGGCAGACCGCTACACTTACATCCCCCTGGTCGGGCTTTTCATCATGGCTGCCTGGGGAGTAGCGGACCTGACAAAGGGCGTGCGGCACCGGGCGGGCATTCTTGTTCTGCTTTCTGGTGCGGTAATAATCGCATCAGCCGCATTGACCTGGCAACAGCTTGGCTACTGGCATGACAGCTTTTCCCTCTTTCGACATACCCTTCAAGTCACAACCGACAACTATATAATTCATAACAATCTGGGGGGGGCTCTTGAAAATAAAGGAGAGGTGGATTCAGCAATCCAGGAATACCAAATAGCACTTCTGATTAGCCCTAATTACGCAATTGCGCATTACAATCTTGGGGTTGCTCTTGCCAAAAAAGGCGATCAAGATTCAGCTATCAATGAATTTCAGAAAGCAGTAACCATAAAACCGAATTTATTTATAGCGCATAACAGCCTGGGGGCCGTGCTTGGAAGAAAAGGGGACCTTGATGCAGCGATCAAGGAATTCCAGGAAGTACTTCGGTTAAGCCCAAATAATGTAGCTGCACATAACAACCTTGGGGCTGCATTTGCCAATAAAGGGGACCTTGATGCAGCGATTCAGGAATATCAGGAGGCACTTCGGATTAACCCATCTTACACGATGGCGAAGAACAACTTGGAGAATACTATTGCTCAAAAGAGGATGAAAAATGAGGCCAGGAAATAGTGGTTTTATAAGTATTTTGACTATGATTTACAAATGTACATTGAAATAAGTTCTTGCCAGTGCCCACTTTTGTCCGCGCTGGGGAGCCAATTTACACTTTGACAAGGTGAGCAATAGTGAACTATTCTCAGTCCTGCAGCTTAATAAATGAGGAGGTGTCTATGAGAAAAATTATTTCGTTGGTTATTGTGAGTACGATGTTTTTAACTGTAAGTTCAGCATTTGCCGGGGAGCCTGTAGAGAACGTGAACCCTAATAAACATCCCAACCTCGCTGCAGCTCAGAGATTAAGCCGTAAGGCCTATGAAAAAATAGATGCTGCACAGAAAGCTAATGAGTGGGATATGGGTGGTCATGCTCAGAAAGCGAAAGAGCTGCTTGATAGGGTGAACGAGGAGTTAAAGCTTGCTGCTGAAGCTGCCAACAAAAATAAAGGAAGGTAGTTATTTCACAAAGAGCCGTTCCTAGACCGTTCCTATACCACTTGAATTAATACGAATCTGCTTGTACTTAACTGGACTTTGGCCACACCGAAGGATTTAGTAACTATCTGTATTATTGCAGTTAATTGATTTGTTTGTACGTAACTAACTGATATTATGGGTCTTCGAATCCCGTTTCCCGCTCCAAAGATAACAAGGACTTAGGCTTAACTGCTTGAGTCCTTTTTCTTTTCATGCACCCTCAAATAACGCCTACCCGATGCTGAACCATCCTGATCGGTTGCATTGTAAGATACATATCCGTGGATGGTATTGAACATCAATGCTCTTCACGGAAACTTTCAGGAGGCTTGCATGAAAACAATCATGAAGAGGCAGGATGTGGTTGCAGCAACGGGGTTACGCCACTGAATCAAGAAAATAATAAGTATTATAAAAATAAGCTTGAAGTATTTGGCATTATGACATATATGAAATGGACATAGCTCATTATTTAACTTGGAAGGACAACACGAATGGCAACTTTGATCGAAATGGCATCTGAAATTGTATCTGCACATGCATCAGCAAATCAAATGAGTACTGAGGAATTGCTTGCCGAAATTCAGAAAGTACACACAACTCTGAAGTCACTTGAAGCTGGTCAAGCGGTTGAGGGCGTGGCTACTGAGGCTAAACCGGCACTTACTATAAAGCAGGCATTCAAGAAGGACGAAGTTGTTTGCATGGTATGCGGAAAAGGCGGTTTCAAAACCCTTACCCGCCACCTGAACCAGGCACACGGACTGAAGCCTGGGCAATACCGCAAACAGTTCAATATCCCTTCATCACAGTCCCTGGCAGCGAAGAACTACAGCGAAGCAAGACGTCAGGCTGCGCTCGATAATGGGCTTGCAAACAACCTGGAAAAAGCTCGGAAGGTGAGAGCCGAGAATATTGCTGCTAAGGCTCCCGCAAAAGCAGCTAAGCCTGCAAAGGCTGTAAAGGCTGTAAAGGCAGCTAAACCGGTTAAACTGGCGAAGGCAACTACTATTGTGCGCAAAGCTGCGGTGAAGGCAAAGTAACGTAGACTGAAAAGCCTGCGGTGCAGGTTGAGAGGGAGCCTGGGATCAGGTTCCCTCTTTTTTTCGGGAATCACAGTCATGTACCCCGGCTTTGCCGGGGGTATATGACTTGTTTCTTATCGTTTACTTTCCTGATCCCGGCGACGATAAATGATGCCAAGCTTGCCCAAGCGCGAACGCAGTGTGCTTGGATTGATCCCCAACATCTTAGCCGCACCTCCGGGGCCATCGATCTTCCCCTTGGCCAATTTAAGTACCTCAGTGATATGCACTGAGTTTGCCTCGTCCAGGTTGAGTGGGTAAAGTGAGCGGCCGTTGCCGGCGGCGGGCAGCATATTCTTTTGTTCCGAACTCGGTAGAATCGTGCTGAAGGTCAGTGGTCCGCCGCGATGAAGGATGAGCTCACGCTCGACCAAATTCTCCAATTCCCGAACGTTGCCGGGCCAGTCGTATTCCATGAGCCGTTGCAGTGCCCCCGGCGCGATTGCCGGGGGCATTCCGATGCCGAGGTCCCTGCTCCTGACCGTCACGAAATGGCGGGTAAGGGCCGGCACGTCCTCCTTTCGCTGCCGCACCGGCGGCACGACGATGGGAAAGCCGCTCAACCGATACCAGAGATCCTCGCGGAAGCTCCCTTTCTCCACCATGCTTTGCAGGTTGCGGTGCGTTGCCGCGATCACCCGTATATCGACGGGGATCGGGCGCTTCCCGCCTACTCTCTCCACTTCGTGGTTTTGCAGCACCCGTAGCAGCCGTACCTGTGCATTCGGCGGAAGCTCGCCGATTTCATCCAGGAAGATGGTCCCGCCGTCGGCCCGCTCGAAGCGCCCCCGGTTCTCGGCCACCGCCCCGGTAAAAGCCCCTCTCTCGTGTCCGAAGAGCTCGCTGTCGATCAGGTTTTCCGGCAATGCGCCGCAATTCACTTTAATGAAAGGTCCATTCCTGCGCGGCGAGGAGACGTGAATCGCGTTGGCGATCAATTCCTTGCCGGTCCCGGTCTCGCCGAGGATGAGCACGGTGCTGTTGAGTGGCGCCACCTGGCGCACCATCTCCATCACGTTGCGCAACCCCGTGTTGCCGCCGATGATCCCGTCTGTGGCGTCACCGTGCAACTCCCAGTTCAGGAAGCGTTTGTCGTCCAACAGTATGGCCTGGTAGCGGAGCACCTCCTCGTGGGCGAGGGCATTGGCAAGGGCAATCGCAAACGGCGCCGCAAGGCAGCCGGCGAGTTCAAGATGTTCTTCGCCGTATCGTCCCTCTCCCGATGCCCGCAAAACAAGCCACCCGATCAACTCTTCCCTGATGCGTAAAGGAACGATCACGTGCGTGTTCCCTTCGAATTTCGCTATTGGTGCGAGTGCGCCAAGAATCTCATCCTTTTCGATGTCCACAATGAATGGCTCTGAGTAATTCCGTGCGGCTATTTTCTGCGGCATCCCTTCCGCCAGTGGGATGATATGGGAAGGAAGAGCGACATTTTCAGAGGCGTGTTCAATGCGCCGGATCGCACCCAGTCGCTCATCTATGATGACGAGGACCAAGGCTTCGAGGGGGATATGCTCCTTCAGATATTCGAATGCGCTACGCAACGATTCTTTTATTTCCAGGCTGCCGCAAATTCTAAGGGTCATCTCCCTGATGAACTCATTGCGGCCGGCCATACCCTTGTCGTTTGCCTCGCCGGCTGTGCCTTTACCTTCCGTATTTGTCACCATCCGTTTTTGACCTCCCATCAAGATCCGCTATATTTCGCACCATATCCCATTTCCTCGATATTCCGCAATATAAAACAGGAAACTTCGCGTTCATGGTGGGAGGTAAGTTCCGTAGCTATCTGAATTAGCTGGTTTACGTAGAATGGCACGCTTATCGCTAACAATAGGACAGTGTCAATGCAAAGGAGCACATCATGGCCAACCTTCTCAGACGGGACGTATCTACGAGCTGTTCCAGGAAACAGTGTCTTCAAAGACCGACATTACGGAGAAACTCTATCGAAACTGTATCACTGTCGGGAAGGAGCTTTCTGGGATGGGACAGCCCTATGTGGAAGACTTGAACGTCTTCACGCTGGGTTGGCCAGAGCATTGGAAGCATTCTTCTGTGGAAACAGGCAGAATCGACAACCGTTAAATTCCTCGCAGCAAAACTTGACAATCCGGCAACACCATACAAAATGGTAAAAAAGTTTAGATGCCGGTGTCGACAATAATTGGCTGGTACGGACGAATTAACCAGGAAATAGAGGGAGGAAATGTTGCAAAACCCAATTGAATGGCTTATCGAAGCTACCGGTGCTCCCACCGGACTTTACAAACTATTGTTTTCCTCGCTGGCAGGCATTGCATTCATCTGGTTCCTGCGTTGGCTGATATTGAAGTGTGTATGGCGGCAAACGGAGGATTTGCAGGTTCGTTACCAGTGGCGGAGAATCTCCGGCTATGCTGCATCCGCGCTGACCGTATTGTTGGTTGGCCTGGAGTTTTTCGAGGAATTTCACAGCACAGCCACTTTTCTTGGGCTTTTAACGGGGGGTCTTGCCATTGCCCTGAAGGATCCGCTGGTAAACCTGGCGGGATGGTTGTTTATTATCTGGCGGAGGCCCTTCGCCGTTGGGGACCGCATCCAGATAGGCATTTACGCGGGAGACGTTATGGACTTGACGGTTTTCCGGTTTACCCTCGCGGAGATCGGCAACTGGGTCCATGCGGACCAGATCACCGGGCGAATTGTGCATATCCCCAACGGCAAAGTGTTCGTTGAACCCGTGGCAATCTATAGCAGAGGGATACATGACTTCATCTGGAACGAGGTTGCCGTGCTCGTGACATTTGAAAGCAACTGGAAGAAAGCCAAGGATATCTTGGATGAGATAGCCGTTGCCCATGCCGGGAATCTGGCCGAACCCGCGGAAAGAAAACTGAAAGAGTATGCGAGGGATTTTCTGATAGTCCCGGTCGATCTGACTCCGAAGGTCTTCACCGCCGTCGAGGCAAGCGGCATACTCCTGACGGTGCGTCATGTCTGTCAATCCCGCCACAGGCGTGAGAGCACCCAGGAGATATGGGAAGACGTACTGGACAGATTTGCCGAATGTGATGATGTAGATTTTGCCTACCCGACATCACGGTCTTACAGCAATGTCACAGAGGGTAAGTCCGGAACCGGGGCGCTGCGGCCGGCGTGTGCTCATGACCCGAACACAAGATCATTAACTGGAGGGTAATTTCATGACAAACTTTCTTCAAGACCGAGGCGAAAGGAGAACGCATCGTGCCCCCTGAATCACACCTCACCCTTATAGCCAAGACTATCCAACTCTCTGTTGCCCCGGTTTTTTTGCTTACTGCAATCGGGACGATGCTCAACGTTCTTACCAGCCGATTTAACCGCATTGTTGATCGCTCGCGCGTCCTTGAAGAACATGCTGCTTCATTGCTTTCGAAAGAGAGTGACAAAATTAGCGGCGAACTCTCAACCCTGGCCCGACGTTCCAAATTGATCGACGCCGCCATCACCGTGAGCACCATAAGTGCACTTCTGATCTGTTCCATGATCGCTGCAATGTTTATCGGTGTGTTTCTTTCCATCGATCTCACCGACTTGGTTGCTTTGCTCTTTGTGAGTGCTGTGCTTGCTTTTATTGGAGCCCTTCTCGCTTTTTTGCGGGAGATTCTTATTGCGGCGAATGCCTTGAGGATTGGGATGAAGTAGAAACATAACTATGCAAAAAAACACTTGACATACTGGCTTCGATTTTTTATAAGGAAACTATAGACTATTATATAAGTTTCTTAAATACACGAAAGGAGGGGTAATGAGTCGCACTATTTCGGATGATGATGCGCGGGAGAGGATCGTGGGCACCGGTAGCCGGATATTTTTCAGCCGCGGGTTTGCGAAGATCAGCATGGATGACTTGGCGAGAGAGCTGCGCATGAGCAAAAAAACCATCTATAGGCATTTTTCCACCAAGGAGGAACTGGTGCGGGAGGTCTACCGGGCCAAGACGGCACGCATCTACGAGCTGTTTCAGGAAACGGTGGCCGCAAAGACCGACTTTACGGAGAAGCTCTATCGAATCTGCATCTCTGTCGGGAAGGAGCTTTCCGAGATGGGGCAGCCCTATCTGGAAGACCTTAACGTCTTCACACCTGGATTGGCCAGGGAACTGGAAGCATTCCGGCGCGACGAAATCTATCGCAACTTCCTGATGTTGTTCGAAGACGGCGTCCGGCTGGGAGCGCTTCGCCGGGATGTCAACAAGGACGTGCTGGTGCAGATCTACATCAGTGCCATTATGGGGGTAATAAATCCACGGGTCCTGGTCAACTCGTCGTTCACCATCGACGAAGCATTCCGGACCATTCTGGACGTGATGTTCGACGGCATCCTGACTGACGCAACGCGATCTCACTACCGCAAAAAGTTCTGTTCCAGCGTCAAGCGCTGATAAATTTTGTTAAGGAAGTACGACAGATGAAAACGATTATTTTGATACATGGGCTTTTACGCAAAGGACTCTTAACATGACAACCCGCAAAATTAACCTCATATGCCGCCGCACCCTTCGGCGGAGCCGCTTTCTGCAAATCTTGTTGCTCATCGCGTTCTGGCTGGTCGGGGATGTGCTGGTGCGCTGGCTTGGTTTGCCCGTGCCGGGCGGCGTTATTGGGATGTTTATTCTTATCGCACTGTTTGCCTCAGGGAGTTTTAGCCCACTCAACGTGCGGCTTGGCGCGGAATGGTTTCTTGCCGAGATGTTGCTCTTTTTCATACCGGCTGTTCCGGCCATTTTAAATCATCACGAGTTTCTGGGATGGCTCGGCCTGAAGGTTCTTGTGGTTATCCTTGTTGGAACCGCCGTTGTCATGATCGTCACGGCGTCCGTTGTCGATGCCTGTTTTCGTTGGAACTCACGGCATAAGCCGATGGAGGTTAAGCAGCCATGAACTTTCTGGTCTCATTGTGGAGCAATCGAGCCGCCTTTGCGGTTATGGAGTCCATGATTATGTGGTCAGCCGTGACGATTGCGCTCTATGTAGCTGCAAAACATTTCTATCGCCGTGTGCCACGCTGGTGGACAGCGCCGCTGGTCATAACGCCGCTCGTTTTGATCACTGTTACCATTACGTCCCATACGAGCTACAGCGTGTACATCAACGGCACGCATTGGCTGATCGCGTTGCTGGGACCCGCCACCGTAGCTTTTGCCGTTCCGATTTACCAACAGCGTCGCGTCATTCGCCGACACTGGCCTATTCTGGCCATAGGAGTGATTGTCGGCAGCGGTACGGCAATGGTTTCGGCGTGGGGGCTTGCCAGCATGCTTGGGCTGGAAGGCACTCTGCGCCTCAGCCTGTTGCCGCGATCCATCAGCACGCCGTTTGCAATGACAGTTTCAGGAGAGATTGGCGGTGTACCGGACCTGACCGCCATCTTCGTCATTCTCACCGGTGTTTTCGGCGCAGCGTTCGGCGAAACGATGCTGTACCTGATGCCTTTTCATTCGGTTCTGGCGCGTGGCTCCTTATTCGGCATGGGGGCGCACGTCGCGGGATCCAACAAGGCGCATCAAATCAACCGCGACGAAGGGGCAATCGCCGGTCTTGTCATGGTGCTCGCCGGTATTTTCAATGTTCTTGTCGCTCCGCTGCTCGCCCACGTTTTGAGATGAAGGGGCTGGTGGTTTTGGCGCAATAACATGTCGGCTATCTACCCGGCTATCGACTGCTTCGGGTAGATATCCGGCACAGGCAAATTAATAATCAGAGGTAGCCTCTCCTTTCAGTTTTTATCCCCATGTGCTTATCCCCTGCCAATACCCACGATATTTCGCATTAAACTTATTTTCCTCGGCATATCGCAACATAAATATATGATATATCACGTATGCGCAGGGGGTTACAATGTAACCGCTTGATATAACTAACCACAATAGGTTGGCATGCTTATCGCTAATACGTGGTTAGTATCAATGCAAAGGAGAACAACATGGCCAACCTCCTCTATATCACCTGCAATGTCAGGCCTCAGGACAGATCCCGTACCCTTTCGCTCGGCACTGAATTCCTGGAGGAATACATTCGCTGGAATCCGAAGGACGAGGTGCAGGTACTCGACCTGTACCGCGACAGCATTCAGCGAGTCGATCTGGACGTACTCAACGTTTGGGCGCGGGTCGAGCGCGGCGAGGATTACGGTCTGCTTTCCGATGGAGAGCGGCACAAGATTGCCCGGCTCTGGCGTCTCGCCGATCAGTTTCGCAGTTGTGACAAGTACGTCTTCGTCACCCATGGCCTCAACCTTTGGTTCCCGGCCGAGTTCAAGATGTATATCGACACGATCTGTGTTCCCGACCGCACTTACTGCGTAACGCCGCACGGGGCAAAAGGAATGCTTTCTCTGACAAGCCGGAAATCTCTGCATCTGCACGCATATTCGCCTTACAAGTTTGGGAATGAGCACGACCTAAGCGTCGATTATCTGGGTTCAGTACTCAACTTCTTCGGTGTGACGGATCAGGAAAGGGTGCTCCTTGAAGGTGACGACCCTGAGCAAGGGGCCAAGGAGGAGTACCAGGCTGCCCGGTGCAAGCTTTTGGAGCTGGTGCAGCGTTTCTGAGAGGGAGATGGACTAGGAACGTGAGGTTCTATTCTTTGCTGTCGTGTGACTCCTTTTTTCAATTCCGGCTTTTGGAGTCCGACAAAATGAAATGTTAGAAAAAAATGATAAAATCAACTGAAAACCCAGTCTTATTTTGATACCGCCGAATGGAACAGAGGGCATAAACGACCGCCGATAATGAGTAGACAAAACAGATTTGGATTCCATGATAAGGAGCATCAACCATGAAAAGTAGTCTCACAGCCGTTCTAAAAGCCGCAGGCCTGTCACTGTTGGGAGTTTCACTGGCTGCCTGCACAGGCGAGTCGCATAAAAAGGAAACGAACAGCGGCGCTGTCCCTGTGATCGTAGGGAGGGTCTTGAAGATCCAGGAACGGGAAACCGTCTCCGTGAGTGGAACCGTTTCGACGCCGTATTCACCGGCAAACGTGTCATTTCTCGTTTCCGGTAAAGTGGTGTTCGTGGGGCCGCGAGAGGGTGAATATGTAAGAAAGGGACAAGTCCTGGCCCGGATCGATCCCACCGACTTCACCCTTTCGCTCAAAGATGCCGCAGCCCAGGCGGCCAGCGCGCAAGCTGCTCTGGAAAAAGCGATGAATTCCGCGAGGCCGGAGCTTCTGGAACAGGCCCGCATCGGCTATGAACGTGCCGAGGACGAGTATCGCAGGATGAAGATGCTGTACGACTCCAAGAGCCTGGCGCCGAACGATTATCTGAAATACAAGGCGGCATTTGAACGCGCAAAACAAGACTATGAGCAGGCAAAAGCGGGAGGCCAGAAGGAAGACAAGGCCCTGGCGAGGGCGAGTTACAACCAGTCTGCCGCACACCTTGCGGTTGTCAGGAAAGCGTTGTCCGATGCAACGTTGCGCGCACCCATTGACGGCTACATCGCGAATAGATCGATAGAGCCCGGCGATACCGCCTCACCGGGACGCCCGGTCTTCGAGATCGTCCAGATGGACCCTGTGGAGGTGAGCGTTGGCGTGCCGGAAACGGATGTGCATATGGTGAGGATCGAACAGAAAGCCGACGTCACCGTTCCCGCCCTGCCGGGGACGTCGTTCCAGGGGACGGTGCGCGTCATCAACGTCTCGGCAGACCCCAACACACGAACCTACATGGCCAGAATCACGGCGGCAAATCCCAAACACCTGTTGCGCGTAGGGATGGTGGCGGAAACAAGAATCCGCGGCGACCGGACGATATCCATGGTGACTCTCCCAGGGGATGCCGTGGTGCGTGACCCGCAGGGAGCGACGCAGGTATACGTCTACTACCCCGACCAGAAGCGCGTGTACACCAAACGTGTGGAAATCGGAGCCGTAGTTAATAAAGACGTCGAGATTAAGAGCGGTCTTTCCGGCAATGAACTGATCGTTCTGGCAGGGCAGACAAAGCTCAGAAACGGTCTGACCGTATCGGCAACAGAACGACAGGCCGGTCGGCAGTAAACCCCGCTATTGAGAGGAACAGATAATATGAATCCGATAAAATTTTCCCTTCGCTACCCCCCCGTCACTCTCATATTGACGGCAATGGTAGTCATGCTCGGCGTTCATGCCTTCCTGAAGATGCAGCGGACCGAAGATCCGACGATCACCATCAGAACCGGCCTTGTAATGGCGATGTACCCCGGAGCGACCTCCGAGCAGGTGGAAAAGCAGGTAACCAAGACCCTTGAAAAACACATCTTCAAGTTCCCGGAGGTGCGGAAGGAAAAGACCTATTCGACCAGCCGTCCCGGCGTCGCCATCATCAACGTCGAACTGGAGGACAACATCAAGAACGCCGACGTCTTCTGGGCAAAGCTTCGCCATGAGTTGATTGTGGTGAAGAGCACGGAACTCCCTTCCGGGGTCATGGGTCCGGTGGTGGATTCCGATTTCGGCGATACCGTCGCCATGCTGGTCGCAATCCATGGCAAACGGTACGGATATCGGGAGCTGCGGGACTTTGCGGACAAGATTCACGACGAAATGCGCACTGTCCGCGAGGTGGGGAAACTCGTCACCTACGGAAACCAGTCGGAAGAAATTCGGATCACCGGCAGTTTGGAAAGGATCTCACAGTATTTTGCCAATCCGCGCCAGGTGGTGAATGCCCTGAGAGGACGGAACACCATCCAGAGCGGAGGGAATTTCGATGCCGATTGGTCGAAGATCCCCATGAGGACCACGGGAATCTTCAATACCGAAGACGAGATACGGAACGTGCTCGTTGACGTCTCCAGGGATGGCCACCCCCTCTACATCAAGGACTTCGCCGACGTGGAGCGCCGCTATGAGGACCCGACGTTCATGGTTCGCTACGACGGCGACCCGTGCTTGCTCCTCTCCGTCGAGATGCAAAAGGGAAAGAACATTGTCGAACTGGGTGAACAATTGGACAAGGTCTTCCAGCGCCTCAAGGTGCTCCTTCCCCCCGACGTTCAACTGGATCTGGTCGCCAACCAGCCGGGGGTGGTCAAGGAGCGGATTGAGAAGCTGAGCCACGAATTCCTGCTGGCCATTGTGTCGGTCGTCCTGGTCACCATCGTGCTTCTTCCGATACGTGTCGCTCTCATTGCCGCTTTGGCCATACCGGTGACATTGTGCGGAACCCTCGCCGTCATGAACGCGGCGGGGATAGCCCTGCACCAAGTCTCCATTGCGGGGCTCATCATGGTCCTGGGGATCGTGGTGGACGACGCCATCGTCATTGCCGACAACTACGTCGAACTCCTGGACCACAAGGTGCCGAAGGTTGATGCGGCCTGGAGGTGTGCCAGCGAAGTCCTGGTACCGGTTCTCACCGCGACCATAACGATCATCGCCTCATTCCTGCCGCTCCTGATCCTGACCGGCTCGGTCGGCGAGTTCATCATGGCGCTTCCCATCACGGTGGCGATCGCCCTGGCGGTTTCCTTCATCGTGGCTACCATGTTGACCCCGCTGCTCTGCAGAACGTTTATCAAGAAAGGGCTGCACGACCACGATGCCGCGGAGACCCACGGCAAGGAAAAGAAGACCCTGCTTGACCGGCTCCAGGATACCTACGGGGTCTGGATCAAAATTTTCATGAACAGGAAGTGGCTCGCATTCACCCTCGGGGGATGTGCGTTCGCCTTCGGGGTCATGCTCTTTTCCTGCGTGCCGCAGCAGTTCTTCCCCTCCGCGGAGCGCAACCAGTTCGTGATCGATGTCTGGATGCCCCAGGGGACGCGGATCGAAGCGACCGACGCGGTCATGGGGCGGATCGAAAAAGCCTTCGCCTCCCGTAAAGGGATCGCCCACTACGCCACCTTCGTCGGCCAGAGCGCGCCGAGATTCTACTACAACGTCAACCCGCAGCAACCAGACGGGGCCTACGGGCAGTTCATCGTCAATACCGCGTCGGTGGAGGATACCGACCGGCTGGTGAAGGAACTCCGCCCGTCGTTGGCGGCACTGGCGCCGGAGGCGCTGGTGATCGTGAAGGAACTCCAGCAGGGGGCCCAGATGGAAGCGCCCATCGAGGTGCGGATCTCCGGTGATGACGTCGACGAACTGAAGCGGCTGGGGGAACAGGTGCAGGGGATCTTGGAGAGCAATCCGAATGCACAGTACGTGTACCGGGACTACTTCAACGATTCGTACATGGTTGACGTAAAGGTCAACGACGAGTTGGCGAACCGTCTCGGCATGAACGACGCGTCGGTATCGCAAACTCTCTCCGGCGCATTCGACGGCGCCGCGGTCAGCACCTTCTGGGAAGGGGACCGCCCGGTCACCATCAAGCTGCGTCTGGACCCGGCCTCCCGCTCATCCTTCGCGAACATCGGGAATACCTACGTAGACTCGGAACTGACCCGTGCCAGGGTCCCGCTCCGCGCCGTTGCCCAACTCGCACCCGAGTGGCAGACCAGCAGGATCGTCCGCAGAAATGGGGTGCGCACCTTGACGATCCGTGCCTTCGCGAAGCAGGGGCATTACGCCTCGAAAATCCTGGAGAAGGCAATGCCGCAGATCAAGGCGCTGGAATTGCCGGCTGGGTACCGGATCACCTACGGCGGCGAAAAAGATAATCAGGACGAGACCTTTCCGCAAATGCTCGGCGCTCTTGGGATCAGCCTGGTGGCGATCTTCCTGGTCCTGCTGGTGCAGTTCAGGAATATTTCCGACCCGCTCGTGGTCATGGCATCCATACCGCTTACCCTGTTCGGGGCGGTCTTCGGGCTCGTCATCACCCACAACCCCTTTGGTTTCACAGCTTTCATGGGGCTTATCAGCCTGTGCGGCATCGTAGTGAGAAACGGCATCATCCTGGTGGACTACTGCAACGAAAAAGTCGCCGAGGGAGAAACCCTGGAACAGGCGGCACGGGACGCTGGGGCCAGGCGGCTGCGCCCCATCTTCCTCACCACCATGGCGGCCGCGGTGGGGGTGACGCCGATGATCATCTCCGGGTCGAGCCTCTGGAGCCCGCTGGCGAGCGTTATTGCCTTCGGCCTCCTCTTCTCGATGTTCTTTACGCTTCTGGTCGTTCCCGTCATCTTTGTGGCCGTCAAATCCCGCTCCGCCAAGGATGATGCCAGCAAGCACGGAGCTGCCGTCACCGTTGCGATCATGGCATGTGTTCTTCTCGCGGCGGGAAGGGAGGCTTCGGCAGAGACGGCAAAGTATTCCCTGACACTGTCTCAGGCGGTCGAACTGGCTCTGAAGCAAAATTCAGTGCTCAAAATCGGTCGGGCAAAGGTGACGGAAAACGATCAGAAGATAGTGTCGGCGCGGTCCCAGTATTTTCCGCTCCTTTCCAACGACACCAAGGTTATGGCTTTGTCGGACAAGCAGCTTATCACCATACCGGCGGGCAGCCTGGGAAATATCAACGGCGGGCCTTTTCCCAACAACGATGTGAAGCTAAGCCAGAGCCAATCAACCATGCTGTACAGCGAAACGACCCTCGCGCAGCCGACGACGCAGCTATTGAAAATCCGTGAAGCCAATCAGATTGCCCGGGCGGATCGCGGCATTGCGAAAGCGGAGCTGACCACGTCGGAAAACGAAACGGTCCTCGCGGTTCATCAACTCTATTACGCATTGCTGATTGCCTATAAGGAAAGGGATGCCGCCCAGGCCTCGCTCACTGCGGCACAGGAGAACATGCGTGAGGCCGATGAGGCGGTAAAGGCGGGAAATGTGCTTGATGTTGCAATGACCGCAGCTAAGGCCAATCAACTCCAGAGCAGACAGGCGCTTATCGTCGCGGAGAACCGTATCTCGGACGTGACTTCGGACCTCGACGATTTATTGGGCCTGCCGAGCGACGCCATCCTTGAAGTGACCGAAGCAGGACTGCCGGAGATGACGGAACCGTTAAAGGACCGGTCCTATGATGAGGCACGGGCCGGAAACGGCGAACTCCTGGCTGCCCGCGAATCCGTAGAGAAGTCGCGCCACGCGGTGCGGGCGGCAAAGTACGAGTACATCCCCGACGTGACAATCTTTGCCAAATACGGCTACCAGGACGGAGCGCCGTTTTTGGAGAAGAGCGTTGGTATCTTCGGCGCGGAGCTGACCTGGAACATCTTCGACTGGGGAAAACGGAAGGGAGAGCTCGGCCAGAGGGTCGCTCTGCAGTCGCAGGCGGAAGAGAACATGGCACGGATAGACAAGAGGCTCGGCATCGAGATCGACAAGGCATACCGGAAGCTGGAACGGTCGAAACAGATGATGGATGTCGCCCGTGAGGCGCTTGCCTTGTGCCGGGAAAATGCACGGCTCAGCGAAAACGGCCTCAAAGCCGGGACGGTGACGGTTGCAAAACATGCCGAAACGGTTGCGGCACTGAAAAAGGCGGAAATGGATGAGTTGCAGGCTTCATTGGAGTACCGGCTGGCCAGGGCCGATCTCGACCGGATCAGGGGAGTGCTCGCGGCGAACCGGTAGGGATATCAGAGGGACTGCAAAACGACAGTCAGGTTGAAAAAGGAGTTCAGAATGAATACGAAGGACATCCTTCTCGTTGATGATGACATTGATAATCTACACCTTCTCAGCATGTTCCTTAAATCTGAAGGGTTTGATGTCAGCACAGCGTCAGGCGGGATTAACGCATTGGAAACATTGAAGCACGATACATTCAGAATGATGATTACCGACTTCAACATGCCGGAGATTAATGGCGTGGAGTTGGCAACCAAGGTAAAAGAGCAGCGTCCGGATATGCGTATTGTTCTGGCAACCGGAGCAGACCTCTCGAAAATTTCGGAGGCTGCTGCTCATGCAGGTATTTCGGAAATGTTTTCCAAGCCTTTGGAATTAACAAATTTTTTGGCAGTTATCAGGTCTTCGCTGTTGGCAGGGCAGAATCTGTGTGCTTAACAAACAGCCACTGGCTGGAGCAAGGCGACCGCAACAGCCGCATTCTGGTGATGGAAGCGGGTGACAGCCTGACCGGGTTCGTGGTGGATTGGGAGAAAGGGGTCAGCTATGAAAGTTGCGGGAACTATGCTCATTTGCCTCCTTCTACTCATGCCAGCTTTTGCCGGGGCAGGCGACGCCGTTTACGGTTATCCGATTGACAACTCCTATGCCGCAACGATTCTGGGCACTCCGAAAGGCTTGAGGCCGGATTTTCACGGGGATGTTCCAGTTAAGACGATGGTATTGGAAACGGACAGGGATAAGCCGGAGTTCTTCTTTTATGACCGTGGACTGCGCTACACGGTGGCGTTCCAGAACCGGAAAGCCCCATTGATTTTCCTCATCGCGGGGACCGGTGGAAGCAGCAGGTCGCGGTATGTGCTCGCCCTCATGGCGAACCTGTACCATGCGGGGTTCCACGTAATCGCGCTCCCCTCCCCAACTTTTCCCAACTTCATCATCGACGCCTCCACCACTCATATCCCGGGGAATCTGTCTGACGATGCCGTTGATCTCTATCGAGTCATGGAGAAAATCTGGGACCAATCCAAGGGACGCATCGAGGTCTCCGATTTCTTCCTCGCCGGATACAGCCTCGGCGGGACCGAGGCCGCCTTCGTCGCCAAGCTGGACGAAGAGCGTAAAGTCTTTGATTTCCGCAGGGTACTGATGCTCAACCCCGCGGTGAGCCTCTACAACTCCGTGTCGAGGATAGAGGGGTTGTTGGACCGAATCCCTGGAGGCCCCAGGAGGATCGGAGCGTTCTACAACGGCGTGATGGCGGAAGTAACCGACTTCTACCATAAGGGGGACTTCGTTGCCATCGATGACGATTTTCTCTTCGAGGGATATAAGGCCCAACTCCTGAACCAGGATGAAGCAGGGGGTGTCATTGCGGTCTCCTTCCGCATCGGTTCTGCCGGCATGATTTTCGCCTCCGACGTCATGACCCATGGCGGCTACGTCGTACCGAAAAACAGGAATTTGAAAAACAGCGACTCACTTGACGACTACTTCTGGACCTCTCTTCATCTCTCCTTCCTGGACTACTTTAACGAGTATTTCTTTCCCTATTTCCGAAACAGACGCCCCACTCTCACCAAGGAGAAACTCCTCGAAGAATTGAGTCTCAGAAGCATCGAAAGTTTCCTCGCAACCTCCGCCAAGATCGGCGTGATCACCAACGAAGATGACTTCATCCTGGCTCCGGGGGAACTCGACTATCTGCGCCGGGTTTTCGGCCCCCGTCTCAAGGTCTATCCTTGCGGCGGGCACCTCGGCAATCTCGAATACCGGGACAACATGGCCTTTCTGATTGATCGGCTGCGCTCGTCAACGTGGTAGGCAGGAGGGGGTACGGTATGTATGGCAACGCGATTAAGTTAATTTTCAAGACGGTTCTGGTCCTGTTTCTCTCCGGCTGTGCCGCGGGAAGAGCATACCTCCCCGACGACGTTCCGCCAATGCACACGGTGCGCGAATTCAGCGACGACGAGCACGTTTCGCGCACGCGCGATCCATGGGAAGGCTTCAATAGGAGCATGTACAAGTTCAACTATGAGGCCGACCGTTTCGTATTACTTCCGGTCGTTGCCGGGTACGAAAAGGCGGTTCCCCGCTTTGCCCGGACCGGGGTCAGCAACTTTTTCACCAACATCCGCGAGGTTCAGACCTTTTACAACTGCATCCTGCAAGCAAAAGGGAAGAAATCCGTGAAGACCCTCGGGCGGTTTCTGACCAACTCGACCATTGGTATAGGCGGCCTCTTCGATCCGGCGACTGCCTTCGGTTGGAGGCGGGAGAACGAGGACTTCGATCGCACGCTCGAAACATGGGGGGTCGGTACCGGGCCCTACCTGGTTCTGCCCATCCTCGGCCCGAACACGGCCCGGAGCGCAGGTGGATTTGCGGTCGATGGCGGGGTACGTTGGGCGATCATGAACGCTATCGATCCTTTCGGTGGGACCGGGGCCAGAACGGAGATCGAGGCAGGCATCACCGCTCTGGAAACAGTGGATTTGCGCTCCAGGGAAAGCTTCCGCTATTACGATAGCGACTATCCGTTCGAATACTACATGGTCCGATACCTCTTCAGCCAGGAGCGGGAGTTGGCAATAATCAGGTAAGGTGCAATGTCAGTGAACAGACTCAACAAGATACTTCCCATCATGGAGTGGCTCCCTTCCTACCGGAAGGAATGGTTTCCGCACACGTGACTCTTTTCCCCCTGTGCGTCTGTCACGGCTTGAGGGAAATGAGAATCTCGGAGAAAGGATTGGTATCGATGAAAGGTGAAAAAGTAGAGGAAAATAGTAATGGAAACGGCGCTACAACTGGCGAAAAGCTGAGGAACAAGGAGTATGAAAAGGAACTGGCCAAGCTGCACGTGGAGCTGGTGAAGCTCCAGGAATGGGTGAAATACAAGGGGCTCAAGGTCTGCATCATCTTCGAGGGGCGCGACGGCGCCGGCAAGGGGGGGGTCATCAAGGCGATTACCGAACGGGTGAGCCCGCGGGTATTTCGCGTGGTGGCGCTCCCCACGCCTACGGAGCGGGAAAAATCCCAGATGTACCCCCAGCGCTATATGCACCATCTCCCCGCTGCCGGCGAGGTGGTCATTTTCGACCGCAGCTGGTACAACCGCGCCGGGGTGGAACGGGTAATGGGGTTTTGCACCAAGGAAGAGGCAAAACGTTTTCTGCAAGTTACGCCCCTTTTCGAGCAATTGGCGGTGGAATCCGGCATCATTCTAGTCAAGTACTGGCTGGAGGTGAGCCCGGAAGAGCAGACCCGCCGGCTCGAAGGCCGCATCAATGACGGCCGGAAGATATGGAAACTCTCTCCGATGGATATCCAGTCCTACGGCAGATGGCACGACTACTCCAAGGCCCGCGACGAGATGTTCGCTGCGACCGACACGCCATGGGCGCCGTGGTATGTGGCGAAATCCGACGACAAAAAGCGCGCGCGGCTGAACGTCATCACCCACCTGCTCGGCAGGATACCGTACAAGGAAGCGCCTCGCGAGAAGGTGGCACTCCCGAAACGGCGGCTGAAGGAAGGGGCATACAAGTCCCCTGATTACCCGTTCAAGTTCATCCCCGATGTCTATTGATCCGTGTGCAGTCGAAAATAGAGGGTTACGACGGAGAAGGAAGATACCAGCAGATTTGTGGCTGTGAATTTAACAGTGCAAGAGATGTCAGTCCAACCGAAGTCAGACATGACAAAGGAGTGAATCATGAATCCGCATGAAAAGAACACATCATCCGCGGACTGTTGGCGCTTGGCGGAAGGTCTTGTGGAAGCCGCACTCATCGATACGGTATACGGGGACCTGTATCTGCAGCGCGCTCGGGATTTTCTGGAACCGGCACTGAGCGAGGGAGAATTCTCCGCACTTCAGTTCCTTGAGAACGAAGCATTGAACCTCTCGAATCGTATTTTTGTCGCCATGAAGGAAGCAAGGTGGATGAATGTTAAGGATTTGAGTTCCCGGATGTCGAACTTGAAGCGTACTTTGTCGGAAAAAGAAAACCTCCGCAAACTTGGGGAAAAGATTTACAAACCGGGTGAGCCTCCTTTAGACCCATTCTCCCCGGGGCTCCAGGGATTCGCGAGGAACGTTGACCCTCAAGCGCTGCTGCGTAAATTATCAACACAATTGGAGCAGTTGCAGACAGCCGATCCTGATTGGCAGGGCTTCTATACGGCCCGAAAGATTGCCATGGCAACAACAAAAACATATTCATGGAAAGCCTCCGAAGAGGCTGAATCGACAGGTTCGCGGATCGAGCATAAGGCATTCGAAGCTCTGAATAACGGTGATTTTGCCAGCCTGGAAAAAATAGCCGCTCAGATGGAAAAGGAAGTATCGGGTGGAGCAGAGGGAGTTACTGGCACCGCCTGGCAATCCACCGGCAAAGCTCAGGAGCTAACCATCCAGTTTTCTCGGGAGATAGTGGAACGCGCCCAAGATAAAGGTCTGTCTCCGATTCGGCTGGAAGCCGGCAGCCGGTTTCTCAATCTCTCATCCGATGTTCTGGCTTCCCTCTATCAGCATCTCTGGCACCCAGCCGTTACCGACGAGATCAGCCACTCGCGGAAGAAAGAAATACAGCTCCCTGTCGATATTCCTACAGCCTTTCGGGATTTCGTTGAACTCTTTACGCTCCATCCTTTTGTCAATTCCGGTGGCGCCCGGTTTGTTCCCAACCTTATAGAGGAAGACGTGCTGGTTGAGGATTTCGCTGAGCCGGATCCCGGCACGGAGGCTCCTGCTTCCGCGCTCCTCTCGGCCCTCGGTTTTGAGGATCGCCGAGGTCTCAGTCGGAGTAGCATCGAAAAAGCTCTCTTTGACCGGGGGAACACGATTGTCCGGGACATTGGGCTGGATCCCCGCGCTTTTCGACTTATCTGCATTCCTCCCGATGTCTACGGGCGAGTCGGGTCCCAGAGGGGTTGGGGACAGAAACCGTTATGGACCCATTTCGACGGGTATATGGTGACGAAGAACGGAAAACTCGAAGCTCTTGCAGGTGGGGATGTGCGTTTTGGTGGGCTCTTCGACTTGGTGGGAATCGGCCGGGAATACGATTCCGACCAGACAATCGCCCGTTTTGCCGTGGTGCAGCGCCGCCGGCTGGAGGCTGTTGGATAAGCGAGGATGGAACAACCGGAGAAGTTACGTGCAACGACCTTGATCAGGTCGAAAGAGAAGGTGAATTCATGAACAGTCCGATGCCCCTCATAGCCTGTCACGAGTGTGACCTGCTCCAGCGGGAGATCTCACTCCCGCCCGGCAGGGTGGCCCGCTGTGTCCGATGCGGGGCGAAGCTGTACCGCGTCGAAAACAGAAGCATCGACCATACGCTGGCCCTGACACTGGCAGCAGCAGTCGTGTTCATCCTCGCCAATATGTTTCCCATCATCGGCCTCCAGATCCAGACGACGCGCAACGACACCTCGCTCGTCAGTGCTGTTCATATCTTGTGGAATCAGGGCATGTGGCCGGTTGCCGGACTCGTGTTTTTCACGACGTTTCTGGTTCCTGCCGTAGTTCTCGCGATCATGATCCATATCCTCCTGGCGCTGAAGCGCGGACGCATTCCCGCAGGCTTTACCCTTGTCATGCGTGTGCTGCAGACATTCAACCCATGGGGGATGGTGGAGGTGTTCATAATCGGAGTGATCGTGGCGCTGGTAAAGCTCACCCACTACGGAACCCTGATCCCCGGCATCGCCCTCTGGTCGTTGGGTGTTCTCACCCTGCTGATGACTGCAACGGTGTCATCGTTCAATTTTCATGACATCTGGAACCGGGTGCACTCTGCGCCTCGACAAGGGGGCGCCCAATGAACGATACGCCGGTAACCGCTGCCGCCCGCGGTCTGTTCTCCTGCCATGTCTGCGGCCTTCTCTCCCGGGGAGGTCATAGCGGCCGAACGCTCCACTGTCCACGCTGCTCAGCGCCGCTTCATTTTCGCAAACCGAACAGTGTGGCCCGTTCCTGGGCCTTCCTGATCGCCGCCTACATCCTGTATATTCCCGCCAACGTCCTGCCGATCATGAAGACCAGTTCCCTGTTCGGCGCCCAGGCGGATACCATCATGAGCGGGATTATTTACCTGTGGCATTCGGGATCGTGGGACCTGGCCCTGGTGGTGTTCACCGCCAGCATCATGGTACCGCTGCTCAAGCTGATTGCCCTGACCCTGTTGCTGATCTCCGTTCAACGCCGTTCCACCTGGCAGCCGATGCAAGGGGCCAAGCTCTACCGGGTCGTCGAACTGGTCGGCCGCTGGTCGATGCTGGATATCTACGTGGTTGCCATCCTGGCTGCACTGGTGCAGATCGGAGCACTGGCGACCATTAATGCCGGACCGGGGGCGCTGGCCTTCGGCGCTGTGGTGGTGCTGACCATGTTCTCCGCCATGGAGTTCGATCCGCGCCTGATTTGGGACCCCCTAGGAGCCAGTCGGGACTTAGGGAATCGTCGCGAAAATTCGGCTGAACGAGGCCAAATTTTGTCGATTTCGCAGGTCAATAGTCATTCTATTGACCAAGAAAGCGGCAAGATATGGACCGCTCAGACGGATTTGCAGCAGATTCCTCCTAAGCCCGACAGGCTCCTCAAGAAAGAGAGAATCGATCATGAGTGAAATGCCGCAAGAACCCGAGCTGTACGACATCCCCGAGGCTATGCCCGAGCCCGGAAAACGATTCTCCCTGCAACTGGTCTGGCTGATACCGATCGTGGCCGCCATAATCGGTGGCACTCTGGTGGTCAAGACCTACCTGCGGAAGGGGCCGACCATCACGATCTCTTTCAAGACCGGCGACGGGTTGGAAGCTGGAAAGACCAAGATCAAGTACAAGGATGTCGAGATCGGCCTGGTCAAAGATGTCACCATCGCCAAGGACATCACGCACGTGATTGCGACCGCCGAACTGAAGAAGGAGGTTACACCCTACCTGGTCGAGGACACCAAGTTCTGGGTGGTGCGGCCACGGATATCCGGGGGGAGTGTCACCGGTCTCGCGACCCTGATGGGCGGCTCCTACATCGGGGTTGACGTCGGTACATCCAAACAGCCGCAACGGGCGTTCACAGGCTTGGAAGCGGCGCCCGCCGTCGCCATGGATGTGCCGGGGAGCCGTTTCCAGTTGCACAGCGCGGATCTCGGTTCGCTGGATATCGGATCACCACTCTATTTCCGTCGTATCAAGGTGGGACAAGTGGTCTCCTATGAACTCGACCAGGACGGCAAGGGGGTGACCTTCAAGGTCTTCGTCGCCGCGCCGTATGACAAGTATGTCAGGGCGAACACACGCTTCTGGAATGCCAGCGGGGTTGACCTTACCCTGGACGCAAACGGCCTGAAGCTTGACACGGAGTCGCTGATGTCGATCCTCATCGGCGGGATAGCCTTCCAGACCCTGGACGAAGGGGGCGATGCGCCGCCGACCAGTTCCAACACCGCCTTTACTCTCTTCGCCACCCGCGATGAGGCGATGAAAAATCGCGACACAATCAGTCAGAGTTTTGCCATGATCTTCAAGGAATCGGTGCGGGGTTTGTCGCCGGGCGCTCCGGTTGACTTCCGGGGATTGACCGTCGGCGAAGTCTCCGGCATCCACGTGGCACATGACACCCGCACCAAGGAAGTCAACATGCTGGTCGAAATGCGCATCTACCCGGAACGCCTCCGTTCACGAGTCGTTGGAGCGGTGCCGGACCCAAAGGAATATCACGCGATCCTCAACGAGATGGTTGAACACGGCCTGAGAGCGCAGCTCAAGAGCGGCAATTTGCTGACCGGACAACTCCTCGTCGCCCTCGACTTTTTCCCCAATGCTCCGAAGGCGAAGGTAAATTGGGCCACGAACCCGCCTCGGTTCCCCACCACACCCGGCAGCCTGGTGGAACTGCAGGCAACGCTCATGCGTATCGCCAAAAAACTTGAGAAGCTGCCGCTGGACGAGCTTGCCGGCGACGTGCGCCAGACGGTTCAGACCCTGGATGCCACCCTCAAGGATGCTGACACAATGATCCGGAAGGTGGATAAGGATATGCTGCCCGAAATGAAGATGACCCTGGAGGAGTCGCGCAAGACTCTGGAAGAGGGACGCAAGACCCTCGGCGCCGCGAAACAGACCCTGTCGGCCGATGCGCCGTTGCAGCAGGACCTGCGGGAGACACTCCGCGAGCTGGCCCGTACCGCCCAGTCGTTGCGGGTCCTGACCGATTATCTTGAGCGCCACCCCGAATCGCTGATCCGCGGCAAACAGGAGGATAAACCATGAAGATGCAGCGTTCCATAACAGGCTTGACGACCCTGTGCCTGGCAGTTGGCCTGCTGGCCGGCTGCAGCCACTCGCCGAGGGTAACTTTTTACACACTGAACGTCGCCGCGACAAACGAGATGCCGGCCCCAGCCATCGTCTCGGTGGCCATCGGTCCCATTACCCTTCCCGACCTGCTGGATCGACCGCAGCTCATTGTGCGAACTGCCGCCAACCGGGTGGACATCCTGGAAACCCACCGCTGGGCCGAGTCGCTGAAGAGCGAGATACCGCGCATCATAGCGGCCGACCTGGGTATTCTGCTCAAGCCGGCACGTGTGTCGTCCTATCCGCAGAACGCGGGCGTGGATGCTGACTATCGGGTGCTGCTCGATATCCAACGTTTTGAGATGACCGCCGGGGATGGGGTCGGCCTGGAGGCCCTCTGGTCGGTCCGCAGAAGCGATGGCGGTGTTCCGAAGACGGGCCGCACCGTGGTCAGCGAATCTGTCGGCGCTGCTGGTTATGACGCACTGGTGGCGGCCCAGAGTCGGGCACTGGCTGTTGTCAGCCGCGATCTGGCCCAGGCGTTGCGCGAAGTAGTGCGGGCCGCGCAGTCGCAATGAGCCGGAACGAGTTGTGTCACATCTTTGCGGTTTCATCATGTTTGCCGGAGGAGGAATGAATCATGGTAGAAGTTGAATAAATTCAAGTTATAAAAATTACCATTAACGCTAACAAGGAGTAAAGCCGATGGCACAAGTTACGAAAGCCAACAAAAGCAGTCGTAGTTTACTGTCAGGGCAAAGCCCTGACAAGATCCAAAAGTCCATTCTCAGACACCTCCACCATACTCAAGCAAAACCAATATCTTTTGCTACGCTTAACGACTGGTATATGGCGACAGCTCATGCTGTTCGCGATCAGATGCTCAATTACTGGCTTGGATCATTCTATGAACTGGCCTTGGCTAAAGAAAAGCTTAAAGTAGTCAGCTATCTGTCGTCAGAATTCCTCATGGGGCCGCATCTGGGAAATAACCTGGTAAACCTTGACCTCTTTGCGCGAGTCAGTGAGGCTCTGACAGCATTGGGACAGGACCTGGAGAGCATACTCCTGCAAGAGGCCGAGCCTGGGCTCGGAAACGGCGGACTCGGACGTCTTGCCGCTTGTTATCTTGAATCCATGGCGACACTTCGGGTTCCCGCGGTAGGTTACGGAATCCGCTATGAATACGGGATCTTTGACCAGGAAATACGAAACGGCTGGCAGGTCGAAAAGGCCGACAATTGGCTCAAGTGGGGCAATCCATGGGAAGTTCGGCGTCCTGATATCACTCATGAGGTCAAATTCGGCGGGAAGACGGAATATTTTCACGATCCCGAGGGTCGGCTGACGGTTCGCTGGATCCCGGACAAGGTAATCAAGGGGGTTGCCTACGATACTCCCGTTGCCGGTTATCGTTCCGGGGGAGTCTCGGTGCTCCGTCTCTGGAAGTCTGAGGCGGTAGCGTCATTCGACTTTCAGGCTTTCAATACCGGGGATTACTACAAAGCCGTCGACGAAAAGGTATTTTCCGAGACGATCAGCAAAGTCCTGTACCCTAACGACGAGCCGGGAATCGGCAAGCTCCTTCGACTCGGCCAGCAATATTTCTTCGTGTCGTGCTCATTGCAGGACATGATCTTTTTTCATCTGGCATGGGGTAGAGACATCGAGAGTTTCTCCGATACATTTGCCATCCAGATCAATGATACCCATCCTGCCGTCGGAATCGCCGAGCTGATGCGGCTGCTTATGGATGAGCATAAGCTGGAGTGGGACGAGGCCTGGGGAATCACACAAAGATGTTTTGCCTACACGAACCACACACTGATGTCGGAAGCCCTGGAAAAGTGGCCCCTGCCTCTCTTCTCCACCATTCTTCCGCGAATCGTCGAGATTATCTTCGAGATAAACCGGCGGTTTCTGGACGAGGCACGTACCCGCTTCCCCGGAGACGACCAGCGAATCGCCCGCCTTTCTTTAATCGACGAGAGTAATGAGAAATACATCCGCATGGCCAATCTTGCCAGTGTAGGCAGTCATGCTGTCAACGGCGTTGCCGCCCTGCACACCGAACTTCTGAAAAAGACGGTTCTCTATGATTTTCACGAGCTCTTCCCGGGAAAATTTCACAATGTGACCAACGGCGTTACACCCCGTCGCTGGTTGGCGCTGAGCAATCCTTGCTTGGCTGAACTCATTTCATCGAAGTTGGGTCATGGATGGCTCAGCAATCTGGAAACGGAACTCAGTGGGCTCCAGGCGTATGCGACGGATACGACTTTTCAGCGAAAATGGCGGGAAGTGAAACAGGCGAACAAGGAGAGCCTGGCAAAGGTCATCCGGGAGCGAACCGGTATTGCGGTTAACCCCGCGAGTCTGTTCGACGTACAGGTGAAGCGTATTCACGAGTACAAGCGTCAGCATCTCAACGTTCTCCACATCATCACCCTCTACAACCGGATCAAGCGGAACCCGAGGGCTGACATAACGCCCCGGACCTTCATCTTCGGCGGCAAGGCGGCGCCCGGTTACTACATGGCGAAACTGATCATCAAGCTTATCAATTCAGTTGCTGACACAGTAAATACAGACCCTGACGTGGCAGGGAGGCTCAAGGTCGTTTTCTTCCCGGATTTTAACGTAAGCAACGGGCAACTGATCTATCCGGCGGCCGACCTCTCCGAGCAGATTTCCCTGGCCGGGAAAGAGGCCTCGGGAACCGGCAACATGAAACTGGCCCTCAACGGTGCCCTTACCATAGGTACTCTGGACGGTGCAAACATCGAGATTCGTGAGGAAGTCGGAGAGGAAAATTTCTTCCTTTTCGGTCTTGGTGCCGCAGAAGCAGATGCTTTGAAGGCTAGCGGCTACGACGCGCGAAGCTGGTACGAAACGAACCCGCAGCTTCGGGAAGCGTTGGACCAGATCGCTGCAGGAGCATTTTCCAAAGGCGACCGGGAGCTGTTCCGCCTCCTGGTGGATAACCTTCTCGACCGCGACGAGTATCTATTGCTGGCAGACTACCAGTCCTACATCGACTGCCAGGATCGGATAAGCGAAACGTTTCGGGATGGTATGAAGTGGGCCGAGATGTCGATCCTGAACGTAGCCAGGATGGGTAAGTTCTCTTCGGACCGCGCCATAAGGGAGTACTGTGAAAAAATCTGGAAAACGACGTCAATATCCACCAGGAGGCATAAGCACAGTGCGTAGTTGACAATAGATGTTTGTTGTGACGCAGTTACACTAATGGGGGTTTGAGTTGTAACATTCCATTAAACTACAATATACCACATCATGATTGTGGTATATTGTAGTTTAATGATTGCATAAACATGTAACTTGCCTATATTTATAATAAAATATTTTTGGCACAGTTGTGGCTTAGCAATTTATAAGGCTCGATGCAGGATGCTCTTCAAAAAAATGTGGGCATTTGATTCAGAAAAGTGAATGTGCATTGTTGAGGAAAATAAAGCATTCCTTGCTATTAAATAAAGAAAGGGGTATGGCGAATGATTGAAAATGTGGTTGCCGATTTTGCCGGCAAAATGGGCATAAGACTGAAAGGGATAACGCTCGAAGAGATTGCGGACTGTCGAGATGCTTTTATGCTGAAAATATCTAATGGCAACAATCATGTCTATACATTAATTTTTCAAACCGATCTTGACAACTTCAAGGCTGGTAACCGTAGCACCAACATGTTTTTGAAAATAAATTCGGCTTTGACTCGTTTAAATACAAGATAAATAATCAGAAAGACGATCAATGCCAAGGGGGTTGTCATCCCGGATGGGACAATCGTCGGCTACGACCACGAGGCGAACCGGCGCATGGGCTACTCCGTAATGGAATCCGGGATCGTGGTGGTACCGAGTTAGGTGAAGCGCGATGATTTTTCAGAAGAAGTACACTAAACCATCGAGAAAGTGGATCTGCAAATGAAAATTAACGAGATAAAGAAAATTGCCACTCAACATAACATTAATGTGAGCAAGGCTAAAAAGAGTGAGCTTGTGCGGGCTATCCAGGTGGCTGAAGGAAATCAGCCATGCTTTGGAAGTAATAAAGCTGCTGAATGAGGCCAACATAACTGTCTGTGGCGAGTGGATTGTGTTTAACAGGTGCTGGTATGTTTAGCTTTTCTGTCAATGATCGGAGCGTCTTGGACAAGAACCTGAGGTGTTCATTGAATAAACAGCTCAGCCAAGGTTTATTTCGTTCTTCAGTATAAGGGGAATAAAGTGGAAGAGAAGATCAAAGCGCTTTCAGGTCACTACATTATATGCGGTTTTGGTCGTATCGGATCTTTGATCTGTAAAGAGTTCAAAGCAAACGACATCCCCTTTGTTGTTGTTGAAAAGAATATTGTTACAACCGAAAGACTTGATGAAGAAAACTACCTTCACCTCAAAGGCGATGCCACGATCGACGACACCTTGCTGAAAGCAGGAATAAAGAGGGCCAAGGGCCTTATTTCGGTAGTAACTTCAGATACGGAGAATGTTTATATAGTTCTTACCGCCCGCGGGCTCAACCCTGATCTTTATATCCTGGCACGCTCCGGCGAGGAAGGTTCCGGTATTAAACTCAAGCGCGCCGGCGCCAATAAAGTCATATCTCCCTACATTATTGGCGGCAGGAGGATGGCTCAGTTGATTCTGCGTCCAAATGTTGTTGATTTTATCGAAATCGCAACCGGCAGCGAGAATATGGATCTTCAAATGGAAGAAATCACCATTCCGTCACATTCTGCATTTGTCGACGAGTCTCTCGTCAGTTCTGGATTTTGCAAAGAAATTGGCATGATCATTATAGGCATTAAAAAAGGCCACGGCAAAATGGTTTTCAATCCACACTCCCACACCAAAATTGAGGGGAACGACACTCTGATCGTTCTGGGAGATCCGGGAGTAATCACCATGTTGGAAGATCTGGTGGGCCGGACCTCCATAGATCCTATCATACATGAGCATCTGAATAACCACGTCAATGTCCTCTGATATGGAGAACGATTCAAGCCGGTGCTGCAGCAATCAGCATGCTTTATCTGAAGCAACTGAAAGCAATTGGCTGTTTGGTGTTATTGCCGTAGAGAGGTTTCTACGGCATTATGCCAAGCGTGAGTCACGCGAGTCTATCCGGGTTCGAAGAGCATTTCAGAAAGGACATAATATGAGCCTCCTCATCCGTTTTTCTGTGTTCCTGCTCCTATTTATTACAGCCTGCCCGTTGTTCGCAGCCACCAATGAAGAGGCTGCGTCGGCGGTTAAGCACCGCTACCGGATTACGACCACAGGATTCCTTGGCGGTTTCAGCGAGATTGGCAGTGTGCTTACACCACGCCGTGAGGGGTTACGGGCGAATCGTCCCAGTAATGTGTTTAAGCCGACTGTGATAAGGGACCACCAAATCACCGTGCCCGGCGGCGGGGATCTGCCCCTTGTCGGTATCCACAAAGGTACCCTGAAGATAGGCGAGCAACTCCACCTGTACAGGGTCCGCACTGGCAGTGACTACGTGCAGCTCGACCTGTTTACCGTCGCAACCTATGTCGTGCCTGGCAGCGGTACGCGCGGCCCAACGCCGCTGCAGGCATCCGTCCGTTTTCAGTATGACCGAGGACTGGCGGCGGTGACCACGCAGCAATTGCTGGACGACATTGACGAATGGTTGGCCATAGCAGGGGAGTCGCACATGGAAGCTGTGGATAGCTGCCCTATAACCGAACGGCACCCTGCAGCCGATCCCGCCAAGTCGCGAGGAACCGGCAGAGCGACAAGCACGATCCGGATTGGCCAGACGCAAGAAGAAGTGACCGCAATCCTGGGGCCTCCCGAGAAGCAGATCCTGCTGGGCGCAAAGACAATTTTTGTCTATGCTGACGTTAAGGTCGTATTTATGGGTGGGAAAGTCACAGATGCCGAGTAACAGGACCGGTGACCATCCATGTCGTAAAAAGAGCTTATTAATAAGATCATTATGTAGAATTGAAGGCTTGAAATTAATTGTAATCAAGACCAAAGATTCAAAAATTAACCTGAAATATTACGTTTGCGACGAAATTTAATTCCGAGCTTGTCCATACGAGCTCTCAAGGTGTTCGGCTCCAAGCCGAGCAATTCTGCCGCGCCACCAGGGCCATGAATTTTCCCCTTTGTCATTTTAAGAACGTTAGCAATATGTAAGGACATTAATTCGTCAAGTTTCAATGGTACATGATTACTGCTCCCCATCGGAAGATTTTGGGCTTCATTAGTACGTTCGGTGGGAAGTACGGAATCGAATAACAGTTGTCCTCCCCGGTGCCGTATTAGTTCTCTTTCCACCAGATTCTCCAGTTCACGGACGTTTCCAGGCCACGCATAGTTCACAAGGCGTTGCAAGGCACCCGGCGCAATGGCTGGTGGACTCAATATTCCTAATTCCGTGCTTTTCCGAGCAACAAAATGCCGGGTTAAGGCGGGGATATCTTCCTTCCTTTGCCGAAGCGGAGGAATGATGATGGGGAAGACATTTAACCTGAACCAGAGGTCCTCGCGGAACCGATTTTCTGAAACCATGCTTTCCAGATTTCGGTGAGTGGCTGCAATCACCCTGATATCCAACGGAATCGGTATGGTGCCGCCAACCCGTTCGATCTCGCGGTTCTGAAGAACGCGTAGAAGACGAACCTGGGCTTGGAGCGGCAGTTCTCCTATTTCGTCAAGGAAGATGGTCCCGCCCTCAGCTCGCTCAAATCGGCCGCGTTTCTCAGTAGCTGCTCCGGTAAATGCTCCTTTTTCGTGGCCGAACAGCTCGCTGTCGATAAGGCTTTCCGGAATCGCGCCGCAGTTTACCTTGATGAATGGGCCGTTCTTGCGTGGAGACGAGAAATGAATCGTATTGGCGATCACTTCCTTGCCGGTCCCCGTTTCACCCAACAGCAGCACAGAGTTATTTAGCGGTGCCACCTGCCGTACCATCTCCATCACATTTTGTAAACCTGAATTGCCGCCGATGATCTCGTCCCCAGCCTGAGAAAGAAGCTCATTGTTTAAAAATCGGTTGTCGTCGAGAAGAATATCCCGGTATTTTAGAAGCCTCTCATGTGACAAGGCGTTTTCCAATGCAATGGCAAATGGCTCCGTTGCAACTGAAAGAAGTTCGACATGGGACGAATTATAAATTTCCTCACCCCTCACACGAAGTGTCAATGCCCCCAAGAACTCATTTTCGACCCAAAGCGGTATAAGGATTACTGAGTTTTTCTCAAGCATAATGTGAGGAGCCAGCCCTCGAATTACTTCATCCTGGTCTGAATTCATAATGGTAGGAGTACGAATTTCCCAAGACTGAACCTTTGCCCAAAGGTCCTCGGGGAGAGGAATGATTTCATCCGTAAGATTCGCGTTGTCAATCGCAACTTGGGCAATTCGCCTGAGAGCGGCTAAATTGGCGTCACGAATTGTAAGGCTTAGAATATCAAGCGGAATATGCTGTTTTAAATACTCAAACGCGCTGCTTAACGCGGTTAATATCTCAAGACTGCTGCATATCCTGATCGTCACTTCCCTGAAAAACAAGTTTTTATCAATCATGTAGCGCCATTCTCCCGTTGTTTGGCCTGAACGCCGATCATTAACTAAAATATTTGATAAATATAATCACAATTACCATTTATTTCAATATTAATTACGAAATATTTCATGTATTTTGAGGTTATGTTGTTAACATGCTGATATTGTTGTTATTTATTTTTGGCATGATAATGGCTAATGTGATTTATTGAGGGGGGAACACGATGCAGAAACTTCTTTATGTAACCTGTGACCTGAGGCCGGTCGAACACTCTCGAAGCCTTATCGTTGGCTCCGAGTTCCTGAACGAATATATCAAGTGGAATCCTGAAGACGAGATTTATATGCTCGACCTCTACCGTGATTATATCCAACGTACCGACGCCGATGTTTTGAATGGCTTGGAAAAAATGCGAAGTGGACACCATTTCGCTGCTCTGACCACAGATGAACAACGTAAGATTGGCCGCATTTGGAAGCTCATCGATCAGTTCGTCGCAGTTGACAAGTATGTGTTCGTTGCTCCAGTGGAGAAAATGGGGTTTCCTGATGAGCTAAGGATGTACATAGATACGGTTTGTGTTGTCAACAAGATTCATCGAGACGCCAACAGAGAGTTTGAAAGCATTTTGAAAAATCAGGGAAGAAAGTGTCTGCTAATTCATACTACTGGCAGACTTGATTCAAGGGATATGGAAACCCACAACTTGTCGTATTTCGGGTCTGTTATGAAGCTCATTGGTATTGAAGAGTTCGAGACCATTGCTGTCAAAGAAAATGATGCAATTCCAGAAAAAGCAAGAGAATGCATTGATGGAGAGATCAAAAAAGCATTGAAGTTAGCTGTACAGTTTTGATAGTGGCCGGAACAATGGAAAGAGAATGTCCTGACACACAAGGAAATATTATGACCAGAGCATTGAAAGTTACTATTTGCATCATAATGGTTGCGACACTGGCAATGAGTGGATGTGCGAGACTCCCTTTCGGCGTCAAGCCCAGTTCACAGATTGTCGAACCCACCAAGCTGAATGCCGGCAGTGCCATCAATTCAGAGGCGAAACAGCCTCTGCCGTGGCCGTCGCAGGAGTGGTGGAAGGTGTACGCCGACCCGCAACTTGATAGGCTGGTGGCAGAGGCTACCGCGGGAAACCCGACCATGCATATTGCCCAATCACGCATAGCCATTTCCCAGGCTCGCAGCGGAATTGCAAAGTCGGTTCTGCTTCCGACAATCCAGGCTGATGCGGTCTTTACGCGAGAGCAGTACACGGGGAATTATTTTATTCCGCCCCCGTATGCAGGGAACTGGGCATGGGACAACATGGCAACCCTTGGACTCGCTTATGAGTTCGACCTTTGGGGAAAAAACCGCAGTGCTCTTGCCGCAGCACTGGACCAGGTACAGATGACCACGGCCGAAGCACAGGAAGTCCGGCTTGCCCTTGAAACAGCCGTTATCCGTGTTTACGTGCAATTGTCACTACAGTTTAAATTGCTCGATGTCGCCCAGGAGACCTTGCATCAACGCGAGGACATCCGGAATATCATAAAAAAACGCCATTCGGCCGGGCTCGCGACTGAGATTGATCTTCGGCAGTCTGAAACGGTTGTGCCTGCCGCGCGGGCTGAAATCGAGAGGATTTCCGAAGCCATCGAGCTGTTGCGTAACCAGTTAAGCGCCCTTGCGGGGAAAGGCCCAGGTTATGGGGAGCAGATCCACCGGCCAATTCTTTCTCTCGCCCTGCCAATCGGGTTGCCGTCCACCATTCCGGCGGATCTCCTCGGCAGAAGGCCGGATGTGGTAGCCCAACGCTGGCGCGTGGAGGCGACCGGGAAGGGTATTGAAGTATCCAAGGCTGCATTTTACCCCAACATTGACCTGACGGCTTTTGTGGGCTGGCAATCCGTCGGACTTGCCAATTTCATCTCGCCGGAATCGATGATCAAAGGTTTCAGCCCGGCGGTTTCGCTGCCTATCTTCGAAGGCGGCCGGCTGCGCGACCAACTTCGTGTTTCGACCGCGGAATACGACATTGCGGTGGACTCCTATAACAACACCCTGATCCATGCCCTGGAAAACGTCGCCGATCAGATCGTCACCTTACGATCACTGGAAAAGCAACGCACCGAGACCTACCAATCGAACTCCCTGGCCGGCCGTGCCTACGATATTGCCATGTGCGGTTTTCGAGCCGGGTTGACCGATTATCTCAACGTACTCAATGCCCAAAACCAAACGCTCCTGGAATCGCAGAAAAAGGCACAGGTGGAAGCGCGCTTTCTCGACGCCTATGCGGCGTTGATGCAGTCAATCGGTGGGGGAGTACCGGTTAACGCACCTCCGGAAGCAACAGGAAACGTGAGATGACATCTTTCAGCGCAGATAACGCGAAGTCATGGCTATGGGCCTTGCCGCAGGAATTCGCAACCTGGGGCAAAACGGAAGGCTTGGGATGGATATTTGTACTCAAGACCACCATTGCCGCCCTTATGGCGCTGGGTATCTCCCTGCGGCTCGAATTAGGCCAGCCGGTGACGGCCATGATCACCGTCTACATAATCATGCACCCACAGACCGGCATGGTATTGACCAAAAGCCTTTATCGCGTATTCGGCACATTTGCCGGTGCGTTGGCCAGCCTCACGTTGTTAGGCTTGTTTCCGCAAGAAAGGGTGTTGTTCCTCCTGGGGCTGGCGATATGGATTGGCTTGTGCACCGCGGGAGCGGCACTGTACCGCAACTTCAAGTCCTATGGCTTCACCCTTGCCGGCTATACCGCGGCGATGATCTCCCTCCCGCTGGTCATGCAACCAACAGGATTTTTCGATTATGCCGTAAACCGTGCCTCCGAGGTTGTCATCGGCATTCTGTGCGCCGCTGTCGTCAGCGAGGTTGTCTTCCCGCAAAGCCTCGGCGACGCGATTGCACGAACGATTCAGGCCCGCTACATCGGTTTTATCCGGTTCGTTCAAGGCATGCTCTCGGAGGGGATGAAACCCCAAGAGATCGATAGTGCGCAACTGCGATTTGTGGGCAGCGTCGTGAGCCTCGAATCTTTCCGCAGCTCCGTGATCCTGGAAGCATCTGATATCCGCACCCATGATCTTCGCCTGCGTCGCCTCAATCAGGATTTTATGGCCACGTCCACCACGTTTCACTCGCTCTATCAACTCCTGAGCCGGCTGAAGAAGGCCGATACCCCGGCAACTCAGGCATTGATTTCGCTGAGCGAATCACTTGCCGCCGTGCTTGTGACGGGTGACGAGCCGGCCCGCACCGCCGAGGAAGCCCGCCGGACCGCACGCCAGCTTGCAGCGTTTCGTGCGACGTTTTCACAGCAGGTAACGATTGTGCGACAACAGTATGCTGTTGGTTCCGACAAACAAACAAATCTGGATTGCGAGACCGCCCTGGAATTGATCAGCCGTTTCGTTCGGGAGCTTCACGACTATTCGAGCACCTATGCCTCCCTGGTGAGAGATCGTCACAGCCTGAATCATCTCGAAGACATGGATTTTGCATCCCGCACCGATCCGGTGGTGGCCTTTTTGACCGGTGCGCGGACCACGGTCGTCATTCTGCTGGCGGCGGCGTTCTGGATTGCCACCGCATGGCCGAACGGCGCCAGTGCGGTCATGATGGCGGCCATTGTGAGCGCACTTTTCGCCCCGGCTCCGGATCCCGCCCTCGCCCTCAAGGTCGGCCTGGTCGGAGCTTTGGTCGGTTTCATGGCAGCGCTTATATGCAAATTTTTCGTCCTGACATCCCTGGACGGGTTTGGCTTGATGTGCGCCGGCATGGTTCCCTTCCTGCTGGTAGGCCCATATTTTACCTTGAACCCGAAACTGGCAATGGTCGGCCTCGGCTATAGTATGATGTTTTGTTTCATGATCTCCCCCTACAATATGATGCTGTACGATCCAGCGGGCTCCATCAACTTCGGCACTGCACTGATACTGGGGGTGGCCGCCGCGACCGCAGTTTTTGCAACTTTTGCGCCGGCGACGGGGGTGTGGCTCAAACGCCGCACTGCCCGTCTGCTGCGCCATCAGGTAGAAACGGCCTGCATTGATCCGCTTCCGAGTCTTACCCACCGTTTTGAGAGCGGTACGCGTGACATTCTACAGAGACTTGCCGCACAGCAAACCGTTCGAGATGCGCATGACAAGGACTTGATCGATTGGATGTTCATCGTCCTTGAGATTGGGCGAGCCATTATCCTTCTTCGGCAGGATGCTGAGTCCGCGTCATTGCCGCAACCCTTGCTCGACAGCGTAAAGAATGCCATTCAGGAAACCGCCGGCCTTTTCAAACGTCCAAACAGGCAGCGTCACGTTGCTGCTCAAGAAAACGTGGAGTCCAGTATTAAAGCGATCCTCCGGGAATCGGATCGTGAAGAGCTTAGTGAAAAAACACGCGCGGCCCTGCGCCGGATGCTGGCCTCGCTGCACCTCATCCGGACCTCGCTGCTGGATGACGAAACTATCCTTGCGGCCACGGCGGCCGTGCCGCAGGCGACCATTAAAGGAGAAACACGTTATGCCTCGTGAAATTGCCATACTCGACGCACTCATACCCAGCCTTTTCCTGGTTTTCCTGGCGAGCGTCGTCTTTCAGGTGATATTGGACAGAATCCTGGCGTGGTGCGGAGTTTATCGGCACGTCTGGCATCCGCCGCTGTTCCGGCTCAGTTGCTTTGTTTGTATCTTCGGCGTTTGCGGACTGCTGGCTCTGCGTTAACGGCGCCGGAACCATCGGCTATTTTCGGCTCAAAACCATTACGGAAAGAGGTTTTTATCATGAAACTCAAGGTCTTTGTTCGTTTCGTTTGCACCATCACCATCTTCGCCGCCTCGATTTTTATCGGAAAGGCGCTTTGGAATCGATACATGAATTCGCCCTGGACCAGGGACGGCAAAGTCCGTGCTGACGTTATCAATGTGGCGGCCGATGTGTCGGGCATTGTCGTTCGGGTGGCAGTGAAGGACAACCAGTTGGTGCACAAGGGGGATGCACTGTTCACGGTAGATCAGGATCGCTACGCTTTGGCTCTATCCCAAGCCAAGGCCCGACTGGCATCCAGCAAGGCTCAGATGGTGATGAAGGAGCAAGAGGCTGAACGGCGCGCGCATTTGGATGGAGTAGTGGTGTCCACCGAGAATCGTGAAGACGCCAGGTCGCAGGCAGATTCAGCCGAAGCGCTCTACCAGGAAGCCGTGGTGGCGGTCGATACAGCCAAACTGAACCTCAACCGCACCCAGGTGCGCGCTCCGGTCGATGGATACATTTCCAACCTCAACGTCCATACGGGAGACTTCGCAACGGCCGGGGCGGCAAAATTAGCGATAATCGATAAAAACTCGTTTTGGGTCTACGGCTATTTTGAAGAGACCAAGCTCCGCCTGCTGCACGTGGGCGACCCGGTCGAGATCCGGCTTCTTGGCAATAGTCCTGCTTTAAAGGGGCATATCGAAAGCATGTCGAGCGGCATATCCGATCATGACAATCCCGCCGGACGCGAACTCCTTTCCGACGTCAACCCCATATTCAACTGGGTCAGACTCGCCCAAAGAGTACCGGTGCGAATCAAAATAGATCCATTGCCCAAGGGCATGCAACTCGTTGCAGGCACCACCTGCACGGTTATCGCCAGACCACCGCTGCAAGCTCAGGAGCAACATAAAAGTAATCAGAAGCCGCAAATCTAACGCGCGCTTTTTGCCTGGTTCCGACCACCTGGCGCAAGCGGGAGGGAGTTGTTAATGCAGGAGCAGAAACGCCAGGGGATGTGCGATGAACCATGTTAACGAAGAACCCCCAAAGTCACGGCTATGGGCCTTGCCGCGGGAATTCGCCGCCTGGGGGAAAACGGAAGGCTTGGGATGGTTTTTTGTACTCAAGACCACCGTTGCCGCCCTCATGGCGCTGGGGATCTCCCTGCGGCTGGAATTGGGCCAGCCGGTAACGGCCATGGTCACCGTCTACATACTCATGCAATCTCAGACCGGCATGGTATTGACCAAAAGCCTCTATCGCATATGCGGTACTTTAGCGGGCACGCTGGCCAGTCTTACCTTGTTGGGTCTGTTTCCGCAAGAAAGGGTGTTGTTCCTTCTGGGACTCTCGATATGGATTGGCCTGTGCACCGCGGGAGCGGCATTGTACCGCAACTTCAAGTCCTATGGCTTCACCCTTGCCGGCTATACCGCGGCGATGATCTCCCTCCCGCTGGTCATGCAACCAACCGGCTTCTTTGATTATGCCGTAAACCGTGCATCAGAGGTTGTCATCGGCATTCTGTGCTCCGCTGTTGTCAGCGAGATTGTATTCCCGCGAAGCCTCAGCGACACGATAGTACGGACAATGCAGACCCGCTACGCCGATTTTATCCGGTTCTTTCAAGCCATGCTCTCGAAGGGGATGAAACCCCAAGAGATCGATAGCGCGCAACTGCGATTTATCGGCTGTGTCGTGAACCTGGAATCTTTCCGCAGTTCGGTAATCATGGAAGCATCTGATATCCGCACCCATGATCTTCGCCTGCGTCGCCTCAATCAGGATTTTATGGCCACGTCCACCACGTTTCACTCGCTCTATCAACTCCTGAGCCGGCTGAAGAGGGGTGATGCCCCGGCAACTCAGGCATTGGTCTCGCTGTGCGAGGCCCTTGCCGCCGTGCTTGTGACGGATGGCGAGCCGGCGCGCACCGCCGTGGAAGCCCACCAGACCGCGCGGCGGCTTGCCGCGTTCCGTGCGACGTTTTCACAGCAGGTAGCAATTGTGCGGCAACAGTATGCTGCTGGTCCCGACAAACAAACGAATCTGGATTGCGAGACCGCCCTGGAACTGATCAGCCGTTTTGTTCGGGAACTTCACGACTACACGAGGACGTATGCCTCTCTGGTGGATGAAGGAAACAGTCTAGTGCCGTTAGAAGATATACGTTTCGCAACCCGGACCGATCCGGTGGTGGCGTTTTTAACCGGCGCGCGGACCACGGTTGCAATTCTCCTGGTGTCGGTCTTCTGGATTGCCACCGCATGGCCGAATGGCGCCAGCGCGATCATGATGGCGGCCATAGTGAGCGCACTTTTCGCGCCGGCTCCGGATCCCGCCCTTGCCGTTAAAATGGCTCTCATCGGAAATCTGGCAGGCTTTATTGTGGCACTCCTGTGCAAGTTTTTCGTGCTGACATCCTTGGACGGGTTTGGCTTGCTGTGCGCCGGCATAGTTCCCTTTATGCTGGTAGGCCCGTTTCTAACCTTGAACCCGAAACTTGCAACGATCGGCCTCGGTTACAGCACTATGTTCTGTTTTATGATCGCTCCCACCAACATGATGCAGTACGATCCAGCGAATTCCGTCAACTTCGGCAGTGCGCTGATGTTGGGCGTGGCTACCGCGGCCGTAATTTTCGCAACGTTTGCACCGGTGACGGGGGTGTGGCTTAAACGTCGCACCGCCCGCCTGCTGCGTCGTCAGGTAGAAGTAGCCTGTGTTGGTCCGCTGCCGAGTCTTGTCCACCGATTTGAGAGCGGCACGCGTGATATTGTGCAGCGGCTTGCCGCAAAACAAACCGTGCACGATATGCATGACAAGGGCATGCTTGATTGGATGTTCATTGTCCTTGAGATTGGGCGAGCCATTATCCATCTTCGACAGGATGCAGGGTCCGTGTCCTTGCCGCAACCCTTGCTTGCCAGCGTAAAGCATACCATTCAGGCAACCGCCAGCCTTTTCAAACACCCCAATGGGCAGCGCCACATTGTAGCTCTTGAATATGTGGAGCACAGCATTGAAACAATCATCCGGGAATCGGATCGGGAAGTCCTCTCGGGGCACTCGCGGGACGCTCTGCGCCGGATGCTGACCTCGCTGCACCTCATGCGCACCTCACTGCTGGATGACGAGACTATTCTTGCGGCCGCGGTGGCTGGGCCGCAGGCCACCGTTCAAAGAGAAATGCGCTATGCATCATAAAATTACCATGCCCGACACGCGGGCGAGGTGAATGACGACATGATCCGGATGATGCTGCATCGATATGATGCAGCAATTTGAAAAGGAGAAATCAATGGAGAAAACCAGGATAAACAAAAACGGGGCTGATGAGGCGCCTGGCGAAAAACTGAAAAACAAGGAGTATGCAAAGGAACTCGCCAAACTGCACGAGGAACTGGTCAAGCTTCAGGAATGGGTGAAACACAAAGGGCTCAAGGTTTGTGTCGTTTTCGAAGGGCGCGACGGCGCGGGTAAGGGGGGGGTAATCAAGGCTATCACCGAGCGGGTAAGCCCGCGTGTTTTTCGTGTGGTTGCACTTTCCGCTCCAACGGAGCGGGAGAAAACACAGATGTATGCCCAGCGCTATATTCCGCATTTCCCGGCAGCCGGCGAGGTGGTCATCTTCGACCGCAGCTGGTACAACCGAGCCGGCGTTGAACGGGTAATGGGGTTCTGTACGGAGGAGCAGGCGAAGCGCTTTCTGGGAGAGGCGCCGCACTTTGAGAAATTGATAGTCGAGTCCGGTACTATCCTTCTCAAGTATTGGCTCGAAGTCAGTCCGGAGGAGCAAGCACGCCGGCTCGAAGCACGCATCGATGACGGCCGCAAGATTTGGAAACTCTCCCCCATGGATCTCCAGTCGTACAGCAGGTGGCACGACTTCACAAAGGCGCGCGACGAGATGTTCGCGGCGACCGACACGGCATGGGCTCCGTGGTACGTGGCAAGATCCGACGACAAAAAGCGGGCGCGCCTGAATATCATTACCCACCTCCTTAGCAAGATCCCTTACAAGGAGGCACCCCGCGAAAATGTACAACTGCCGAAGCGACAGAAGGAAGGTAGGTACAAGTCCCCCGACTACCCGTTCAAGTTTGTACCCGAGACCTACTGATCGAATCAACCGCAAAGAAATTACGTTGATAATCTCTTTTTAAGCACGGCAGGAGGTGCATTGTACATGAAAAAATTGAGACTCATTATAATTGCTTTCTTCGTCCTTCTGCCGGCTATTTCCCGTGCGGCGGACGACAATTACGGCTACCCGATTCCTGGTTCGTACGCAGCAACTATCCTGGGGACTCCGGATCAACTGAAAGCCGAACTCCCCAAGGAAATCCCCCTCAAGAAACTTGTTCTCGATATCATCCTCGACCTCAAAAAGCCGGACGTCTTCTTCTACAACAAAGGTCTCCGCTTTTCCACGGCTTTCCAGAAACAGAAGGCGCCGCTGGTCTTTCTGATCCCCGGAACAGGTTCAAGCGACATGACCCCGAGGCTGCTGCCATTAATAAAGGTGCTCTACAAGTCCGGCTACCATGTCATAACCTTGCCAAACCCGACTCATCCCAACTTCATTGTTTCCGGTTCCCAAAGCCATGTCCCTGGAGACCTTACCGAGGATTCAGCGGATATCTACAGGGCCATGGAAAGCGTCTGGAACGAGGTCAAAGGAGATATCGAGGTATCGGATTTCTTCCTGTGCGGATATAGCCTGGGGGGAACTCAAGCCGCCTTTGTGGCCAAGTTGGACGAAGAGAGAAAGATCTTTAACTTCCGCAAGGTCCTCATGATCAACCCGGCGGTGAGTCTCTATAATTCAGTGTCGAGAATCGAGGGGCTCCTGGACAAAATCCCCGGAGGCCCCAGAAAAGTCGGTGTCTTCTTCAACACTATGCTGGCCAAGTTCACCGAGTTCTACCACGAGGGCGAATTTGTTGACATCGATGACAAGTTTCTCTTTGAGGTCTACAAGGCCCACCTTCTGAGCAACGATGAGGCAGGCGGCCTGATCGGGCTTGCTTTCAGGATCAACTCAGCCGGGATGATCTTTGTCTCCGACATAATGACCAACAGCGGCTATGTCGTGCCAAAGAACAAGGTCCTCGAAAACAGCGATCCCGTGCATGACTATTTCTGGGTCTGCCTCCACCTGAGTTATATCGATTACTTCAACGAGTACTTCTACCCATACTTCTTGAAAAAACGACCGGGGCTCACCAAAGAAGCGCTCATCGATTCGGAGAGTCTCAAAAGCATCGAGGGATACCTCAAGTCCTCCTCTAAATTCGGTGTGATGACCAACGAAAACGACTTCATACTGGCACCAGGAGAACTGGACTACCTCCGCCGGTTATTCGGCGAACGGACCAAGGTATATCCCCGCGGGGGCCATCTGGGGAACATGGAGTTCCGGGACAACATGGCCTACCTGGTAGACTTCGTCGGCTTTTTTAAAAAATAAGGGGGTACATCGTGAAGTCTCTGTTCATACGCTGCGTCTGCCCGGTTATCATATCCTTCTACGTGGCATTTTCTTGTGCCGGGTGCGCCACGACCACGGCCAATCTCCCCCCCGAGTTGCCGGCAATGCATACGGTGAGTGAATTCAGCGACGATATATATGTCGCCCGCATACCCGATCCTTGGGAAGGCTTTAACAGGAGCATGTACAAATTCAACTACAACTTTGACAAATATTTCTTTTTACCGGTCGTGAGCGGCTACGAATACATTACGCCAACCTTCGTTCAGACCGGTGTTTCCAACTTCTTCAGCAACGTCGGGGAATTCAGGACCCTCTACAACAGCCTTTTGCAGTTGAATGGTGAAAAGTTCTCGCTGACGCTCTGCCGCTTTGTGACCAACACCACCATCGGCATTGGCGGCTTGTTCGACCCGGCCACCAGACTCGGCATGGAGCGGCAACAAGGAGATTTTGGCCAGACCCTCGGAGTTTGGGGCTTGGATACCGGCCCCTACCTGGTCCTGCCGATACTCGGACCCAATACCGTCCGCAGCGCCAGCGGGTTCGCCGTTGATGCCGGAATCCGTTATGCGACCATAAACGCCATCGACCCGTTTGCGAACACTCGTGGCAAAGATGGTATCGAAGCGGGAATATCGGCCCTTGAGGCCATTGACATGCGCCATAGGGAGAGCTTCCGCTATTTCGAGAGCGAATATCCGTTCGAATACTATATGGTTCGTTTTATTTACAACGAAAAACTAGATATGTTGATCAATAAAAAATAGTATATTTTAAATTAATTTATTTTAGTGTGAATATATCATGGATATATTAATAGTTGTCGAATATATTATTATAATAATTTGCTTTTTTATACTCAATAACAATATATAGATATCTGACTTTAAGTAATTGTATATATAAATTAGATAAAATAATTGATTGAAATAAAAACAGCGAGACTATTACACCATCAAAAGTTATGTAACCATGAGTGTAATCGACCCGTTTGCTGACACTAGTGGAAAAATGGCATCGAAGCGGAGATATCGATCTTGGAGGTTGACGACATGCGCCATAAGGAGAGCTTCCTCTATTTCGAGAGTGAATATCCGCTCCAATACTATAGGTTTCATTTTCTTTACAGCGAAAAAGAAGTTCTGAGCAAGGAGTAGTGCCGCTTTGACCATCCGTTGCTGAGGCTGCTTGATGTGCAAGAGAATGGTAATAAATTAAAGCGTGAGTACGGAAAGGTGGTTAAGACTATGATATATGATGTTGAGGAAAGTGTCGGATTTTTGCTCGCCAAAGCATATCAGTACGTTACCATCCTCTGCAAAGGGGAATTCGCGGCATATGAAATAACGCCACCGCAGTTCGTTTTGCTAGCGTATTTATGGAGGCAGGATTGTCTCTCCCAAACAGAACTTGCAAAGAAATCCCAGATCGATCCGGCTACCATCAGCGGAATTGTTAACCGGCTTGAAAAATGTGGACTGGTTTTGCGCCTACCCTGTCCCGAAGACCGTCGTGCCTGCCGGATCACCCTTACGGTCCAAGGGAGGGCGCTGGAAGAAGAACTCATCGCTGCTGCAAGGCGTGTACGAGATAAATTGTTGAAAAGAATCCCCCCGAATGAATACAAGTCACTTGGACGGATTTTAAAAATGATCGTAACTTAGATGACATCTCGATCCGCTATAGCAGACCATCCTCTCTATCTTCTCGTCGCCGGGCGCATATTTTCGAATCACAATATGCCGTAGTATCTGGAGGTTGCCACGATATACCACTATTTGAGGGTAGTGTATTGTCGCCACTGATTCAATTTAATATATAACTAACTGATATTTCAAACAATATTTTTTTGGCACAATTATAGCTTACTGGATTATAGCGACAAACTATAAGAAGGAACCCCAACAATGGCGCAGCCAAGTTTAAAGTAGTGCCAAAGTCGAATTACCAACAACGGGTACAGTCCGCCAGTTTTGATAATTTAACCAAACAATCAGCTAGTTATATTGATTTAGAAAGATTTTTTCAGATTTTTCCTTGTTTCAGTTGCCGGCCAGCACCTCCCTTGTTGTTGCCTAAATCCTTTTGCCTTCAGCGCTGGCCGGTTTTTTTCATGTCCGAGGGCAAATGCAGGAAGGGGCGGAATCTGCGCTACGGCGTTCAAGGTTCCATATAGAAAAGGCTGGTCAGGGAAACCCCTGGCCTGCCTTTTCTACTGAGTTTCCAATAAGTCAAATTCCCACCATATTTAAGGCTGAGAATTGTGTGTGCTCCGGTTCAGGCTATTGTCAAGTAACGATAGGATATGTGAGGGGCTTGGGAAGAATGGGATGGTTTCCTCTCAACTCCTTTTACATGATTGCCAGCACCCAGGACGCGAAGGGAACAACAAATAAAATTTGGAAACTTTAGTAGTCATTAATAAGCTCTTTTAGGCGTGCTGAAGTGTGAATTATTCCTGTAATGACTAATTAACTGCACATTAAGGCTTGCAATGCATTTCAGGTAAATATAGGTCATAAGGATTATCCATGAGAACATTGCTGTTAAATCCTCCATCTTTCGAGAACTTTGATGGAGGTGCGGGATCGCGCTGGCCCGCAGTACGGGAGATAACTTCATTCTGGTATCCGGTCTGGCTGACGTATCCTGCGGGCCTGATCAAGGAAAGCCGGTTGTTGGATGCGCCTTCACATGGCGTGACGCCAGAGGGAACTGTTGAAATTGCTCTGGGTTATGATTTTGTTGTTGTATTCACAAGCACCCCTGGTTTCAGAAACGATGTGCGCCTTGCGGAGTTGATCAAGGCTGCCAAGCCTCAAATCAAAATCGCCTTTGTGGGGCCGCACGTCAGTGTCTTGCCGGAGGAAAGCCTCAACGCATCACAAGCAATAGACTTTGTGACGAGGCGTGAATTCGATTTTTCGGTCACCGAGTTTGCCCTGGGTATGCGCCTGGAGAGGATCAAGGGAATCAGCTATCGGGATAACGGCAAGATTGTCCACACTCCGGATCGCGAACCCCTGGTTGACCTTGATTCCCTGCCGTTTGCCGTCGAGATTTACAAGCGTGACCTCGACATAACAAAATACAGTGTTCCTTTTCTGCTTTATCCTTACATTGCTTTCTATTCGTCTCGCGGTTGTCCGGCGAAATGCAGCTATTGCCTCTGGCCTCAAACGTTCAGTGGCCATAGTTGGCGGACACGCAGCAGCGACGACGTTGCGGCTGAAGTCCGGCGAGCGTTGGAGCTATTCCCCAACGTCAGGGAAATCTTCTTCGATGATGATACCTTCGCATGGGGGAAAAAGCGCGTTCTCGAAATATGCGAGAAGCTGAAGCCGATCAATTTTACCTGGTCCTGCACGGCACGGGCCCACACCGACTATGAAACCCTGAAGGCAATGAAGGAAGCGGGCTGCCGGCTACTGATCGTCGGCTTTGAATCGGGCGATCCCGCGGTCTTGGAGAATATCGAAAAGGGCGCCACGGTGGAGCAGGCAATAGCATTCATGAAAAACTGTAAAAAACTCGGCTTACTGGTTCATGGTGATTACATATTCGGCCTCCCGGGGGAAACCCGCGAGACCATCGAGCGGACTATGAAATTTGCCGAGGAACTCGACTGTGAAACGATCCAGGTCTCGATCGCCCATCCTTACCCAGGGACATCTTTCAACGAGTACCTGTTGAAACACGGCTATCTGACCAAGCATGAAATGTCGGATGAGCTGGGGCATCAACTTCCGAACATTCAATATCCTGGTTTGAACCGACATGAGATAGTCGACGCAGTTGAACACTTTTACGGGCGTTATTATTTCAGGCCGAGGATCATTTTCAGAATCCTCCGCAAGGCCGTGTTTGACGGGAATGAGCGGCGTCGCCTGTTCAAGGAGGCGAGAGAGTACCTGAGCCTGCGCGCAAAAAGAAAGCTGTTCGTAAAAAACGCGGACAATGACTAATCTTCGAGGGTCGAATTCGCCGCTCCTTTGGGCGGTTGTGTAATCTGCCTGATTCCTACGAGGGAGAAATCAAACTCCACAGAGCACATCAGCCCTTGACATAGAGGACTTTTCAACACCGGCGAAGCTGGCATAACAAAACATGCGCTTGACAAACATAATTATTTCAGGTGTTTGCTTTTGATGATGATTAGAACTGCGCGAAGTATGTCAGTATTATTTATCTGCATAATTTTAAGCTTCATCACATCGTGTGGAGTTATTACACTCTGTGAGTCAGCATTTGCCGCAGAAGAATCGAGCACTCTACCATTAGCAGGTCCACAGTATAAGGCACCTGATGAATATCACACCCCTTTGGGAGGAGAGCCACTCCACACTGTTTTTTGGGGAGAAAAAATTGATGTGCCAGCCATGGATCGAGGAAATATTACGGCTTTGATGCTCGGGGCAACCTACTACACACCAAAACAGGGAAGAATTAGCGGATCCCCAATTGGTGCCTTTTACTTGAAACGCACATGGGAGTCTTCACGAACCCGGAATATAATCAGCATTTTCGTTAATGATCTTGAGTATGACAAAAGCTTTGGAAGCCTTGAACTTGTGACGATGTTCGATAGCTATACGATCCCTGGTGGCCAGACGGAAACCCTCAATAATCAAGAGGTAACATCGTCCTCTATTGAATGGGGAAACCTTATTGCTTCGATGGGCCCAGGACTTCGTTACAAGGTGTCACCATTTCAGGTCGATAACGATCTCAAGCTCCAGTTTCTTGGCCGCGTGGGTTATGCTTATACGAAGCGAACAAGTGATACAGGACAAAGCACAGTATTGCCACCCGACACAATGCTTTATGGTACCAAGCTGCGGGGGCGGTATGACGGCCTGCGCCGGAATCTGCTGGAACTCCCTCATGCAGGTTTTGCTGCCGGATTTGATATTGATTACATGCATCGTGACAAGTGGGCTGATTTCGGTTCTACTTTGATAACCTTCAAGAAGTCCGACACCCAGGATTATTTCCAATATACAGGGTACTTGATGGGTATCGGCGGCATTCCGGGCATGTCGGAAAAGAATCGGATTCTCGTCAGCATCCATGGTGGTGTAATGGACCAAAAGAGCGTTGATCGTTTTAACACCTTCCGGATCGGTGGAGGTCCGTTGCCAGGGGAATCCGACGACCTGAACAGACCTGATTATCCCGGCACCATGTTTAACAATGTGCTGGTATCTCAATATCTCATGGCGGCTGTCGAATATAGACGAGAACTGACCTTTTTTCTCTATGCTCACATGCGTGAAACTTTCATCTGGGCTGATAGAGCCACCATACTTTCAGATAGCCAGGTCGGTTTCAGCGAGAACAAAGGACATGATGCTACGATAGGTATAGATAGCGGCTTTTTATGGAATTCTTCAATATATCTTGATTATTCGTGGGACTCTGGCTTCATTCGAAACGGCAAGAGTGGTAGCGGAATCACATTGACCTGGAATAAAGCCTTCTGATTGAACCGATAATTGCGTCAAATGGCTGGAAGCTTCACAAAGCAGCCCCTCTTTTTTGGCGCTGATTGTTGATTCCGAGCTTGTCAATTCTCCATCTCAAGGTATTCGGATTGACTCCGAGCAGTTCGGCCGCGCCCCCTGGACCATGGATCTTCCCGTTGGTAAGCCTCAACACGTGGCTAATATGGGCGGCCATCGCCTCGTCGAGCTTGAGCGGCGGATACGGTGTAGCTTCCCTTTGAGCTTGTGGCATATTTTCGTTATGAAGAAGTGCGTCAAAGTTCAACGCCCCTCCCCGGTGCCGAATCAGCTCCCTCTCCACCAGATTCTCCAATTCCCGCACATTGCCGGGCCAGTTGTAGTCCATGAGCCGCTTCAGCGCACCCGGTGCAATGGCAGGGGGAAGCCTGATGCCGAGTTCCCTGCTCTTTTGCATAATAAAGTGGCGGGTAAAGGCCGGGACGTCATCCTTTCTCTGCCGCAAGGGCGGTATGATGATTGGAAAGCTGTTCAACCGAAACCAAAGGTCTTCCCGAAAACGGTTTTCCGAAATCATGTTCTCTAGGTTCCGGTGTGTCGCAGCAATCACCCGGATATTGACCGAGATCACTCTTTTCCCACCTATACGCTCCACTTCATGGTCCTGTAGCACCCTGAGCAGGCGCACTTGAGCCTGCAAAGGGAGTTCGCCGATTTCGTCCAGGAAGATCGTCCCGCCGTCAGCCCGCTCAAAGCGCCCCCTGTTTTCGGCGACCGCCCCGGTGAATGCTCCCCGTTCATGGCCGAACAGTTCACTGTCGATAAGGCTTTCCGGGATCGCGCCGCAGTTTACCTTGATGAAAGGCCCGTCCTTTCGCGGAGACGAGAAATGAATCGCATTGGCGATCACTTCCTTGCCAGTCCCCGTTTCCCCCAACAGCAGCACAGAATTATTTAATGGTGCCACCTGTTGCACCATCTCCATCACGTTTCGTAAACCTGAATTGCCACCGATGATCTCGTCCGCCGGCTGTGTGTTGAGTTCATAGTTCAGGAAACGCTTGTCATCAAGCAGGATGTCCCGGTACCTGAGTACAGCCTCATGGGCAAGGGCATTTGCCAACGCAATGTCGAATGGTTTGGCGACGCCCACAAGGATATCTGCATGCTCCGGCGTGTACCTCCCTTCACCATGGGCACGCAGGGTGAGACTCCCAACATGTTCCCCTTCAGTATAGAGTGGCACATTCAATAGCGAATTCCCCTCCAGCTTCAAAAGAGGGACCAAGATTCGAATCAGGTCGTCGGAGTCGCTCGCGTTCATTATGAAGGGTTCGCCGAATTGTTGCTCCTTTATCCTGGCAATTACCCTGGCCATGATCTCTTTGGATAGTGGGACGATCTCTTCGGGGGTATCACCAGCATCGTTAGCTGCGTAGGCAATACGCCTGATGGCGCCCAGGTTAGTGTCGATGATGCTTAGGATAAGATCATCAAGCGGAAAATGCTCTTTCAGATACTCGAAAACATTTTCAAGTGAGGCTTTGATATCCAAGCTGCTGCAAACCCTGAGCGTCACTTCCCTGATGAATTCGTCCCGGTTCACCATAGTAGCTCCTTCCTCCTGCTCCTCAAATCGCGGGGCTCCCATTCAAAATAATAATATGTTGTAGCATATGATAGAAATACAAAATACCACAACAATAATCTTGATATGTTGTGTTTAATGACAGGCTATGGCATGTATCTATTTAATATTACCAAGAATTAAATTTGGCACGATTGTGGCTAATTATAATTGCATAGTACCGCAAAAAGGAGAGCTCAATGGCAAAAATGCTCTATGTCACCTGTAATCTGAATCCGATCAACAGATCCCGCAGCCTTACGTTGGGATCAGACTTTCTGGAACATTACCTGCGCTGGAATCCGTGGGACGAGGTTCACTTCCTTGACGTGTACCGCGACCATATCCAACGCATTGACGCCGACGTCCTGAGCGCCTGGGAGAAGCTTTCCGGCGGAGATACTCTTGCATTTCTGAACCAAGAGGAGCAGCGCAAAATAGGACGTATCTGGAGGCTCGCGGACCAGTTCGCTTCTGCCGACCGGTATGTGTTCGTGACGCCGATGTTTAACCTTGGCTTTCCTGCGGAGTTCAAGATGTTCATCGACGCCATCTGCGTCGTTGACAAGTGCTACCGGCTCGACGCTTACGGTGCCCAAGGAATGCTAACCGGGCAGGGGAAAAGGTCCCTGCACATCCACGCTACGGGGGCCATCAAGTATGGAGAGGAGATTGACTCTTGTGTGCCCTATCTGAGGTCGGTACTGAATTTCCTAGGAGTAAGCCAACAAGAGGCGGTTGTTCTGGAGGGAAGCGATGTCCCGGGTCAAGAACCGGAGGGTTCTTTCCTTGAGTCCAAAAAGAAGTTGATCGAGTTGGCGACCCACTTCGGAACCAATAGGAAAGACATTTAGAGCCCTATGCGCCCTATTAAGAATGAAAGTGATAGCCCGCACGAGTAAGGTACTGCGCCATGACAAAGCCGGACAAGCGTAACTATATCGTTCAATCCGCATTGGAACTGTTTGCCAAACATGGTTTTCACGGTGCACCCATGACCATGATTGCCGAGCGGGCCGGGGTCGGAGTCGGAACGATCTACCTCTATTTTGAAACCAAGGATGTACTGATCAACGAACTTCACCAAGAACTTGAGGAAAAAATGTATCCGTTTCTATTGAATGGCTATGCCGATAATGCCCCGATAAGAAGGCGTTTTTTTAACATTTATACGTCACTCTTGCGCTACTTTATCCAGTTTCCTTTGGATTTTCGCTATTTGGAACAATTTTACAACTCTCCGTATGGAGTTGCCTTTCGACGTGTCAAACTCATGGGTAACAAGACGGGGAGATCCGACGTTTTCGACGAATTATTCGAAGAGGGAACGGAGTGGCAGGTTTTTAAGGATCTGCCACCGGTCATACTTTTGGCCCTGGCATTCGGCCCCCTGCTTACCGTGGCCCGGGATCATATCCTCGGTTTTGTCCATCTGGACGATACTATGATCGACCGGACCATTAACGCGTGTTGGGACGCAGTTAGACGGTAGGCAGCAATGCAGTCGTATTTTTAAACTCAGAGGTGGCAATTTTAGCTGTTTTGGATTGCCTTCCTTACAGGAGGGAATCAGACATGAATCACTCCATCGTCCCACGACCCATGCAAAAAGAATCATTGATGTGGATTACGATCTTCCTGATGTCCCAACTCATTTTGTTCCTGATAGGTACGACAGCGGAGGGAGACTGGCAGGAGACCGGCGTGCGCATGGGCATCCAGGCCGCGCCGAGAAGTGAGTATTTCCATCGGTACGATGCCTTTGCGGTTTATGGCCTGCCTTCCTGGGACTGGCGGACGACTTCGGGATGGGGCCTGGCACCCCAGATCGAGACATCCGCCGGCGCCCTGGTTGGCGGCAATGAAATCGGCTTCATCGGTTCAGTTGGCACGGGTCTCGCCTTCAACAGGGCGAGAAACGGCGTCGCACTGGAGGCGGGTGCTAACCTCAATCTCACGGACAGACGACAGTTCGGCCGACAGGACTTCGGGAGTATTCTCCTGTGGGGCGCCTATATGGGGCTTTCCTACCGCTTTGAGAGCGGGTTGGGGGTAGGATACCGCATACAGCATCTGTCAAACAATCGCATTTTATATTCCAACAGCACCCCCAATCCCGGCGTAGATATGCACATGATCGGGGTGAGTTGGAATTATTAGCGATCTCATAATAAATATATTTCATCATCAGGTGGCATTATGAAAACAATCAGATCATATCTGCTCAAACGGGAGTTCCCGCTTTTACGGGACTTGAGTATTTTGACGGTTATCTTCGGCAGCGCTTTTTTTCTGCTGCTTGGTCGTGCCGGACTGATAGAACCGGACGAGGGGCGGTACTCGGAAATCCCCCGGGAGATGCTGGAAAAGAGTGATTTCGTCACACCGACGCTCAACTACGTCGGCTACTTCGAAAAACCACCCCTGCACTACTGGCTGAATGCCCTCTCGTTCAAGATCTTCGGGATGAACGAATTCGCCGCCCGGCTTACCGGTACCTTGGCGGGGCTTCTGACCGTGCTGCTCGTCTACCATACCGGCCGCAAACTGTTCGGCCGACGCGAAGGTCTATTTTCGGCCTTCATCCTAGGCACCTCGACCGGATTCCTTGCCCAGTCCCGCATCAACCTGACCGACATGACGTTGACCTTTTGCCTGTCGGCGGCCCTGTGCTGCTTCATCATCGCTGCCGACGACCTTGAACGGCACAAGGGGAGATACTATTATTCCTTTTTTCTGTTCTCGTCCCTGGCCGTGCTGACCAAGGGGTTGATCGGGATTGTCTTTCCCGCTGGCATCATCATTATCTACCTTGCGAAGACCCGCCGCTGGTATCTGTTGAAAGAGATGCGCCTGACCGGCGGCATCGGGCTCTTCCTGGTGGTTACGGTCCCCTGGTTTGTGCTGGTATCGCTGCGGAACCCGGAATTCGCCCGTTTCTTCTTTATCCACGAACACTTCGAACGCTTTCTCACCAAGGTCCACGGACGTTATCAACCCTTCTGGTTCTTTCTCCCCATCCTGCTGTTGACCATGCTTCCCTGGTCGTTTTACGCCGTGCGCGCCGTTGCTCGGGCATGGAGCGAGAGGCGGCACCAGGATGGGGAACGACTGATATTCCTGCTGATATGGGCGGCATTCATCTTCCTCTTTTTTTCCGCGTCCCACTCCAAACTGATCCCCTACATTCTCCCCGTGTTCCCCCCTCTGGCCATCCTGACGGGCAAGATGTTCTCCGACGTGATGGACCGGGAGCAGCAAAAGATGTTTGGGCCGGAGAATGTCATTCTGGGAACGCTTCTTGCCGTGATGGCCGTTCTGGCGGTTATCTATCCTCATGTTCGGGACCTTGCGCATGTTTTGTCGGGATCGGGCTTGGTACGGCCCGGCAGCTCTATTTTGACGAAGCAGCCGATCCTCTCCCCGGCAGGGGGCGTCGTTGTCGCCTGCCTGGCGCTGTCCATGGCAGTGGTGATCTGGCTGGCCGGCCGGAAAAAAGAGATGCTGATCCTGTTCACCGGGCTCTGCATAAGCTCGTACCTCCTGGAAACCATAGGGATTCAGGCGTTCATGGAGGGGATCGAGTTCAAGAAATCTTCAAAAGAGCTGGCGCTTTTGGCTCAACAAGCCACAGCGCAAGGTGGTTGCCTTGCTTCATTCGGCTATGAGCAGTCCCTGCCGTATTACGCCGGCAAGCGGGTTATTGTCGTGGGCGACCGGGGCGAATTGGAGTTTGGGAGCAGGCAGGGGGATCAGACAGCCTGGTTTGTCGAAGAAAACGATTTCACGCAGCTGTGGCAGAGAGAGCAGCCGGTTGTAGTGCTGCTGAAGAGAACTGACTTTGAGCGTATTGCTCCCAAACTTGTTCCTTCTGCCTCAGTACTTGGCTACAAAGGCAAAAAAATGCTGATATGCAATATGACGCCTGGACAGATAACCTATTTACAGGAGGTATGTAGCGACCTGACTCATTAGGTCACAGTGGAGATATTTACAGATTCAAGGTCAATCACTCGTAAAAAGGAGGCAGTCAAATGAGTGCACATTGGATATCATTTATATGCGGGATGTTCTTGGGTAGTTTAACAGGAATTACCATTATGTGTCTTTGCTTCATAGCAAAGCTGGATGATTTTCATCGAGAAATCATTATGCAGAAGAAGGACTCTTCTTCATTCTGAGGGGGTAAAAATGGTGACGTCTTTGGACCTCCAAGGGGATGGGAAATAGTGGGGAAGGGAGGGGAAAATGCGAACCAAAGGTAGCTGTCTAAAATTAGGTCTTTTGATAATTTTTTCTGGAACGCTGGTGATGGCGAACACTTCTTTCGGAGCACGGGAAAACGGCGAGTGTCTCGAATGTCATGGCGAACGATCTATCATCCAACAGGGGGGAAAGAGCCTCTATATCGATCCGCTGCAATTTGCCGAGACCAGCCATAAGGTCGTCGGCTGCACCTCGTGCCACGACTCCGTTACCGACCAGCATCCCGGGGATGGTACTAAGCCCTCCCATGCCACCTGCAAGGAATGCCATGGCGAGATTGCCCAGGAGTATGCCAAAAGCCTGCACAACAAGAATGCTGACTGCTCCGACTGCCATAACCCACACCAGGCGCGAAGTATATCCTCTGTATCGGGCGTGAAAATCAATGCCACGTGTGCCCGTTGCCACACACGTTTGGAAATCGTGAAAAAGCATGAAAAATGGCTTCCCCAGGCAGCTTTCCATTTGAATGTCCTGCCGTGCATAACATGTCACACCGGTTCAAAAAACTATTTCATCAATCTGTTCATAGAAAAACAGGACCAAAGGGGAGAATTCCGGCTGGCCACCTACGACGAACTGGCGCAGCTTACCAGGGACAACGGCGTTCCATCCCTGATCGATACCAACGGCGACAATTTTATTTCGTTGCAGGAACTGAGACAAGCCAACAAAAAGGGCCGCAACTTGGGGTTACGCCTGCGGGGAATAATGATGCCGGAGGTGATGACCCACGACTTCCAGATACTTGACAATCGCTGGGACTGCACCTTCTGCCATGTTTCCGGGGGAAAAAACATGCAGACCAGTTTTGTCTCGTTTCCCACCAATAGCGGCACCTACAAACGGCTGCCTGTCGAAAAGGGTGCGGTTCTCGACATCCTCTACGGCACCCCTGATTTTTACATGACCGGCGCAACCCGCAGCAAGGCTCTCAGCATTATCGGCGGCATCATTATCGCGTGCGGAGTCGTCATACCGATGGGCCACGGATTCTTGCGGCTCCTGACCCGCAAGAGAAGAGAACACAAAGATCACCACCCCGCCAAAGAAGTCATCGTGTACATGCAGCCCACTCCGGTCAGGATTTGGCACTGGATCAACGCAATCAGCATTGTAACGCTCTGTGTAACCGGGGCTCAAATACGTTTCCCCGAGTCGGTGAATCTGTTCGGCAGTTACAAGGCGGCAGTAATTCTGCATAACACGGCCGGGATTATGGTTGGAGTCTCCATGGTTTACTGGCTCCTCTATTATGCCGTCATCTCCCGCAGCATCGGCGCTATCTACTTCCTCACCGGAGAAGATGTCAAGCATGGGCTGGTGCGGCAGGCGATCTATTATGCCTTCAATTATTTCCGGGGCAGGCCGAATCCTTTTCATGCCACTCCGGAAAACAAGTTCAATGCGCTCCAGAAGATGGCGTATCTGGTGATCATGTTTGTCTTCATGCCGCTGGTGATCGTCACCGGTCTTCTTCTGTTGGACATCCTGCCGCTACGCAGGATGCTGTTCATGCTGGGAGGTATCAAGCTGATAGATGGGCTTCATTTACTGTCAGCATGCTGTCTCTGCGCCTTTACATTTTTCCACTTCTACCTGACAACCCTTGGTCTCACACCATTTGCCGAAATCCGAACCATGTGGACCGGGTGGGATAAAGAAGAAGCAGAGGACGAGGCGGTTCCACCAACGGGCAAATAATTCCGGTTTCAAATCAAAGATGACATCAAGGCGGCGAGGATCGAGGCGACGAAAGCGTACAGGTAGTACGTTGAGGAGCCGAGGAGGAGCCGAGGACGAGCCAACGAAGATGCCGCTTTGATTTGGAATTGGAATAACACCTGAACGCCCCGAACCATCCAACTCGAAGAGGGAAAGGGAAAAGGAGGTTGATTGAGATGAGAAATACCAGCAGGAGAGAATTTCTGGCGCTTCTCGGGGCAACCGGCGCTACGCTTCTTGCCGGCAAGGCCTCTGGTGAAACCAGGGAATTACGGCCCATCAATGATACTGAACTCGGCATGCTCTATGACGCCACCCGTTGTGTCGGCTGCAAGGCGTGCATGGCGGCCTGCAAGCGCGTCAACCGGGATTCCGGCGGCCTTTCCTACGAGAGTGCTCCGTTTGATAAGGACAAATTGTGGGATGCTCCGACAGACCTCTCCGGGAGCACGAGAACCTTGATAAAGCTTTACAAGTCTCCAGAAAAGAGGTGGTCATACGTTAAATATTCCTGCATGCACTGCCAGGAACCTTCCTGCGTATCGGTCTGTCCGGTCAGTGCGATGACCAAGGACAAAGTGACCGGCATCGTGGAGTACGACAAGAATAAATGCATCGGTTGCCGCTATTGCCAAATTGCTTGTGCCTTCAACATTCCACGTTTTCAGTGGGAACGGAAGGCGCCACAGATTGTCAAATGTGATCTCTGCAGCAGTACCAACCTAAAGGGGAAAGGGATTACGGCTTGCGCCGAAGTCTGTCCGGCCGGGGCAATAACTTTCGGCAAACGCGGCGATCTTCTGAAGGATGCACACGATAGGATCATCGCCAATCCCGGCAGGTATGTCAGCTATATCTATGGTGAGCAGGAACTGGGCGGGACAAATCACCTCTATCTGGCAGGGGTGCCTTTCGACAATTTGGGTCTTCCCAACCTGCCGAACAAGGCGCCGGCCGAATTTTCCGAACATATTCAGCATACCATTTACAAAGGCTTCATTGCACCGGTAGCACTCTACGGTTATCTCTGCGTCAGAGCTCTCTGGAACCGTAAGAAAGCGGAAAGCGCCGGGATCCAGGAAGAGGAGGAATGACAATGGCCGAGCACAGTAATGAGTTTGTCCGGGTTCATGGAAAGATTTTCACCAAACCGTTCTTCGTTTTGCTGGCCCTGTCGCTGGTGGGCGTATTCTTGATAATCGTCAGATTTGCCAGGGGGATTGGTGCGGTTACCAACCTGAGCGACGGATATCCCTGGGGAATCTGGATCGCCTACGATGTGGCTACCGGAACCGCCATCGCCTGCGGTGGTTATGCAATCGCCATCCTCGTCTATATCCGGAATCGATGGAAGTATCATCCTCTGATCAGATCAGCCATTTTGACGAGTCTGTTCGGATATTGCCTTGCGGGATTTTCTGTCGTGGTGGATGTGGGCAGGCCCTGGAACGCCTATGGTTTCTTCACGCCGTCCCGCTGGCAGCCGAATTCGGCCATGTTCGAGGTGGCTCTCTGTATCATGGCATATTGCGTTGTGCAGATCATCGAATTCCTGCCATCGGTCCTGTGTGTTCTCGAACACGGCAAAATGAAGCGGTTGCAGAAGGTCTTCTATTACTTCCGGCCGCAGCATACCACCAGGGATGAAGCCATGGTCGAAACTGCTCTGGAATGGGTCCATAGCGCTGTGGCATGGTTTCATCCGAAGTTCAATAACCTTTTGATTTTCATAGTGGTGCTCGGTCTCGTCCTCCCGACCATGCACCAATCATCGCTCGGATCGCTCATGCTGATTGCCCCCACCAAGCTGCATCCGCTTTGGCATACCGGCTTTCTGCCACTGCTCTTCCTGATCAACTGCATGTACATGGGTTATTCCATTGTGATCCTTGAATCCATCATCTCGTCCTTCATCCTCAAACGGGAGTACGAGGTGAAAGAACTGTCAGGACTGGCCCATATCATCCCATGGCTGGCGACCGCCTGGTTGGCTGTGCGGTTGGGAGACCTTATCCACCGTGGCCAGGTGGCGGCGATATTCCGCGGCGATTTCTATTCCCTGTTCTTCCTTGCTGAATTTCTGCTCCTGGCGGTCGGTTCCCTGTTGCTCTTCAACCGGGAGTTATGGACCTCACCACGCTGGCTCTTTATCACCGCTGTCATGATGCTGCTCGGCGGGGGGTTGTACCGATTCAATGTCTACTTGATCGGTTTCAATCCGGGAAGGGGTTGGCATTATTTCCCGTCGCTGGCAGAGGCGATGATCACGGTCGGCATCATTGCTATTGAAATTCTTGGATATCAAGTGTTGATCAAGTTATTGCCGGTACTTCCCAACCAGCATCTGCATCGAAACATTGCTCCGGCGCAACCCCATAAGCTGCCCTGTGTTGCGGTCAGGGGGTAAATTGCCATGCCAAACCAGGAAAGGAGGGTGAGATGACACGAGATGGTTTATTACCAAATTACACCCGTCGCGACTTCATCAAAACATGCGTAGCTGTTTCCGCCATGTTGGGGCTGCCTGCCAGTATGGTCAGCAAGGTTGCTGAAGCGGCACAGAATAGTGACAGCCGGCCGACAGTGATCTGGCTCCATTTTCAGGAGTGCACCGGCTGCTCGGAGTCGCTGCTCCGCTCCAGCCACCCAGCCGTTGCCACCCTGATTCTCGACATGATCTCCTTGGACTATCATGAAACCCTCATGGCCGGTTCGGGGCATCAGGCCGAAAAATCCCTGCACGACTCCATGATGGCCAACAAAGGGAATTACATCCTGGTCGTCGAAGGCGGCATTCCCACCAAGGACAACGGCATTTACTGCAAGGTCTCCGGCAAAACAGCCCTGGAGTCGCTGACACACGCCGCCGAAGGCGCCGCCGCCATCATCTCCATAGGCACCTGCGCCAGCTACGGCGGCATCCAGTCTGTCGGCCCCAACCCCACCGGCGCCGTCGGGGTACGCGACATCGTCAAGGACAAGCCGATCATCAATATCCCCGGCTGCCCCCCCAACCCTTACAACTTCCTCTCAACCGTTCTCTATTACGTGACGT
>Ga0326727_10002739_pt1 | contig 58841 bp, 54 predicted proteins | sample MB2enrmetagenome_FD_207643 | JGI IMG/M metagenome (GOLD analysis project Ga0326727, IMG submission 207643) | Lab enriched peat soil microbial communities from McLean, Ithaca, NY, United States - MB29MY | ecosystem: Environmental > Terrestrial > Soil > Wetlands > Peat | place: USA: New York... | reverse complement strand
TGGCAGGTCGGGTTGAAGTATGCATAAAGAGTGCCGAAAGGTATATTGTATTGGCGTTAATCTGACTTGTCTGTGGATTTATTTTTTATTGGAAAATAGTCGATCAGGGACTGAAAGATTGGATGGAGAACGTCCCACTCCTCCGTGGTGATTTCCCTGAGATTAAGGAACAATCTATATAAGAGATCTACGAGTTCTCCCTGCCTGTCTGGAGGTAACCGCCTGAAAGGCTCCTGTACTTTCTGTAGTACGAACAGTGTGAAAGCCACTGATCCGGGATCAAACTCAGGGGTCCCCACCCTAACCGGGATGTCCCGGTCTGATTGGAATTGCTGATCTTCACCAAGAACGAGCCATCTACGGCTAACCCGAAATTCCTCACATACCTTTTCTAAAAAATCTATAGGAGGCGGGGTCTCACCGTCTCTATAGCGGACGACCGTGGTTCGCGCCACTCCTATTTTTTCGGAGAACTGGGGCAAGGATAATCCGCTATCTCGTATAACCTTTTTGACCCTGTCTTTTAATTCCATACGGTCACCTTTTCCCGAGCAAGGAGGGCAAGGGAAATTGGAAAAGAATTACCCATATAGACGCAAGCTATTGATAATAGTCACACAAACGGTTACGCGAGCGAAGGCACCGAAGAGCAATCAGCAAAAGAACCAAACCGCTCATTTTAAACCATTTTTGTATTGACTAGAGCGATAGCGTGCTCTATTGTTTAAATCCGGACAGACGAATGAGGAAAACAAGAGGCACGAGATGTCAATCGCTTTCCTTGTTGAGCCTCATCAGGATTGAAACTGGCACGGGCAGCCAGAAGTGTCAATCGAAAAACCAGCGAGGATAGAAGATGACCATGACGAGCTTGAACGAGCGGTTGCGGCGGGTGTTACGGGATAGCGGCTTGTCCTTGCCTCAATTTGCAGCGCGGATTGGGGTTGCACGAACCACCGTCGCCCGCTACAGAGACAGTCAAGTGTCGCCCCCCCTAGATTTCCTGGAGAAGGTTTGCGAACAATTTCAGGTTAACCGTAGATGGCTCATTTTGGGTGAAACGGAAGCTAAGGAGGCGACTGATACTTTGCATGGCAAGGATCTGACAGATTTAACAAAAGTGAAGGCTTACACGGGTGGATATGCCGAGGGCTTTTCCGCGGGAGTGAGCAAGACCATCGCAAAGATCGAAGAGATGAGCACCGAACTCGCCGCAGGAGCCGCCAAAACCATCGCACTAGCCAATGAGAGCTTCTCTGAATTGAAGGCAGGAGCCGCCAAAACCATCGCACTGGCCAACGAGAGCTGCTCTGAATTGAAGGCAGGAGCCGCCAAAACCATCGCACTGGCCAACGAGAGCTTCTCTGAATTTGCTACTGAGTATAGCGAAACATTTGCAAAAATCGATAAGAGCCGCCCTGAAGTCAAGAGGGATTCTGATGGATGATTATCTCGGGGCTTTCGACATTGCGAAGATCATGGGCCAGAGTCCGCGCGGCATAAATAGCCGGGCTAAACGAGAAAAATGGCCATTCAGGCCGATTGAGGGATATGGAGGGCCTGGCGGCGTAAAAAAAGAGTACTGCTGCGCTTCTCTTCCTGATGATGTACAGCGGCAGATCTCGATTTCCGAACAAAAGAAGCTCCTGGCGAAGACCGGCCACAAGGGAGAACAAGATCCGGGCCTCGACACAAAAGAGCTAAGGGTGGCCTTGGCTGCAGCCGATCTGGTGCATGAGTATGAAGAGGCAATCTGCAGGAAGAAAAGGGAAATAACGAAGGCCAAAAAAGATTTTATGAGGCGCTACAACAACGAGGACCTTAGTACCTATCCAAACCTGTATGCCCTGCTCGGCAACGTTAGTTTTCAAACAATTGAGCGTTGGAGCCTCAATCTCAGGCGAAACAATAATGATGCAACGGTTCTGGTAAAACGATGGGGCCGCCATCTCAAGGGAACTGGCGGACTATCGCCTGAACAGGAAAAGATCTTCCGCACTTATATCTTCCATGAACATAGATTCCCAATCGGGGAGGCCATCCGGATCGCAACAAATCAGATGTGCATAAGAGGATGTGAATGCCGTTTGCACGCCCGTCAACTCCGCAACATTGCGGACCGCATCATAAAGCAAAATTACCCGCAATATATAGCGTCAAGAGAGGGCGAGAAACGCTTAAACGAATTGTGCCTTCCTCATGTTGAGCGCGATTATGACTGCATTGACGTTGGCGACATAGTTTTTGGCGACGGGCACGTCATGAACTTCGAATGCAAAAACCCCGTGACCGGCAAGCCTAAGCGCATGATTTTAGTCGCCTTTTACGACATGAAATCGAACATGCCCCTGGGCTGGGATATCAGCCCCAGTGAGAATACCGAGGCGATAAAGGTCGCACTGTACAGGTCCATCCTGAGACTGGGCAAATTTCCAAAGGTGGTGTACCTCGACAATGGTCGCGCCTTTCGAGGCAAGTTTTTCAGAGGCGTAAAAGAGCCCGGTGAAGATCCAAACATTGGGCTGTTCAAGCGGCTCGGAATAAAGGCGACTTTTGCTCGGCCTTACCATGCAGAGACAAAGCCCATTGAAGGCTTTTTTAAAATTTTCGGCGAGTTGGAGCGCCAGGCACCGTCCTACACCGGCACGAGCATAGAAAATAAGCCCGCACGCATGAAGCGGGGCGAAGTGCTCCACCGGAAATTGTATGAGTCCATTGTCCAGGGGCGCGTTCTAACGATAGTCGACGCTCACCTGGCAATTGCAGACTGGATCGAGACTGAATATGGCCCACGTCCTCAGCGCGGCCATCTCAAGGGTAGATGCCCATTAGAAGTTTTCGACGCCGGAAAAGGACCGGGCCTGTCTGATGGCGACAAAATGAAGCTCCGGCTGCTCATGGCCCAGATCGACATCAAGCGGATTACGCGAGATGGAATCAAGATCCCCTGGTCAGACGAGCGATATTACCATGCCGATCTATTTAAAAAACTGGACCAACCAGCAACGGTTCGATACGACTGGCAGGACAAAAATCGGATTTACGTCTACGACGCGGACGGCCAACTTATATGCGAAGCATCGCCAAGGCGAAAGGTGCATCCGGCCGCCAAGCACATGGGGACCGAAGAAGATACGGCTGAACTCTCGAGCCAGTTGGAAATGACAGCGTCCCTTAAAAAGTCTGTCGTTGGGCCTCTTCGCGAGCTAATGCATAACGAAATTATTCCAGATGTGCGCCGGCAGATCTCGGAGATATGTGTCGATGTCGAAGCAAACGCAAACAAACCGGCACAAACGGATGCCGAAACGCCGAAAATGACCGACGAACAGTGCGAAAGCATCCGGCGCCACGCAAAGGAAATCATCGACGCCGCACTCGCACCGGCCGCACCGCTCCCACTGCAAGCGCCCGCCCTGCACCGGCCCGAGTTCAAGGTCGACTGGGAGTCGCTTTTCTTGATGGGCGACGCTGATCGGTACGAGGTTCTGCTCGAATGCGAGGCCCGAAGGATTGAAATGCCGATGGGGCAGAAACGCTGGATGGGCATGTATGAAAAGAGCTCAGAGTATGAGCGCCTTCGCGATTACTTTGAGGGCGAGGCGCTGCAGGTTCGGCTACGAAGCATACAGAAATAAGGCAGTAAGCGGAATGCCGGATAAATAAGCGATGTTTCAATAAGCTGCTCGGCTGCATGGAGGAGCCTATGATTCAATTCAAAAATGAATTTGTCCTCACCAGAAATGTTAGGAATTTCCACGTGATGGTGGATGATCTGATTTCCTATGGCGAGGGGTGCCTGGGGTGCGTGCCCGGCACGCCGGGCATCGGCAAGACGAAAACGTCGCGGGTCTGGCAGGCACGAAATGGAGGGATATACCTGCGCATCGCGAGCATCTGGAAGCGGAGCGAGCTGGACTTTATCCAGGGCTTGGCCCACGAGGCCGGGATCGCCAATCCCTCAGGCCGCAAGGGGCGGTGTTATTCACAGGTAGTCGATAAACTTTCAAGCTCCGGCTGCGTCGTCTTTCTGGATGAGATGCAAAGGTTACCGAAAGAGTTTTTAAACATCGCCCTGGATCTGTCAGACGCTACCGGCTGCCCGTTCGTCTTGGTCGGAGAACCCGAGCTGAAGGGGCTCATGCAGGAAAACAAGCGAGTTTGGTCCCGCACGCACCGCCTGTTCGAATTCGACTCTCTGTCGATCTCCGATGTAGTCGTATATGCGCTCAAAACAACATCGCTCGAATTGCACCCGGAGATCGCGGCCATCCTGCACCGGTCGAACGCCGGGGACTTCCGGATTCTCAAGAGGGATTTCCTCGCCCTGGTCCGCTACGCCAATGCCAAAGGGCCAGGCGCCGATGGGCAGCCGCAGATCACGGAAGAAATGGCGCGAACTGCTGTGAAAGCAGGATTGAAGGGGTCCGAGAATGGCAACGGAAAGCTCTGAGGCTTGGGTAGAGGTCTTCGAGGCGAGGGAGCGACTCCGCATCGATGAGGAGTTGTTCTATGCCCTGCTGTACGATTATCTGGCGGTTACATCCAGCCCGACGATACGCGATATCATACGCTATCTCGAGACTTTTATGGAAAAGGATTTTGATGGTAACACGGTGGCGTGGAGAAAGGCTTTCCACGCGCTCGCCCTGGCGCAGCTCGAAAGAAATATCGCGGCCCTGGGATTACCGGTGAGACGGACGGCGAACGCGATGGCGCGGCGCGAATTTCATGTGGATGAAGCGCGATGGCTTCTCTGCTGGCAGCTTTGCAAACTCGTTTACATTTTGAAGACCAGGGGCATTCAATGAAAACGACCTTTGCCGGGCATGTGCGTGCGGCAGCAAAGGCACTCCAGGCGCAAAAGCGCCACGTTACGCTGGAGGCCCTCGAAATGGGTTGCGGTCAGCTCATCCGGACGCGCCGGGATAGGGACTGGCTCTGCAAGACTGTCTCGAATTTGTGTGCGGCCGGCGAAATGAGGCGGGAGGCCGCTGGGATCTATCTGTACCTAGGGAGGCAGGCACCCGCGCAAAAGCAGCAGATTATGTGGCGATACCTGCGTTCGAGCCGCAGTTTCGGGGGCGTAACCGTCGACGAGCTGGTGGAGGTCGCCGGGGCCGCGCCGGAATATGTGAAGGAATGGCTCGGGGTCTTGATGGTGCACCAGGTGGTGAAGGAAACCAATGGACGATGGTGTCTCACCTCCGACCAGGTGCAGATGCCGAGGAATGAGGCAAAGGCGCAGCGGCTGCGCAATATCAGATCAAGGAAATCGTATGGCTAAACAAGCACGAAGAGTCCCGCTGATCGGGAATAAGGAGAAAGCAGTTCTCCATATTGCGAAAGTCCAGCTCGGCATGAGCGAGGAAGCCTATCGCGATATGTTGGACAGTGTTGGCTGCAGATCATCAGTCGAACTTGATTTCTCAAAGTACGCGCAGATTATGGACCGTCTGAAAGTCGCCGGGTTTAAGCATGTCCACGCCTCCGCAAAACGCTCCGGGATGCACCGGCCAGCTTCTGAAGACAAAAAGGAAATGCTTTCGAAGATCGAGGCGATTCTTTCTGACTTGGGTCTCTCATGGGCATACGCCGATGGGATCGCGAAGCATATGTTCGGGATCGAACTGGTTCGCTGGACTGACAATAACCAGACCTACAAGATTTTGCAGGCTTTGATCTATCATCAGAGCCGGCGGAAGCCAGAAGCTGGTTAGAAAGGATGTTGCGCAAGGTGCGCCAACGGCAGGTTAGCGAACTGGCGAAATGTGAATGATACGAACCGAGGAGAAAAAAACTATGGAGACGATTTTTAGCCGCGCAGAAGGATCTGATGGAATGCAGATGGTCGGAAGCATCGTTGACCTGGTGGCCGAACTCACTTGCAATCTGAAACCAGGTGAATCGGTGGAATTGTCCAGCAGCGCCATGAGCGGGTTATCCAATGTCCTGATGATGGCCGGTGAGGCGTTGGGAGCGGCCGCACTCGAACTGGAACGGCGCGACGTGCCGGCAAAAGATCAGGCTGCGGACATTTCCGAAGGGAAACGCAAACGTCTTAAGGCAATTTGAGCGCTGCTGCGCGGCCGGGCCACGGCATAGCGGCCAAGTCGGCAGCCGAAGGAGAAAAAGGATGTACGTGGGTAGATTGGTTAGATGGGCACCAAGCAAGAGCGGCAGGGGCGCCGGTTCGGCGAAGCCGGCCACGGGCGCCAGCGGCGAAAGCGCACTGGAAAAATTCGATGTGCGGATGAAGGCCGCGCTGGAAAAGCTTAATGGGAGCACCAGGGCTCTCGATCAGCGCCTTACTATGCTTGAATTGCGCAATGGGTTGCACCCCAGGACGGAGGATGCCTCCATCCTCAAATCTTGCCTTGCGAAGATGGACGCCCTGGGCGAGATGGATGGGCGTGCACGAGCTGGTGCGCTTCGAAAATTAGATGCCTTGGAGTCGGGAACGCTGCATTAGACAGGCTTGTAGCCGTTGACTTGCCCACGGCGCACGCAACGAAGGGAAAAACGACGATGCCCAATTATCTTAAAGCTCCCCTGGGCTGCTCCGGGGGCGGAATTGGCAATGCCGAATTTGTTGTAGACGAAGATGGAATCGCCGAGATTCCGGACGGCGTTGACCATCTGAGCCTTCTGGATCACGGCTTCAGCGACCGTTTCACGGAGTCGGACCTTGCCAAAGTTCGGATCAAGAAGGCCAAGCGGGGCGCGCCCGATGCCTCCGAGAAAAAGGCCGAAACCCAAGGGGACCTAAAGTAAAAGCGGAAACAGTCTAGCCGGCAACCAAGCCGGGGAAGATGTGGAGGATAGAAGGTGCCAAGACTGAGTGGCCGTTATTCGGCAGAAAATCCTTACCCTTGCTCCGGAGGCAAGCACTTTTCGTCAGAGCCCCCAAATGGCCCCTGCTTACTTTGTGTGGCCAAGGAGTCCCAAGTTTGTTGTTCCGGGCGGCATTACTACAAAAACCCCATTACGGCCTCTGTTTCGGCGTGTTGCCGGGAATTTCGGATCCACCTTCCACCCCTTGAGCTTGAGAAGGCGTACAACGAAAATCAGCTCGCAGGCCTGGAGGGTCCGATTAGGGAATCGGCTTCGAAAATCGAAAAGTTCAAGGCCCAGAAGCAGCGCATAGAGGAGGAGATTTTAGCAAAACAAAATGCCCGCGCGGAGGCGTTGGGGCGGGGCGAGGATGTCCCCGCCGACCCTGACCTGCTCGGAGGCCCTGGCGACCTTAGGGTGATTGAGCGGCATATGGCCCGCGAGCAGCAGGTGCTTTCCGGCCTCACGCTGCAGCGGTCGAAGTTTCAAGGCCGGCTCGCTTGGATTCTCGGCCGGCTCAAGCTCGCCGAAAAACTTAAAGCCAGGGACGAGATCTATGGCCGGATGACGGCCGCAATGCTTGAGTGGAACAAGGGGATACAGGCATTAGTCAAATTGAGACGTGAGGCCAATGTCAGCATTGACCGGCACGATTTAAACGAGGGGTATATCCCCTTGATGCCGCCGGGTATTGTTGGAGGCCCGACACCAGATTCACCGAGAGGTTTTTTTTGTTTGGATGTTCGGATGACCGCTACCCAAGACCAGATCCTGGCGTGGAAGGCACCGGATACCGACTGAGACTCTTTGTTGCCAGGCGGCGCATGGCGTCCGGGCTGGGCTGCGCCAAGATCAAGAAGCGTTACGGCCGAGTAGCGTTTCGGGTCTCTCCACCGCCTAGCCATCCTTAAATCACAAAGGAGGTTGACTGAAATGGCTCTCTATATCGTAGCACCTGCCGGCGTCACCCAATTGACCGACCTGAACGGCGTCCAGCATATTCCCGACTCGAACGGGAAAATTCCTGTCGCCAACCTGCCGCAGCATACCGACGCTTCACAACTGTTGCTGAACGGCTGGACGTTTTTGAGCCAATAGTTTTTGAGCCAATAATACGGAGGATTCAATGGCCAAGCTCCTGGTACCATTCGTCAAGATCGACGAGCACCTGCGCAGAGTTAAGGCGTCCTTGGATGCTCTATCTATCGAGCGGGGCGGCTCAATCGGTATCGCCGAGTTGGCCAGCGCAGCCCCCCTATACGACGGGCCGCTGCGGGGCATGAGTGGTATTGGAGCGGCTCCCATCGCAGCGGGGCGAGTGCAGAGGATCACCTTTGACAATGGATGCATAATCGTTCTTGCCAAGATTTCTGACAACGGGGAGTGGGAAAAGATCCTGGGGGGCCTTTACCGCGCCTTTCTTCTTTCCATCGAAGCCGTCGAGCACGAGAACCTTTCCGGAGGAATAGAAATTAAGAATGTTTTTCTTTCGGATGCATCTTCTGAGGTCCGTGAGTTGGAAATGGCAGACCGGATGGGAGCATTGGCCAAAAACGATTCCCACCAAACGCACCAGACGGCGCTTTTCGCTATGAAGGAGGTTCTAAAGAACCCCATTCGGACGAGTTATGCGGAGGGCGCGAACTTCGGGCGCCCAGTTCTAATCACTCGGAAACCAGGAGACGGCAATGATCGACGGTTTTGAGGTGGAGATCGGGGGCGAGAAATATATCGTGCCTCCGCTTGGCATGGCCGGGCTGAAAACGCTCGCCGCAATGCAAAACGCGCCGGGGACAGAGAACCTGTCTGCGAAAGAGCAGCTCGTCGAAACGGCGATTACAACGACTCACGCGGCCCTTGTGCGCAACTATCCGGACCTGCAGCTCGAAGATGTCAAAGAACGAATCCACGCCTGGGAAATATTGGCCTTGTATGAGGTTCTCCCGGCCCTTTACTCGAAGGGCGGCCTGGAGCGGCTGCGGGAGGCTCGAAAGGCGAAAGAGGCCGCAGAGGCGGCAGAGACGGCGCAGGCGGGACAAGCGGGGCAGCCGCAGCAGACGGAAAAAGTTGAACAAGCCGGGCCGGATGATCCGGATCGCGACGCTGCCGCTTAGGCAAAGGTTTCGAGCTTTTACGGGCCGAGGTGAGGAATGGTCGACGGGGTGATGAGCATCGAAATCGGGGGCAAATCCTACGTGTTGCCGCCCCTGGACCTGGAGGCCCTGAAGAAAATGGGGCCGCTGCAAAGCGCTTCGGGGGGGATATCCGCAGAAGTTCGAATGGACGCGATCCTTATGACTGCTCATTCTGCGCTCGTGAGAAATTGTCCCGATCTCACCTTTGAGCAGCTTCAGGCGGCTATCCACTCCTATGAGCTGATCGCGTTGGCAAAGGCCATGCCGGGCCTTGTCGAAAGAGCCATCGGGGATCTCTATCTCTCCGAGCTGGAAGAGCTTCTGGATTACTGGGAGGACCATCCGCCCGTTGATGTACTCGTGGCCCTTTCGACGTTTGGAATGCATGTCTCGTCCGACGAGGCGGCAAAGGCAAACAGGCAGGAATGAGGCCGAAAGTGGGAAACTACCGTCAAAAAACCTCCAGGAAGCAGCGCGATCGCACGCAACCCGGGGGCACTATTTGCGCGTAAAGTGGGAATTTCCTTCTATGCAGTTTATCGGCACTTCTGGCCGCCAGCCCTCCGGGGAGGAAAGCCATGCGTGACGACGCCCAGGCCCTTGAAACAGTCACTGTCGCGCAGATGACGCACCATTTCGAAGAAAGGCTCCGGGAGCGCCTCGGAATAGAGCTGACCATCGAGCGGCTGAACCAGCTCCTGGCCGAGAGTAAGCGTATAGGGCGTCAGTGCGTTTACTACAAACTGATTAATTGCGTATTTTGCCGCAGGGTTCTACTAGGCCAATGGTGGCACCACGAGGCCGGCGTAATCATGCTGATCGACGAATGGAAATCGAAGGCAGTAACGATTATTACGCCGAAAGACAAGCTGAGTATCCGCGCCCGGCGTCCACATGACGAAAGGCGGGGCTGAACAGATGCATTTCTCCAATATCGGGGAGGTGATTATGAAAAATCGCAGCATTGCCATTTTGTTGGCCATTTTCCTCGGCGGCCTGGGCATGCACAGGTTTTATCTGGATAGACCGGGCCAGGGCATATTTTATTTGATTTTTTGCTGGACGCTCGTGCCCTGGGCCATAGCCCTTTTCGAGGCTTTTATCTGGTTGGTGAACGGGGAAAAATATTTTCACGAAAGGTACAGCCCTGACTACATTGCGCCGGAAGAGGAAGAAGATCCGGACGGAGGCTGCTAGATGGCCAACGATTCTGTAGAAATTCAGTTCGGTGCCAAGGTGGATGAACTCCTGGCGTCTATGGAGCAATTGTCGGACGCTGTGAAGGAATCATTGGATCAGGTCGGCGACGCATTGAAGACGGTATCCGAAGAGTCGCAGGAAAACATGCAGGCCATGAGGACCGCAAATGAAGAGGCGGCCTCATCTTTTAAAAGCCTGCAGGATCAGGTGTCGGACGCCTTCGGTGGGATTCAGGCTGCGGTGTCCTCGCTCACCGGGATACTTGGCGGATTGGCGGGCGCCCTGGGCGCCGGCAAGATATTCAAAGACTCCCTCGAGGCGACTCTCAGTTGGGGCAACGAAGTCGCGATGCTTTCGCAGCGCCTTGGCATCTCCGCTCAAAAGGCATCTGACCTGGCCATGTCTCTAAAACTGGTCGGAATGTCGGCGGATTCATATACGGGACTGATGCAGCGCCTTGAGCGGCAAGTCCGCACGAATAGTGAGACCCTCGAAAACCTCGGTATTGTTCTGAAAAATTCTGACGGGAGCAGCAAAGATCTCGTCGACGTGTTGAGCCAGGCAAGAGACAAGATATCCCAATATGCGACCGGGGCTCAGCAGGCGGCGATGAGTATGGCTATCTTCGGGGGCCGCGTCGGCGACCTCGGGAAGTTTTTGCGGCTCACCATTGACTTGATGGAACGGGGCAAGAAAGCGGCTAAGGAGCTGGCGCTCGAAATGAGCCCTGAAGATGTCGAGGCAACTCACAAGTTTGAGGAGGCCACGGCCCATTTATCGGCGACCTGGACCTCGTTCGAGAAAAAACTCGGTGCAGCGCTCATGGGCACGCTGCAGAGCCTGGCCGATTTTTTCAACAACAATCTGCCCAAGGCAGTCGAAAAAATTTCCGGAGATATTCACAGCTTCACGCAGCGAATCGTCGAGGCATCAAACGCCCTCGCAAATTTCTTCGGCATCGTCAAGAACAACCAGCAGCAGGTCGATGCGCTCGGCATCCCGATAGGCGTTAAGGGAGAGCAGAGCTGGGTCAAGGGCTACGGCACTCTCCATTATGGCGGCGGCTTTACGGCCGCGCCCTACACGCCGCCCCCCAAGCCCCCCCCAAAACAGAGTGCGGACGAGGATATAGCTGCCGCCACTCCAGACAAAGGCTCCGGCGCCGGTGGGGGAGGCACGGACTTAATGGCCCAATGGGAAGCGGAACTCGAAAAGCTCAAGAATTCCCAGGCTGATTTAAACGCCTGGAGTGAGCAAAAGGATTACGAGTTCTGGAATACCAAGCTGGCGGCCGCAAAGCAGGGGTCGGAGACCTGGCAAGAGGTGTGGAATCGCATGGCGGATATCTATCGATCCATGTCCGCGCAGGCGCAGCAGGCGACCGAGAAGCAAGCCGCCCTCCAGGAAACGATCAATAAGAATTCTTCCGCCATGCAAAGAACGGATTCAGAATCCGCGATGAAAATGGCGCAGCAAAAATATGACACGCTTTATGCCTTGGGTCAGATAAATGCACAGCAGCGCGCGGCGCTGGAAAAACAGGCTGATGACAAAGCCTATCAGGAAGCACTGACCGCCGAGTACAAGCAGCTCGATGCTCTTCATGAGACCGGAACTGAACTCATTGCCAAGCAGTCCGAAATCTACCGTGAGATAGAAAAGCTGCAGCAAGAGCATCTCCTGAAGATGCAAAAAGCTGACGATCAAGCTGTCCTCGCCATGAAAAAGCAGTGGGACCAGTACGTCTCCGAGGTAGGAAACGCCATCACAGGGCTGCTCTTTAAGCACCAGAGCTTTCTTCAGACTGTCCAAAACCTGACTCAGCAAGCCATTTCCAAAATGATTAACTGGTGCCTCACGTGGGTCGAGAATTGGGCTTTGGCCGAGCTTAAGAATACAGCGGCCACCACCACGGGCACAGCAACGCGCACAGCGGCCGAAAATTCATCCGGACTCGGCGCGCTTCTTCCAAAAATTTGGCAGTCCATAACGGCCTGGGTCGGAGGCGAGGCGGCAAAAACCACCGCTACCACGACGGGTGCAGCCACCAGGACGGCGGCGGAAACCGCGAGTGCTACGGCCGGACATGCCCAGCAATCCGCGATGAACGTCATGTCTGTCATGAGCGATGCAGCGGTTGCCTTTGCCGGCGCTTACGCTGCTATGGCCTCCATCCCTTACGTGGGGCCTATGATTGCCCCGGCCGTTGCTTCAGAGGCGATGGCGTCGGTAATGGCTATGGCCCCGATGGCAAGCTTGGACGTGGGCGCCTGGGACGTTCCTCGCGACATGTTCGCACGTATTCATGCCGGCGAAATGGTAGTCCCGGAGAACTTCGCCCAGGGCATCAGAAAAGGCGGCACTTCCAACGACGGCCCCCGCGGCGCGGGCGATTTTCACCTCCACATTCCCATCAGCACGCCGAGCCCGAAGGAGTTCCACAAGATGCTCAAGGATGCCAACAGTCCGCTCATGAAGCAAATAAAGACATCGTTCCGCGACTACCATTTGCGGTTTAGATAAAGGCAACGCGGATAATGCGTCTATTTTGAGCTAGAATCGACGCTGTCTGGAGGACGATGGATCACCCAGGCTTACCCGCAAAATTGGAAAATAAGGCTACTCTGGCGTTTCGCTTCGGGGCTGAACGGGATGCGGGACAGGAAGGATGACGCGCTCAGTGCCAAAGAGGGGATTAAAAAGCTTGTCGCCCTTATTTCTAGTGCCCGCGACGGAATGCCGGCGCCCAGGCGCCGGCGCATAGTGTGTTGGAAACCAGATCCGGCGCCGTCGCCTTTCACACCTGGTGAAGGCTGGAGCGATCATGAGAATGATATGGAGGCCCAGCTCCTGGAGGGAAAACCCATCGACATGGCCAGCGAGCTGCTCTATGGCGGGTTATCAGTTCAGCATACGATCAGCGAGGAAGATGCCGGCATGAACACAGCGAGTCCCGAAATAGAAAACGGTCCGCCAGCCTGTATTTGTTCCTGCTCGCGCGAGTTTGCGCCGTACAAGCGGGGTGCGGTCACCATCAAGAAAATCTGCCCCGACTGCTTGGATAGGAAAAATGCGCATCTAAAGCCATCGAAAGACGAGCGGATCGAGAGCGAGCGCGCCCGCAGCGTCGGGAGAAAAGGCACAGAGGCGGCCGGGCCAGATGAGCCGCCGGGTGCGGATCGCGGCGCCGCAGGTCTGGCGATCACGATATCCTTTGTGGGGTCTGATGAGCAAATCTTCAGACGCATCGAGGCCCTGGCAGGGCGGCAGCGCAGGACAAATGCTGCCCAGGTCCTTCACTGGCTCGACACCCTGGTCCCTGAACTTGGGGCCGATCTCGCGGAGAAGTAGAATGGATGTCGCAAAAGCCTATGTTCCGACCAATCGGTACAAATGCCAGTTTGACAGGGCGTGCGTCAAGGCTGAATTGGTCAGGCTCTACAATGCCGAATCGTTCGGATCGAGCAACATCCTGGCGGCAAAGCACGCCTTCATTTCTGAGTACAATCAGGGGGCAGCCGGTAAATATGCGAAGCTCTACGCAATCATAGGCCCGGCGTCGTTTAAGAGCTTCGAGCGCTGGAAGTTGAAGCTCAAGAGATCTCGCGGCCGGCCGACTTCCCTCATCGACTCGCGGGGTATGGGTGGCGGCTGCCGTAGAAACGCGATCAGGCACACCAGGCGGACAGCGTCTCGAATCCTCGGCGTTATCGCAAAGGTGCCGGCGCGAAGCCGCCCCAGGTGGTTTGCATTCCTCGATGCCTTGAAAAAAGGCCAAAGCCCCGAGGAAATCGCGCGATCCGTGGGCATCCATACGTCCACGGTTCGCAAATGGATAAAAAATCTAGCGGTATAGCAGGACGCGCCATGCCAATACGAGGCCCGGCGCCAATTGACGAATTTCAAGTCGGGGGGTTCAATTACCAATAACATTGATGGGGCCAAGGTCAGAGGAGGGGGCAACAACAGCAAGACCGCAGGGGGGAATGCCTGTTCTTAACCGCTCTCGGTTCGGGCACGATTCTTTATCGTCTTCTGCCACATAAAATCCCGCCAAATTCGCCTCAGAACCAGCTCGCCAGGGGTACACTACATTTGCGCCTTCCCACTTTACATCTACTTCTGTTCTCATCCTAGCCTTCATCGTTCTCAAACTTCATTGCCGTTTACAACGGCCGATGAATGTTGCCCCGCAGGAGCGGAGGCTATTTGATGAAGAGGGGTAGTTGAGAATATGCTGCACATGCTGGATACGGACATGGCAAGCTACATAATCAAGGGTCGCTCTCCCGATGTCCGCGAAAAACTCGCTGCCGTGTTGCCGTCAATGATATGCGTATCGGTCATGACACGCGCCGAACTGATTTACGGCCTGAAAAAATTGCCTCCCGAGCATCGGCAGTGGGATACCTGAAACCCTTTCGTTGACCAGGTCTGTTAACATGGCAACGTCCACGAAGCTTGGATCTTGGTTCCTTCTCCAATTTTGGATTCAATTACGAAGATTCCGCCTGAAAGTTCCGTCCGCTCTCGCATACTCATAAGACCGAACCCTTTTTCAGACGTTCTATTTGCATGGATCGCTCTTAAGTCGAACCCTATCCCATAGTCCTCTATACTCAGTTGTATCGTATTTTGTAATTTAGTGATCGATACATCCACCCACTCCGCCCCGCTATATTTAGCAATATTGTGGAAGGCTTCTTGAACGATTCTAAAAATTGTTATCTTAAGCGTTTCCGGGATCTCATCCCCGTTGATTTCAATCTGCAGGTCGACATGGATATTTGAGTGAATAGTCTTGAATTGCTCGCAAAACCAGTTAAGAGTGGCGATGATTCCCATATCGTCCAAAATGGACGGGCGTAGATCCATGACTATTCTTCTCACATCATCGATAGCCAGCTTTATTACCCGGATAGAATAATCTATCGGTTCAAGCTTGACCGCTCCAGTTTGAATCTGATCGATGACATTTTCCATGCTGAATTTCGCGGCGCTCAGCGATGCGCCTATGCTGTCGTGGAGTTCTCTGGCGATCCTTTTCCTGTCTTCCTCCTGTGTTGACAACAGTCGCGAAGCCAGTAGCCTGAGCCGTTCTTCAGAATCCCGCAGTGAATCTTCCATTCGCCGGCGCTCGGACATTTCTTCCTGCATCCGTACGTTAGCGGCTGTCCGCTCCTCCGCCATCCGAGAAAAATGTTCTTTAAGTTCGACCGATTTCCTGTTTGTGATATTGATGCGCCTTGCGATGATTAATGTCATACCTATGTAAAGGAGCGTCAGGACGCTCATCGCATTGTAAACGGCCCCGCCAATGGTGAGAAAACGTATGAATAATGGAACCAATGCCGGTAGCGAAAACGCTATAAAGGCCGGAAGAACTGGAGAAAACGTTTCCGCCGCACCAGCCACCATCCCGCACAGGACAAAGACAATCAGGATTTGATGTGTTGGTGAATCTACGGGAAAAAGAAAAATTGCAACGAAACCCCAGGCGATTCCGGATAAACCGAGACCGGCCACAAATTTTTTGGCCACCTGCGCAGCCTGATCGGGCTGGAGCGAAGCTTCCCGATACTTGTATAGGAACAAGTAGCGCTGAACTGCAAGACAAAAAGTAATTGAAAACCAGATGATTAATGACGTGTGCGAAATGGATTGCCATAGGACCAATACGAGAATGAACGCGTTCAGAAGAGTCGCAAAAACAGCAATAGGCGCCAACTTCAGGGCCTGCCTGACCAACTCCACCCGAGTGCGTTCCTGTTGCCGGGTACCTTCCATGTGCCCCGTCCGCATACGGACAATCTCATCAAGTGGTGCGTTCCACAAATCGCTCGCCGGTTAACCGGCCGTGATACGGTATTGAAGCATGCACATATACTATAGGCTTTCCGCTACAATAGTGAAGGCATATCACTACAATCGGATGCAGCCCACTCAGCGGTGGTGTGCTTAACGTCCACTAATGCTGCAAAGGTCCTTCTCCAAAAGAAACCCTGCAGATTCTTGAAAATGCCGAGGGAATGTCCCGGGTCGTTCTTGATGCGTTGCAAATAACTTGCCAGTCGGACTGATATACTATTGTGGTGAGTGCAAGGGTCAGAATCCAGCCGTCACGCCTGCTGCCAATGCCGCCTGAGTGGATCAGTTCAAGAACGGAAGCTGCTTTAGTAGCTCGATTCCGTTCCTGATGGACTGCCTGTCGTGCAGCCCGGTCCCGTGTCCAGGCCCGGCTTGTCATTGTCCCTGCCTGTGTCCGTCCCTGGTGCGTAATAGGGCTGCACGCCGCATGGCCCCGTTCCGAATGAACCTCGAGATCCTGCGCCAAATGAACCAGCGGACTGTGTGCCTGATGAGCCTGACCCGTAGCCGCCTGTTCCTCCCGCACCTGCCGCCTGCACGTACGCATTCGAGACCGCAAAAGTAGCCAGAAACAGAAAAATGGCTAGTAGAATGCTTAGTTTCTTCATGATGTCATTTTTCCTTTTCATTCAAGCCTCATCTCCTGGAAGCTTCTTCAATCATAAAATAAGGCCGCAAACTGCGGAGCACAAATCCTCTAAAAACAGTACTTTGAACAAAGGACCCATATTCGCGGCATCGTTAATCCAAATGCACCAACCTGACCACCAACCAATCTCGATGGTATTTTGTATCCGTCCGATAAATCCCTCCGCCTTACAGTACGAGAAAACGATCTTGCGCTGTTTGTCTTTTGATGATTGAATACCTTATTTCCTCAGTTCGATTCTGATCCAGCGACTCGAATAAGATTTGGGGAGGGCCGGTATCCGTTGTAACCCCTTGTTCTTATGGCTCGGAATGCACTGTTGGCAATAAATTTGAAATCAAAAGGATGGGTTACAATGCGCTTGAGAACCTGGCAAGTGGTTTTGAAGGTGTTCCTTTTCGCCGTCTGCGTACTTATGCTTAACGGGTGCTCGATACAAATGCCGCGCGCGCCGGAATTCGGCTTTAATTGGGAATCCAGGGAAGGCAAGTCTCAGGAGCAGCTCTATGAAGACAAGTCCGCATGCATGCGAGACGTAAGGCTCCTGCAATCTCCGGATGTCTCGGGTCCGGGGGGCGGCAGTTGGGGCATGAGCGACATGCGGGCATTCGACGATTGCATGCGCTCCAAGGGATGGATAAAAAAATAAGCGCAGGATCTAAAGCACGGCCCAACGCGTTCAAGTGGACCGGAATGCAATAACTCCGGCTAAAGTGTTTTTCAGGTTATTTTATAACTTGACATGCAACATTGATTCTGTAAGGTGACTCGGCTCCACTTGTCTATGATTCAACGGACATGATCTATCCGGGACCATGGGCGCCAAATCGAAGAGCCCTAAAGAATTTAAGGCGATCAAAACATAAAAAAGCCGGTGACTTGTAAACTAATTGGAGGCCTCGTCCGTTATCTCAGTTAATTGCAGAATTAATGCAGATTTGGCCTGACGGAGAAAACAGGATTCGCACAACTTACATTTGGAGGGAGATTATGAAAAGAAATTTGTTTTTAACCCGCGCTCTCATCGGGGTCCTCGTTGTGATGCTGGTCCCCTTCGGGGCCTTCGGACAGGATGCCGGTACGGCCGGGACAATCAGTCCGCAGGAGATGGACCAGATGCTTGCCCCGATCGCGCTGTATCCCGATTCGCTGCTCGCACAGGTCCTCATAGCGGCGACCTACCCGGATCAGGTTACGGAAGCGGACCGCTGGATGAAGGCAAACCCGAACCTTAAGGGAGACGCGCTCAACGACGCTCTGGACAAGATGAACTGGGACCTGAGCGTGAAGGCGCTGGCGCCCTTTCCGCAGGTCCTCGACATGATGGCTAAGGAGGAGGCGTGGACACAAAGGTTGGGTGAAGCTTTCCTGGCCCAGCAAGCCGATGTCATGGATTCCGTCCAGAAACTGCGGCAGAAGGCCGCGGCTGCCGGCAATCTCAAGTCGACCGAACAAATGAAGGTGGTTACCAAAGGCGAGTCCATCGAGATCGAACCGGCAAATCCCGAAGTCGTTTATGTGCCGCGCTACGATCCGGTAGTTGTCTATGGACCGTGGTGGTATCCTGCGTATCCTCCTTTGGTTTATACCCCTTGCTGTTGGCCCGGAGTTGCAGTTGGAATCGGTGTCTTTGGGTTCTGGGGAGCAGTAGCCGTAGGACCAGTCTGGGGTTGGGGCTGGGGATCCTGGGGTTGGGGCGGCCATAATGTGAATATAAATGTCAATCGGAATATCAATATCAACAGGAACGTCAATATCAGCAGGAACAGCGTACGAACAACCAGCCTGCGTCAGGCAGCGGCAGCAGGCAAGATAGGTTCAGGCCGAGCCGCGGCCGCAGCAAGGGCTGGAGGCGCGGGCCGTGCAGGGGTTGGCGCAGGCGCAGGCCGCGCTGGGGCCAGACCCTCTGCATCTTCCGTCCAGAAGGGACTTGGTGGCGGCGGAGCCAGAGGTGGCGCAGGTGGTGCTGGTGGTGCAGCAGCGCGTACCGGCGGTGGATCGCGTGCAGGCGGAGCAGGTGGTGGTCCAGCAGCACGTACCGGCGGCGGATCGCGTGCCGGCGGCGCAGGCGGAGCTGGTGGTGCGGCAGCGCGTAGCGGCGGTGGATCGCGTACCGGTGGTGCAGGTGCAGCAGCGCGTACCGGCGGGTCGCGTGCCGGCGGCGCAGGTGGTGGTGCAGCGCGTAGCGGCGGAGCTCCCCGTGGTGGCGGTGCTCCTCGTGGCGGCGGTGCCCCTCGTGGCGGCGGCGGCGGTAAAGGCGGCGGTGGCGGCAAGAAGAAATAATGTTGTCTCCGCAATATCGCCGATAAGATTTTTACCGGCATAGTGGTTCGTGAACTCAGAGCTCAGAGGCGCGTGGTGAGAAAATCCTCGCGCCCCTGGTTCCACTCTGAGCACAGGCATAGAATTACAAGGGGTTACGGTCCCAGGCCGTAACCCCTTTTTTTATGGGTCTTCCGGCAAACGCGTACCTGCACAGTTTGCACGCGAAGCCGCGAAGTCGCGAAGAAGAGGAAGCAGGTTAGATGCATTACCGGGAAATTGAGTAGGCAGTAGCGGGAGGTCGCCTCGCTCCAAACGTGAAGGGTGAGATTAGAAGGATAAAGATTTGGTTAATCCGGCAACCGAGTACCTGCAGACGAGAACGGGCTGCATCTGTCTGCTGTGGACTCGCCTTTGAGTTTCTTGCCCTGAAAGGGCTGCATAGGGTAGCCCAGGGTCAGTAGCGCGCCACCCTGGGGAGAACAGGACCACAAATTAGTTGTAATACCCTGAAAGGGTTACATAAAAATAATATTAAATCAAAGCACGCTTTAAACCTCAAAGGATCGGCTATGCAACCCCTGCAGGGTAAGAACTGGTTCTTGTTGGCGTCACAACCCCGGGGTGGCGCTCCTCTGACCCTGGGCTGTTATATGCAGCCCCTATCGGGGCAAAAACCCAAACCACAGGTACTCATTTGCCGTAACCCTTTTTTTATGTGTGGATTGGTCAACTATTCCGCCTGATGCAGATCAGCCCCGTACCTTCTTTTCAATTATGCATAGCAGCACAGCCCGTTCTACTCCGATAAAATTCAAAGGGTTACGGCCAGCCCACATCCTTTCTTGCTAAAACAAAATCCCCCTGGCTCCCGGCATTCTTAAGAAAAGGGAAAGCATCGACACTGGCAACTCGGTCTTCCTCTGATCTTCGGCGGAGGATAACCATTATTTTAAGTGTAACCAATCTGTAACCCCTACCATCTTAATATTTCATACATAACTTGATCGAACAGAGTGGCCGAAAGACGAGCAGGAAATGGGCACAGAAGAGATGAAACCGGGATTCGTTTTGGATGGAAAAAACGGCAGGACTGAACCATATGTGCTCATGCTGTGCGAATAAGGCGGCGGCGCATCGCTCTTACACAATTCAACAATTGAACACGAATTGTTTTTTCTTGACATGGAGAAACTATTACGTATGTTTTTAGATTGTAACATATCTACAAACTATAAGAATACATCACGGGACGCAACCTGCTGGCGCCTGCGTGAGGCGCTTCACACAAACGGCAGATTGGATTTTTCCCACTTATTCCACTTGCTTTGCCGGGGAACCGGGGCGACTCAGCGCCAGGCGTTTTGTGCAATAGGATTTCGCATAGAATCGGTAACTTGTTTAGTACGCTCAATTTGCTCGACGCCCTTCCGCCACAGGGGCTTTGGGGAGGTCCAACGTACGGTGGGTTACCATCAACATGGGGCAGACATACCAAAGTTTAGTAACCTGTTTTTCCGTCTGTCCCTGAAAATCCTGGCCAACTCTAAGTATTGGACTGGTGGGAGTTGGCCAAATACCAGAATTGTATCCGGAGAATCATTTTTAGCTTAACCTTGGACTCGTACAAGTGAAAGGAGAGAGATTATGAAAAAGAACGGCTTTCTTAAGCGCGCGCTGATAGGGTTCATCATTGTGATGATGGTCCCGTTCGGAGCGCTTTCACAGGAAACTAACTCGGGCAAGACATACCCCGAGGCTGAGCTGGACCAGATGCTTGCGCCGATTGCGCTCTATCCTGATTCGCTGCTCGCGCAAATCCTCATAGCGGCGACGTATCCAGATCAGGTTATGGAAGCGGACCGCTGGTTGAAGGCAAATCCCAACCTTAAGGGAGACGCGCTCAATGACGCTCTGGACAAAATGGACTGGGACCTGAGCGTGAAGGCGCTGGCGCCCTTTCCGCAGGTCCTCGACATGATGGCTAAGGAGACAGCCTGGACACAAAGGTTGGGTGAAGCTTTCCTGGCTCAGCAGGCCGGCGTCATGGACTCCATCCAGAGACTGCGGCAGAAGGCCCAGGCTGCCGGGACTCTCAAGACGACCGAACAGCAGAAGGTAGTTGTCAAAGGTGAGGCGATCGAAATTGAGCCGGTTAATCCCGAAGTTGTTTATGTGCCTCGCTACGACCCGGTAGTTGCCTACGGGCCATGGATGTATCCCGCGTATCCACCTTTGGTTTATTCCCCCTGCTGTTGGCCTGAAGTAGCCGTTGGACTCGGAGTCTTAGGGTTTTGGGGGGCAGTAGCAGTAGGACCGGTCTGGGGCTGGGGTTGGGGCTCGTGGGGCTGGGGCGGTTGGGGCTGGGGCCATGGTAGTGTGAATGTCAACGTCAATCGGAATGTCAACATCAATCGCAGCAATATTGGAGCAGTGCGTACCTCGAACCTCAATGCCGCCCGGGCGGGCGCTGCCGGTCGGGCTGGCGCTGCAGGGCGGGCCGGTGCAGGTGGAGCTCGTGCAGGCGCAGGACGTGCAGGCGCCGGAGGAAGACCGTCGGCAGCCTCCGTCCAGCGGGGACTTAGCGGCGGTGGGGCTAGAGGTGGCGCGGCAGCGCGCGGCGGTGCAGGCGGATCTCGTGCCGGAAGTTCGGCTCGCGGCGGCGCAGGCGGATCTCGTGCAGGAAGCTCGGCTCGCAGCGGCGGCGGATCTCGTGCCGGTGGATCGCGTGCAGGCAGCTCGGCTCGCAGCGGTGGCGGATCGCGTGCCGGAAGTTCGGCTCGCGGCGGCGCCGGCGGATCACGTGCAGGAAGCTCGGCTCGCAGCGGTGGCGGATCGCGTGCCGGCGGATCACGTGCAGGAAGCTCGGCTCGCAGCGGCGGCGGATCTCGTGCCGGCGGTGGCGCACGTGCCGGCGGCGGTCGCAGCGGCGGTGGCGCACGAGCCGGTGGTGGTGCACGCGGTGGTGGTGGCGGCCGTGGTGGTGGCGGTGGCCGTGGCGGTGGCGGTGGCCGTGGCGGTGGCAAGAGATAAACGCGCACTCTCACGAAATATTGACGGTCAGGTTCTCTCGGGTCTGGAATGAATCTAACCGTTAACAGGAAAGATACGTAAACCTGGGGCGCAATGCCGGTCATGGCATTGCGCCCTTTGTTATTGTGAAGACCCACCCAGAGACATATCTCATCCTCACCCTCTGCAAGATGGGGAAGAATCACATCGCCTTGTAACCAATCTGTAACCTCTCCCGATTATTATCGGCGCCAACAATACTTCCGCAAAAGTGCAGTGAAAGGAGGAGACAAATGGCAAGCAGGAACAGTGGGGTATGGGAGGAAAAGCAAACCAGGGACTGGTTCTGGATAGAAAAAAAGGCGACGGGATATTTTTCTTCAGACTGGATCACATGTGCGGATGCGGTGCGGATAATTCAAGGTCAAAGGCCCAAACCGCAAACCTGCCATGAGGTGCATGACATTGCCGGTTTTAAGCCTGTGCCGGAGGGTGTCATCAAGCGGCTGACAAAAGCCGTGGATAAATTGAAGGAAGAACGGTTTTAGGGATCGAGGATTAACTGTCTAACTCATTCAATTCTCAATTCCTCAGTTCGTCTATTCCTCGATTCGTCTTTAAAATAGACATTATGGACAATCAAAGGCGCCACTTTTCTGTTCACTTTGCCGCAGCCGCAACACCTGCAGCGCTGGAGGTCGCTGTCCGCCCGCAGGCAGGACAGGTTTCCCAGCCGCCGCCCAAAGCTTTGTAGAGGGCGATTAGATCGGTGGTGATGTTGCAGTTGCTCTGCACCAGCGCGTTTTCGGCGACGAAGAGCGAGCGCTGGGCGACGAGCACGTTTAGGAATTCGAGCAGCCCCTCCTTGTAGAGTTTCAACGACAGGTCAACGGCTATAGTGTTAGCGGCAACGGAGTCTTTGAGAGACTTGTAGTGCTCCTGTTCCTTCGTAAATGCAATCAGCGCATTTTCCACATCCTGGAATGCGCCTAACACGGTTTTGCGATAGGTGATTAAGGCTTGATCGGTCAACGCTTCCTGCACTCGGATATTGGATACGATCGCCCCGCCCTGGAAAATCGCCCAGGTCACCGAGGGGCCGGCGGAATACGCTCGAGTTGCATTAGCCCAAACGTTATTCAACAGGTTGGTCTGCCAGGTCATCGTGCCGGTCAACGAAAACTTGGGGAAAAGGTCCGCAGTAGCGACCCCGATCTGCGCTGTGGCGGCGTGCAGTTGCGCCTCGGCCTGGCCAATGTCGGGACGGCGGCGCAAAAGGTCAGAAGGCAGCCCGGCGGGAATCTGCGGCGGCACGCCGGGGATGTTGCCGGTGGGAGTCAACTGCTCGACCAGGTAGGCCGGAGGCTTGGCAAGCAGTACGCTCAACGAGTAGATCGACTGCTTCGCGGAGGTCTCGAACACGGGAATCGTCGCTTCGGTCGTTGCGACATTTGCATCGGCGTTGGCGATGTCCAGGTCGCAGTTAAACCCTGCTTTAGCTTTCTGGCGCGTGACTAGCGCCGTGTCTTGCATAGATTTCAGATTTTTTTGCGCAACTGCTATTTGCTGTTGATAACCACGGAGTTGAACATAATTGAGCGCAACTTCGGCGGCGAGGGTGACCTGCGCGAGGCTGACGCCTTCGGTCGAAGCCTGGATATTTGCGTCGGCCGATTCAACATTACGCCGCTGCCCGCCGAACACGTCGAGTTCCCACGCTGCATCGAAGCCGGCCTGATAGAGATTGTGGGGCGGGTTCGCCGCACCCTGTGAGATTGAAGAGACGGTTTCCCGCTGATATTCGGCGGAACCGCTGAGCGACGGCCACAAAGCTGCAACGGCGATGCCGCGTGCGGCGCGAGACTGTCGCAAAATAGCCACGGCAAGCCGCAGGTCTAGGTTCGTTTTCAGGGCATCTTCGACCAGTTGAGTCAACACAGGGTCATCGAACTGTTTCCACCATTGTGTCAGTTCGGCAGGCTGCGCAGTGGCCACGGAAGGTTGTTGCGGCGCCTGCGCCCGGGTCACTCCGGCCCAACCGGAAGGCGCATCGGGACGCGGCGAATGAAAATCGGGCCCAACCATGCAGCCGCTTATCTGCAACAGGATGAAACCGCATATCACAAACCAGATCGGCACGAAAAGCGGTTGCCGGTACTTTTTCATGAGTAGCACCCTATTCATATCGAAGCGCCTCGATGGGATCGAGTTTCGAGGCTTTATAGGCCGGGTAAAAGCCAAAGGCGATGCCGACAGTGGCCGAAACCACTACGGCGGCTATTATCGCTTCAATGGAAATCGCCGTCGGCCAGTGCAACACCAAAGATATAAGGTATGAACTACCGCGCCCCAAAATGATGCCTATCGTCCCGCCAAGCAGGCACAGAACCACTGCCTCAGTCAGAAATTGCCGCAGAATGTCGTTAGGCTCCGCGCCGACAGCCATCCGCAGCCCGATCTCGCGCGTTCGCTCGGTGACCGAGACAAGCATGATGTTCATGATGCCTATGCCGCCTACCACGAGCGAGATCATAGCCACGGACAGGAGCAATTTGGTCATCAGTTCCGACGTCGAGGCCATCGTCTTGGTAAGCTCGGTCATGTCCCGAACGAAGAAATCATCCGGGTCGGAATCGCGGAGCCGATGCCGCTGCCTGAGCAAGGCGCCGACATCCTGGATCGTTGAAGAGACCACGTCTCCGGAATGCGCTGCGGTCAGGATCTGGTCGACATTCGGGAATCGAATAGGTGGCGATGCGTCTAACTGTTCCGTGGTTGTCTGCGTATAATAAAGGTTTTGCTGGAGGTACGGATAGATCATGCTGAGCGTATTGGTTTCGGCTGTGCTTGCGGCGTTCGCGCTGCTCTGGTTGCCGCCGGAAAGGGTGGAAGCGACCACGCGGTATTTGAGCGTAGTCCACGGCGCAAGAAGAATATCGTCCTGGTCCAGCCCCATCAGGTTCGCGCCTTTCCTCTTCAACACGCCGATGACCTTGAAGTCGACATTTCTGATGCGCACGTGCTTGCCGACGGGCGACTCACCAGCAAACAGCTCTTTTACGATCGTCTGGCCGATAATGCACACTTTGCTGGAGTTAAGAACGTCATGCTCGGTGAACGCTTCGCCTTCATCCATCTCGGTCCAGTCACGTATGTCGAGAAACCGGGGGGTAGTTCCGTAGACATAGGTCGGCACCCAGTTTTGATTGTTGTACACTACCTGGACGCGGGCGCGAACGACAGGCGCCACCCAATTGACGGAGGGACATTCTTTCAGGATCGCGTCCGCATCCTGCGGAGTCAATGTAACCTTTGATCCTGAACCGGTGGCCACGCCCGCAACGTTGACGGACCCCGGCAGGACTACGACCGTGTTGGCGCCTATGCTTGCCATTGCGCGCTGTATGGCTAAAGAGGCGCCTTTGCCTATCTCCATCATCGTAATCACCGCCGCGACACCGATAATTATACCCAATGTCGTCAGCGCAGCGCGCATGACATTGTGGCGCAACGCGTTAAGGGCCATTTTCAACGTGAAGTAAAATCTCATCGTGCGCCTCCGGCCCTCAACGACGAAGCATCGCTCTCGATCAGGCCGTCCTTGATCCGGACGGTGCGCTGCGCGTATTGAGCGACGCCGGGATCATGTGTCACCACGATGAGCGTAATACCGTCCGTCTGGTTGAGCTGCTGAAACAATGCGAGAATCTCCTCACTGGTGCGCGAATCGAGATTGCCGGTCGGCTCATCGGCGAATAGCACCTGCGGACTGTTGACAAGCGAGCGGGCAATGGCAACACGCTGCTGTTCACCTCCCGAGAGTTGGGAGGGCCTGTGATGGTGGCGGTCTGCCAGGCCCACTTTCTCGAGCAATTCGGCGGTGCGCCGTTCCATTTCACGCTCGCTGAGCCTGTCCCTGCAATACATGAGCGGCATGAGGACGTTTTCAAAAGCGGTCATTCGCGCCAGCAGGTTGAAGCTCTGGAACACAAACCCGATCATGCGGTTGCGCAACCTGGCACGTTCTTTTGCCGTGTATCCCGAGATTGCCCGGCCATCGAACAGGTATTCACCCGAGGTCGGGTGATCGAGGCAGCCGAGAATGTTCATCAGGGTGCTCTTACCTGAACCGCTGGCCCCCATCAGAGCAAGGAGCTCACCTCGGGCAACCCGCAGGGAAATCCCCTTAAGGACCGGAAGATCGACCTCACCGAGATGGTAGATTTTGTTGATGTCGTAAAGTTCGATGAAATCCATATCAGGTGCACTCCCTTGCCAGTCTCAGCGCGGACGGTGGAACATATTCCCTTGCGGCACAAAAGGACTCTGGTCTTCACCCTGGGTTTGACTGCCCGCGGGTTGCCGTTTGGTTTCGCCGGTGACCACTTGCAGACCCTCGGTAATTGCTTTGCCGCTGACTTCTGTAAACATGCCGTCGGTCAATCCGACGTGCACATGGACAGGCCTGACAAAAGCACCTTCAGGCACCCATACCGTCCCGTGCGACTGAGGCGCCCCGCTTTCCTCTACGGCCCCATGTCGGCCTGCGGGCCGTTCGGCTGCAGTATGGGAATCAGGGACGGATTCGTGAGCTATCTGGGCGGGCCTAGGAGACCAGCGCAAGGCGGCGTTTGGCACGAGCAGCACATTCTGACTGTGGCCGGTTTCGAATTGCAGATTCGTCGTCAAATAGGGCAAAAGTTTGCCATCCGAGTTGTCATGGTTTACCTCGACGGTGTAGGTGACGACGTTCTGGGACATGGTAGCGTTGAGCCTCACCTTGTTGACCACGCCATCAAAGACCTGGTCACCAAAGGCATCGACCGTGAAAACAACCTTCTGGCCCGCATGGATCTTGCCTATATCAGCCTCGTTCACCGACGCCCAGACCTGAATGCGATTGAGGTCCTTGGCGATTAAAAACAGGCTTGAAGCGGCCGTGCTGGAAACTATAGTCTGACCGATGTTGACACGCCGGTCAACGACAACGCCGTCGACCGGCGACTTGACGGTGCAGTATGCGAGGGTTTCCTGGTCCTTTGCCAGTGTGGCTTTGGCCTGCGCCACGCCGGCTACTGCCGCGTCCACTGCGGCTACGGCAATGGCCAGATTAGATTTTGCAGTCTCGTAAGTTGCCTTGTATTGATCGTAGGTGGTAGCCGCCAATGCCTGGGAGGGTCCCACTGTCTGGGCTCGGCGCCAGTCGGCCTCAGCCTCCACCAGCTTGGCTTTCATCTGGGGCACATTGGCTTTGGCATTGACCAAGGTGGCGCCGGCTTGTTGCACCTGCGCTTTGTCGATTTCAACGGCTGCCAAATAGAGTGTGTCGTCTATCAGCGCCACTACGCCACCCGCCTTCACGACCGACCCATAGTCGACGGATTTATCATGTACGTCCCGGCCGAAGGAGGTAACTATCCCGGTAACCTGCGCCCCCACGTCGACCACTTGCTCAGGCTCGACGGTCCCGGTGCCGCTGATCACAGCCGAAAGATCGCCCCGCTTAACCGCCGCCGTGCGGAAAACCATACTCCCTTCCCGATGGTGTGAAAACCACAAGGCGCCGGCGCCTATCAAGGCAAGCCCGGCAACTATCAGCGCCGTTATTGCGAAAATTCGCCGCATAACTCTCCCCATACTTCCATCAAATGTCGATTGCCCCTGAAAATCTCCGGAAAAACCGGGATAACAGACCTGGAAAACATCTCCCCGGGTGCTGCAAATTGAAAATCGATCCAGGCATTCTTAACAAAATACCCAGACCGGGACAATTCGGAAAAACCAGCCGCGTTAACAGGCTCCAGCAACAATCTAACCTGAAGTGGCGAACAGGTTTCAGTTAAGAATTGTTAAATTCCTTTAATATTATGTCTCAGGTTGCCGTAACAGGTGAAAATCGTATTAATTCGCGAAGTTTCAAGCCACGGAAGACCTTTTGTTAAAAAAAGTAAAGGGGATTGACAACTCTTTACAAAAATTAGTTCGCCAATTGGAGACGGATTGTTAGAATCCGCACACCGTGCTTGCGTCAAAACAGGTGGAAATGCTAAAAGGCATCAAAAAAACCGCATCTTCCGTTACTTTGTGGGCGAAAGATGCATGTTTTTTTCACAATGCTCCTTCGGGAGACAGGAACTCGTTGTAGTTAGGCGCACGCAGGAACGCTAACCGGGCATTTACAAAGACATTCCGCAAGAGGGGTAACAATGGCGCTCCCATTGGACACACAGGATGCAAAGAACTCAGGGGTGGATATGACCAGTGCCGGGGGCAGGAAATGGCGGGTTGGAGCGTTTACGGCGCTTTTGGCGGCACTTGCAGTCTATGCCGGCTGGATGTTTTTGGGAAACCACGCTTCGGGGCAAGGCCCCCCTCGGACCTTTGCCGTTCCGGTTGTTGCCGTCGCCGCCCAACAGGGAGATATTCACACATATATTACAGGGCTCGGGACGGTCACCGCGCTCTATACGGCTACGATACACACCAGGGTTAACGGGCAGGTAATGAAAGTCCCGTTCAAGGAAGGGGACATCGTGAAGAAAGACGCCCTGCTGGTGGAGGTAGACCCGCGGCCGTTCGAAGCGGCGGTGCTCCAGGCGGAGGGCCAATTGGAGAGGGACAAGGCGCTGCTTGCAGAAGCCAAACGGGACTTGAAGCGGTACGACATTCTTGTCAAGCAGGATTCGATAGCTCAGCAGATAAGAGATGACCAGGAATACCTGGTGCACCAGTATGAGGGGACGGTCAAACTCGATCAGGGAAATCTCGACGCGGCCAAAGTGAATCTCATTTACACTCGCATCACTGCTCCTTTCACCGGGCGAATCGGGTTGCGGCTGGTGGACCCTGGAAATATCATTCAGACGACCGACGCCACCGGGGTAGCCGTTATGACTGTGGAGCAACCCATTACGGTCATTTTCCCCATTCCGGAAGACAACCTGCAGGCCGTTTTGAAAAAGTTCAAGACCGGAGAAACCCTGCAGGTAGAAGCTTTCGATCGTGCACAAACGCGAAAAATCGCCACGGGGCATTTGCTGGCGACCAACAATCAGATAGATACCACCACCGGGACAGACCAGCTCAAAGCCGTGTTTGAAAATAAGGACAACGCTCTTTTTCCCAACCAGTTCGTTAATGCCAGGCTTCTTATGGAAACCTTGAGCGGCGTGACGGTGATTCCCTCTGCAGCCGTACAGCACAGCCCAAAGGGGACATTTGTCTACCTCGTGAAGGAGGACCAGACCGTCACGGTACGCTGGGTTAAGCTCGGGCCTTCCGAAGGAGACAACCAATCCATTGAAGAAGGACTTTCCACCGGTGATCTGGCCGTGGTGGAGGGCGCCGAAAGGCTAAAAGAAGGCAGCAGGGTCGAAGTGCAAAAGCAAGGCTCGAGTGCCTCCCCGCAGGGCACGAGTTCCTCCCCGCAGGGCACGAACTCCTCCCCGCAAGGATCGAGTTCCCCGGCGAAGGGTAATTGATGAATCCTTCAAGAACGTTCATTCTCCGGCCGGTTGCTACGACGCTGCTGATGGTGGCCATTCTTCTTGCCGGCGCAGTGGCATACCATCAATTGCCTGTTTCCGCCCTGCCGCAGGTGGATTATCCCATTATCCAGGTACTGACCTTTTTCCCGGGCGCCAGCCCTGACGTAATGGCATCAACGGTCACTGCGCCCCTCGAGCGTCAGTTCGGGCAAATGCCCGGTCTGAAGCAGATGATCTCCAACAGCTCGAGCGGCAGTTCCGTGATTACACTCCAGTTCAGCCTGGAACTCAGCCTGGATGTGGCCGAACAGGAGGTACAGGCGGCAATAAACGCTGCTACCACTTTCCTGCCGCCGAACCTTCCAAACCCGCCGGTCTATAGCAAGGTCAACCCTGCTGATGCACCGATTCTCACGCTGGCGCTCACCTCTGCAACTCTTCCCCTACCCAAAATCGAGGACCTGGCCGACACGAGGCTTGCTCAGAAGATTTCCCAACTGCCGGGTGTAGGGCTGGTAAGCATAAGCGGCGGCCAAAGGCCCGCCGTGCGGATTCAGGCCAACCCGACCGCTTTATCCGCCTACGGCCTTGGCCTGGAAGACCTTCGCATCGCTGTTGCGGCCGCAAATGTGGACCAGGCCAAAGGGGCATTCGACGGCCCAAGGCAGTCTTCGTTGATAGGAGCAAACGATCAGCTTCTTACCAGCAAGGATTACCGTCCCCTGGTTATCGCCTACCGCAACAACGCCCCGGTATTGTTGTCGGACGTCGCCGACGTGATCGATGGCGCTGAGAACGTTAACCAGGCGGCATGGATGAATGATGCCCCCGCTGTGATCGTCAATATACAGAGGCAGCCTGGAGCTAACGTTATCGAAGTCGTCGACAGAGTCAAAAGGCTGCTGCCCCAGTTGCGGGCCACTTTGCCTTCAGCCGTGAACGTTCAGGTCCTTACTGACCGCACCATCACCATTCGCGGCTCGGTCGACGATGTTCAGTTCGAACTGATGCTGGCTGTAGTGCTGGTTGTCATGGTGATATTCCTGTTTTTGCGAAATCTTTCGGCCACGATCATCCCCAGCGTAGCCGTCCCCTTGTCCCTGATAGGCACATTCGGGGTAATGTATCTGCTGGGGTTCAGCCTCAATAACCTTTCACTCATGGCCCTTACCATATCTACGGGTTTCGTTGTCGACGACGCCATCGTTATGATCGAAAATGTCTCTCGCTACATCGAACAGGGTGACTCACCCGTGGAGGCCGCCCTGAAGGGGTCGGAGCAAATCGCTTTCACGATCATGTCACTGACGATCTCACTTATAGCCGTTCTCATTCCTCTGCTTTTCATGGGGGACGTGGTGGGGAGACTTTTCCGCGAGTTCGCCATTACCCTTGGCGTTACAATCCTGATCTCGGCGGTTGTCTCACTTACCCTGACGCCGATGATGTGCGCACGTCTTCTGCACCACACCCCCGAGGAACAGCAGGGAAGGTTCTACCGCAAATCCGGGAAAGCATTCGACAGCATTATAGCGTTCTATGGAAAAACGCTGCACTGGGTGCTCGACAGGCAGACGGCTACCCTGCTCGTGGCGGCGGCAACCCTGGTGTTCACCATATTCCTGTATATTATTGTGCCCAAAGGCTTCTTCCCGGTCCAGGATACCGGCATTATTCTGGGCATCTCGGAGGCGCCGCAATGGATCTCTTTTGGGGCTATGGCCGAAAGGCAACAGGCCCTTGCCAAAATAATTCTCGAAGACCCGGGGGTCCAAAGCCTCTCCACGTTCATCGGAATAGACGGGACCAATGTCACGCTGAACACCGGCAGGATCCTGATAAACTTGAAACCGCTCGAAGATCGCCATGTAAGCGCAAGTGAGGTAATTCGCCGCCTCCAGCCGGCAGTGGAGAAACTTCAGGGCATTACGCTTTACATGCAGCCGGTCCAGGACCTTACGGTGGAAGACCGCGTGAGTCGGACGCAATTTCAGTACAGCCTCGAGGACCCGAATATTGCCGAATTGAACTCCTGGTCCCCCAGGTTCGTCGAAGCCCTGCAAAAATCGCCGGATCTCAGGGACGTCAGCAGCGACCAACAGGACCAGGGACTTGAGGCCCGGCTCGATATCGACCGAAGCACCGCTTCCAGGTTCGGGATCTCCACACAGCTTCTGGACGATACTCTCTACGATGCTTTCGGCCAGCGGCAGATATCGACCATTTTCACGCAGTTGAACCAGTATCGGGTTGTTCTGGAGGTCAAACCCGAATTCCGGATAAGCCCCGACAAACTCCATGACATTTACATTCCGGTCACACCCCCGACTGCGAACGGAACAATTACCACAGCGACTGTAAGCTCGAACGGGGCCTCGACCACGGCCGGGACCGGGACAGGGGTCGCGACGACGGCCTCGACTGCGAATTCAACCAACGCCACCCCGCAGGTACAGGTCCCCCTGAGTGCGGTTACTCGCTTTTCAAAAACGACGGGACCACTGGTTATAAGCCACCTGGGGCAATTTCCGGCCACAACTGTATCATTCAATCTGGCCCCGGGCGCCTCGCTGGGAGAAGGGGTTGACGCCATCGAATCAACCGCAGCCAAACTCGGCATGCCGGAGAGCATTCAAAGAAGTTTCCAGGGCACTGCCGCAGCTTTTCGAGCCGCCCTTGTCAATGAACCGATCCTTATATTAGCGGCGCTGGTAACGGTCTACCTCGTGCTCGGTGTATTGTACGAGAGCTACATACACCCGATTACAATAATTTCGACGCTGCCTTCCGCCGGTGTAGGGGCCATCCTCGCGCTGCTGCTCTTTCGCACCGAGTTCAGCGTGATTGCGCTGATCGGACTTATCCTGTTGATAGGGATTGTCAAGAAAAACGCGATCATGATGGTCGACTTCGCGCTTGCGGCCGAACGAGAGGAGGGCAAAGATCCCGTCGAAGCCATTTACCAGGCCTGTTTGCTCAGGTTCCGGCCGATCATGATGACCACGATGGCCGCCCTCCTGGGGGCGCTTCCCCTGGCCATGGGAAGTGGGCTGGGTGCCGAGTTGCGGCGGCCCATGGGTATTTCCATAGTTGGCGGCCTCATATTCAGCCAGATGCTCACCCTCTATACGACTCCGGTTATTTACCTGTGGTTTGACCGCCTGGCCACGCGCCTGGGCAGGGTTCGTTCCAAAGATTCCGATGATGACAACGGGACGCCGTCGGCATGAACTTCTCCGAGATTTTCATAAGACGCCCCGTCGCCACCACCCTTCTGACTATTGGAATGTCTCTGGCCGGAGTTGTCGCGTTTCGTTTTTTGCCGGTATCACCCCTGCCGCAGGTCGATTTTCCCACGATCAGCGTCTCGGCGGCCCTTCCTGGAGCGGACCCCGAGACTATGGCTACATCGGTAGCCGCTCCCCTGGAACGGCAGCTCGGTCATATTGCCGGGGTTACCGAGATGACTTCGACAAGTACCCTGGGTGCGGTGTCCATCGTCCTCCAGTTCGACCTGGACCGCAATATCGATGGCGCCGCACGCGACGTGCAGGCTGCAATCAACGCGGCGCGAAGTTACCTGCCCACCACGCTGCCGAGCAATCCAACGTACCGCAAAGTCAATCCGGCGGATGCGCCGATCCTCATCCTGGCGCTTACTTCCCACATTGTGAGCAAGGCGCAGATGTACGATGCGGCCTCGACGGTACTTTCGCAGAAACTCGCTCAGGTGGAGGGGATTGGCCAGGTTTTCGTGGGAGGAGGTTCTCTGCCCGCGGTCCGTGTGGAATTGGATCCCGGGCCATTGAACCAATACGGGATCGGCCTGGATCAAGTCGCCGGCGTTTTGCAAACTACCAGCGTAAGCCGGCCCAAAGGTCAACTGGCCAACGGGTCCGAGGCCCTGGAGATACAGTGCAACGATCAACTGCATAAAGCCGAGGAATACCGCCCCATTATTGTCAGTTATCATAACGGAGCACAAGTCCGCCTGGCAGACCTCGGGACTGTGGTGGATTCGGTTGAAGATTTGCGGGCGGCGGGTTCGGTAAACGGCAAGCCGGCGGTAATGCTGATCATGTTCCGGTCGCCCGGGGCCAACATTATCGCGACGGTGGACCGGGTCCGCGAAATGATGCCGCAGTTGGCGGCCCTGATACCCCAGAGTGTCGATCTATCGGTCGTTCTCGACCGAAGTCCGCCAATCCGCGGTTCTCTGAAGGATGTCGAGCGCACTCTGATCATCTCTGGCATACTCGTCATTCTCGTCGTGTTCGCCTTCCTGCGCAACCCGCGCGCTACGCTCATTCCGGGCATCGCCGTTCCGGTTTCGCTCATAAGCACCTTCGGGGTTATGTATCTTTTAGGCTACAGCCTCGATAACCTTTCTCTCATGGCACTTACAGTCGCCACCGGGTTTGTAGTGGACGACGCTATCGTTGTGCTCGAGAATATCACCCGCTACATGGAACAAGGGCAATCGCCCATGCAGGCGGCCCTGCGGGGCGCCCGCGAGATTGCCTTCACAGTAGTGTCGATGAGCATTTCCCTGGTCGCCGTATTCACGCCCATTCTTTTGATGGGGGGAATGGTAGGCCGTTTATTCCGCGAGTTTGCGGTTACTCTTTCAGTGGCCATCCTGATCTCTCTTGTCGTCTCCCTTACAACGACCCCGATGATGTGCGCAACTATCCTCAGAAAAGAGACAACCAACGCTCACGGTTCTCTCTACAGGGCCACGGAGTGGATGTTCGACCGAATGCGAAGCGGCTACGACAAAAGTCTGCGCTGGGCTCTCCGGCATTCTCTTATCATGCTCTTCATTACCATATTCACGCTCGTGACCAATGTGGTGTTGTTCTGGTACATTCCCAAGGGCTTTTTCCCCGACCAGGACACCGGACGTATCAGCGGCCGAATGGTGGCGTCGCAGGACATCTCTTTTCAGGCCATGAATAAGAAATTGACGGAAGTTGTAAACATTATCAAAGCCGATCCCGATGTCGCCGATGTTATGGGCTTTACCGGCGGGGGAGGACCGGGAGGTTCCACCACAAACACCGCGCGAATGTTCATCGCGCTCAAGCCTTTTGAAGTGCGGAAAGCAACAGTGACGGAGATTATGGCGCGGCTGCGCAAACAGCTCCCCATGGTGGTTGGCGCCCCCACTTATCTTCAACCGGTACAGGAACTGCGGATCGGCGGAATGATCAGCAATGCCGCATATCAATACACCCTGAGGGGCGATAACCTGCCGGACCTCAATGCATGGGCGCCCCGAGTACTGGAGGCGGCGCTTAGATTGCCGCAACTGGTGGATGTAAGCAGCGATCAGCAAAACAAGGGGCAGCAAGCCATGGTGGAAATCGACCGTGACACTGCGTCCCGTCTCGGTATATCCGCGCAGCTCATCGACCGAACTCTCTACGGTGCTTTCGGCCAGGACCAGGTCTCTATTAACTACACCCAGTTAAACCAGTATCATGTAGTAATGGAGTTTGCCCCGCCCTTTTGGCAACGGCCCGAAACTCTGCGCGATGTCTATGTTCACTCCTCGTCCGGGGCCGAAGTGCCGTTGAACGCATTCACCAAATTCAGACCATCGAACACATCGCTCTCCGTCAACCATGCGGGACAGTTCCCCGCGATAACGATCTCCTTCAACCTGGCTGCCGGCGTGGCCCTCGGGGATGCAGTCGAGGCGATTGAAGAGGCAACTTCAAAATTGGGAATCCCGGAAAGCATTCATGGAACCTTTCTGGGCACGGCCCAGGCATTCCAGGCATCCCTCGCCAATGAACCCATTCTTATCCTGGCGGCGCTGATTTCGGTCTACATAGTGCTGGGAATGTTGTACGAAAGCTACATCCACCCGATCACTATCCTCTCCACGCTTATATCTGCGGGCGTGGGTGCGGCAGTCGCCCTGTTGATCTGCCGATTCGATCTCAGCCTGATTGCAGTAATCGGAATCATCCTTCTGATCGGCCTCGTCAAAAAAAACGGCATCATGATAGTCGATTTTGCCCTGGAAGCTGAGCGAAGTGAGGGCAAGACCCCTGCCGAAGCGATTTATCAGGCCTGTTTGCTGAGGTTTCGGCCTATCATGATGACCACTATGGCTGCTCTTTTAGGCGCCCTTCCCCTGGCGCTTGGCACAGGTGTCGGCTACGAGCTGCGGCAGCCGCTCGGGATATCGATCGTAGGCGGGCTGATTTTCAGCCAGGCGCTGACTCTTTATACGACACCGGTCATCTACCTCTACATGGACCGCTTGCGGCTCTGGCTCTTAAACAGACGGGGGAAGTCTTTTCCTAAAACGGAGGACCTGTAATTGTGCCCATCGGTGGAACTTCGGCAGACTCGCGGGGCACCCCGGACCAGGTCCGGGGCAGGCTCTCGCGGTGCGTGGAGAAAGTAATGGCGCGACTAAGACTCATAGAGCTGGCAACAATTTCTTTGCTGTTTGCGATCCTTTCTGCGTGTACAGTGGGCCCCGATTACTTAAAGCCCAAGGTCGAGACCCCGCCCGCCTTCAAGGAAGTCGAGGGGTGGAAAAAAGCAGAGCCGAAGGACAGCATTCCCCGCGGCTCCTGGTGGACGATCTATAACGACCAGCAGTTGAATGCGCTTGAAGAGCAGGTCAATATATCGAACCAGAACCTTGCAACGGCTGAAGCCCAGTACAGGCAGGCGCTCGCCCTCGTGCAGGTCGCCCGGGCAGCCTATTTTCCCACGGTTACGGCAGGCGGAACCTTCCAACGGTCCCGCAATTCCGCCAATCTCCTCCAAAACCAGGGGGTACCTAGAACCATCTCTGACTTTAATGACTATAACCTTTCAAGCGGAATCTCCTGGCAACCCGACATCTGGGGCAAGGTTCGCCGGCAGGTGGAGTCAAACAAGGCCGGCGCCCAGGCCAGCGACGCTGACCTGGAAGGAGTGCGCCTCACCATGCATGGCCAGCTCGCCCAGGACTATTTCCAGCTTCGCACACTCGATTCCCAGAAACAGATACTTACGACAACCGTTGACAACTACAAGAAATTTCTGGAACTGACAAAAAACAGGTATGCAACCGGCGTAGCGGGACAGTCCGATGTACTTACGGCGCAAACTCAGCTCGAGACGGCCCAGGCCCAACTAATTGACACGGGCGTACAGCGGACCCAGATGGAGCACGCAATAGCCGTGCTCATGGGCAAAGCGCCTTCCGATCTGACTATCCCTCCCACGCCGCTCGACTTGACGCCTCCGGCCGTGCCTGCAGGCGTCCCTTCGGAACTTCTCGAACGCAGGCCTGATATTGCCGCAGCCGAAAGACAGGCCGCAGCCGCAAATGCCCAGATAGGAGTGGCCGAAGCCGCCTATTATCCAAACATTACTCTGAGCGCAACGGCCGGGTTAGAGGCATCCACTCTTGCCCAGTGGTTTGCGTGGCCCAGCCGATTCTGGACACTCGGGCCGGCCGCCGTTCAGGAAACCTTGTACGACGGGGGGCTGAGGCGCGCTCAGACCGAACAGGCCTGCGCGGCCTATGATGCGAGTGTTGCCACTTACCGCCAGACCGTGCTCACGGGATTTCAGCAGGTCGAGGATAATCTTGCCGCGCTTCGTATTCTGGAGCAGGAGGCGAAGTCTGCGGATGCCGCGGCAGATTCGGCAAAAAAAAATGTGGTTCTAACCATCAAACAATACGAAGCGGGAACAGCAAGCGCCCTGGATGTCATAGTGGTTCGAGCTATAGCGCTCAATGATGAGTTGACCTCCATTAACGTCCTGGGCCGCCGATTGGGCGCTGACGTGCTCCTGGTCGAAGCCCTGGGCGGAGGCTGGACCACGGCTGACTTGGCCTCCGACAAGGTTGTCGGTGAGAAACACTATAAAGGCTACTGGGAAAGCTTCTGGGGAAAATGATCCGTATTGGACGTCCAATGGCGCTAAACACGACAGGTCAAAACAACCCAATTATTATATCTTCGAAGCTCGGGCATCAGTGATTGAATGCACGGGAACCGGCAAGGGTGTAAATAGACCTCGCGGGGCCTGGAATATTCACCTGTTCACCGTCCTGCCTCAGGCGGCTCACTGTTTACACACGGCGTCGATCTCTCTAATGAACTGCATATATACAAGTTTTTCCATTTCCGACCAGTGAAGATGGAGGGCCGGGTCGATAAAGCCATCCTTTATCGCCAGCTCCTGGAGCCTGCTAATCACGAGGTGACCTTTCACCTGCTGCGGACAAGCCCTGGCACAGCTCTGACACTTGATGCAAAGCCAGATCGAAGGGCTCCTGAGAATTTCTTCTAAAAATCCATAGGCTGCCATACGGTTAATCCACATCGGGTCAAAAACAACCCTCCCGCACGCAACCGGGCAGGCGTTGCTGCATTCGGCGCAGGTGAAGCAGAAATCGACGTTGTTGGGGAACCCCAGGTAATTGCGCGCCGCGCGGCGCGCGGCCCGTGATGAATTCATTCGAGCAGGCTGCTGCGTTTTTTCGAACTCGCCGTAAAAAGGCGCTTCGGCAAGCCTGCGCCATTCCGAGGTGAGGTCGGGAATCGGCTCGCCATTGAAGCAGAGCTCAACCACCTGCCGGCGCACCCGATGTAGCTGGCTGTAAACGGACCTGAGCCGCCATTGCTTGTCAAGGGTAAGCACGCGCGAGGTGTATGCTTCCTGCCGTATCGCCGCAATTAACCTTGCGGGCCTGACACTCATGGGACATGCCTGTTCGCAGCGCCCGCAGGAAATGCAGTACCAGATTTCAGGTGAATGCACCAACTCGTCAATGAGCCCAAGGCTGACCATTCTGACCATGGTACGCGGATGCAGGCTGTCCGTAGCCAGGTTGACAGGGCATTCAGAAAGGCATGATCCGCAGGTATAACAATTACTTATGCCGGATCTGACCTCTTCGGCGAGTACGTCCTTGATTGGGTGTTTGGGTTTGATCGCTGTCTGCACGGCCGTAACCTTTTTCTGGTGAAGGAATGGCTGTAATTTTCACGGTCCGGATGAAATGCAGGGTGAAACGTGATAGGGAAAACTTACAACCTCACATTGAGATTATCTCCATAAAGTTTCCGTGCCGGATACAGCCGTTTCGCTGAAATGCTAAAATATTATAAAGGGTTAGTGAAGTCAATCACAATGAGTGTTGTGCAATTGAAAAACTCGGCACTTCTGAGCCACTCCAGCGGCGCTACAGGTCCCAATTGGACCTGTAGGAACCAGGAGAATTCGACCACTCAACAGTCTCACGCGCGTTGCCACTGCGGTCTTACCAGTTTCGGTTGCACCTATGTGTCTGCCTGTAGCTCCGGGAAACGACATCGACTTGTAATGAACATGTCACAAGATCGCAAGGACAAAACCAGCGGGCATGTGGTAGCAGATTTGTCATCCAGTTTTTGCATCACATCGGACCGATGGCGTCTCACTCGAGTGAGTGCCGCTTGTCCGGCTTTGGTGCGAAGATCGAAAAAGCCAAACCCCTCGCGAGATGGGGACGGAAAGCCACGGGTCTCGTTTTTTTAATGCGCTTGCATTTCTGAGATAGCCGGGTTGCTTTGCTGTTGAGGCGGGAAGCGCCCTGTTTTTTTTGAGCCTTCCGCAACGCGTACGAAGGCGATCTCCTCGCGCGCCGGCCTCGGTGAAATCACACCAAAGAAAACTTTCGCGGTACTTTGCCGACCTGATGACAGGGACCGAAAAGCCCGGAATTTGAACGGACGAGTTCGTTCATTCCGGGCTTTTTTATTCGAATGGGCAAAGGTGCACTACAGTGCTCTCTGTACTCGGTTTCCATAACTGCCAGATTCTGTGAGTGACTTGAGAGGCTTTTTATTTAGAAACTTTAGGATCGGAAAAGTGCAAGAGATAATCAAAAGGTTTTTCGCAAGCATCGTTATACTTATCGGCTCGGCAATATTATTTCCTGCCTCGCCTTCCCTGGCGCTCCCACTGCGTATTATCGACAATCGTGATACTGTCGTTTTGCGTGGAAATGTGCATCCGCTTGCCCGTCCAAAATATGACTGGGGAGCGACGGAGCCAACCCTGCAGATGGAGAGGATAATACTCACTTTACGTTTGAGCGAAGGCAAGAAAGCCGAACTTGACAGGCTCCTCACCCAACTCCATGATCCTGCTTCCCCCAATTTTCACCACTGGCTCACTCCGGTGGAATTCGGCTCGCGCTTTGGACCGTCTTCCGAGGATATCGATGCGATAACCGGTTGGCTTGTTTCCAGCGGCTTCGTTGTTGATGAGGTCGCCAAAGGACGCCTGTGGATAAATTTCTCAGGTTCGGTGGCTGATGTCGAGCGCGCTTTCCATACGCAGATTCACGATTATTATGTTAACGGCAAGCTTCATCATGCAAACGATAGAGACCCCTCTATACCGCGAGGGTTGTCCGGCCTGGTGGCAGGCGTCGTCTCTCTCCATGACTTCCGGCTCAAGATGATGAATACCGGGGCGCGCCAGGTTCAGCCTGATTACACCAATGGTTCCACACATTATCTGTCGCCTGGAGACTTTGCGATAATCTATGACCTCAATCCGCTCTACAGCGCCGAAATCAACGGCAGCGGCCAAAAGATTGCCATAGTGGGCCGCACCCACCCGTCCACAGCCGTCTCCGACTGGGCGACGTTCCGCAGTACGATGGGGCTGCCTGCCAACACTCCCACGATTATAGTAAATGGGACCGACCCCGGTGATTTAGGCTTCGACGAGGACACTGAAGCCGACCTCGACGTCGAATGGTCGGGCGCCGTGGCAAAAAATGCTTCTATTTTATTCGTTACATCGGCTTCAACCGCCTCCACGGATGGCGTAGATCTCTCAGCCCAGTATATCGTAAACAACAACCTGGCGCCGGTGATGAGCACAAGTTTCTCCGAATGCGAGGCGGATCTGGGAACGAGTGAAAATAATTTCTACAATAGCCTGTGGGAGCAAGCCGCTCTCCAGGGCATCACGCCCTTCGTCTCATCAGGCGATTCCGGCGCTGCGGATTGTTATGCAGCCAGCGACTCGGAGGCCGGGGGACTCGGGGTCAACGGGCTCGCTTCAACACCCTACAACGTTGCTGTGGGGGGTACCGAGTTCGATGAAGGATCGGGTAACTATTGGAACACGGCCAACGGTTCGGGAGACGTATCCGCCGTAAGCTACATACCGGAAGTGGCCTGGAACGAAAGCGGCGATGAGCCGGGCGGTTCCGATCTTTGGTCTACGGGCGGCGGCGCTTCGACAAAATACAAGAAACCGGCATGGCAGGCAGCGACAGGGGTCCCTACGGGGAATCATCGTTACGTTCCTGATGTTGCCCTTAGCGCAGCCGCACACGATGGCTATCTCACCGAGATACAGGGCAGCCTGTACACCGTGAGCGGCACATCGGCATCCTCTCCTTCCTTCGCCGGACTTATGGCGCTTGTCGTTCAGGATACAGGCAAGCCTCAGGGAAACGCCAATTCGTTTCTCTACCAGATGGGAAACACGCAGTATGGCTCCGGAGGCTCAGCGGTATTCCACGACATAACTTCAGGCAATAACAGTGTCCCCGGCGTGACTGGATACAGTTGTACGACAGGCTATGACCCTGTTACGGGCCTTGGTTCGGTTGATGCCAATGCGTTCGTTAATGCGATGCAATCGCTGACGGGAACGTTTGGCCTTACAGTGACAGGCACAGGCGGAGGCACTGTCGCCAGCAGTCCGTCCGGCATAAATTGCGGCTCTACATGTTTCGCTCCATACAATAGCGGAACGTTGGTAACCTTGACCGCAACACCGAACGCCGGCTCATACTTTTCGGGCTGGTCAGGAGGCGGGTGCAGCGGCGCCGGCACATGCACGGTTACAATGAATGCCGCACAGATCGTAACAGCCACATTTGCTACGATTGGTCCCCCCGGCGCCCCGACCGGAGTAACTGCGACCGCCGGCAATGGGCAGGCCACAATCAGCTTTACTGCTCCTGCCTCAAACGGTGGCCTGACTATTACCTCCTACACGGTTACCTCGTACCCCGGCAACATAAGCGCAACCGGCACCTCAAGCCCGATAGTCGTAACAGGCCTGACCGACGGCACTGCCTATACCTTCACAGTCACTGCCGCCAATGCTGACGGGACCAGCACAGCGTCGGCGCCTTCCAACAGCGTTACGCCTAATGCAGGCGCTGTATCTGCACCGGCTCTGGGTGTGTGGGGTTTCTTGATTTTAACAACGGGGTTGGGAGGATATTTGGCCCGGAGACGCGGGCATTGAGCAAATACTGAGAAAATGCATCATCCGCTGGAGACAAGGGCACCGGTACCTTGCCTCTCATCTCATTGAAAACCCTGGTCTCTTCATTCCCGTAAGTGGCAAATTTGCTATATGGCTCAACGCAGACAATCCAGTCAGAGAAGAAAGAGGCAGCTCAGTAACCCGCACCTGGCGGCGCAACCGGCAGTCACACCCGAGGTGACTACTCTTCGGGATATGGTCCTTTCCAGGCGCTTTCGCTTTGTGATCGCCTTTGCCCTTTTTTCTATAGCTCTCTACGCGATCATTCAGGTACTTCCACCGTCATTTACACATCCAATTGACGAGAATACCGCCTGGACTTTGGGCATGGTCCTGAATGCCTTCGGCATCCCCGTCTCCACCGCTGACGACACCGTCTCCGAAGGGGGGCTGGCGTTCAGGATCATCCCCGAGTGCACCCCTATATTCACGGCGGGACTCTTTCTCAGCTTCCTGATTTTTTATCCTGCCACACTTCGAAAGAAGGCAACGGGGCTGCTCATGGGCATCACTGCATTGTATCTGGGCAACCTGGCCAGGCTTGCTGTGACATTCATGATCAGCCGGTACGATCGGAGGCTTTTTGACCTGGTGCACGTTTATCTGGGACAGGTGTTTACAATATTCCTTGTCATCGTAGTCTGTACAGGCTGGTTGCGAGGGCTCGACCGGGGAGCGTCCAAACAGAGTATTCCACTGAAAGCGGCGGCCGGCTTCCTCGTTCGTTTTGCAGTGATCTCCGGCGGGTTATTTCTTGTCTGGACACAGATCCACCACGCGTATATCCGGTTATTGGACCGGTTAATGACTTTCGGGTTTTCCCTGTTCGGTTACCGCGTCGCTCTCGCGCAGCACACTGTCTTTTACTATGAAACCTTCAGCATCGTATGCTTTACCTCGCTCGTCCTCGCTGTGAGATCGATACCTCGGCTCACAAAAATAAAAGGACTCGCCGTAGGATTGGGAGTCCTCTTCTTAATGCACCTATTCCACAGAATCGACAATGCCTCGATGGCTTATTTCAATTTCACTTCCATGTTACCGTTGGACTTGACGCTGTTGGTTGTTGGGCAGTACCTGCTCCCCGTTTTGTTTTTGATTTTTATGGTAGCTAACGAAAAACAGGAGCTATAAATCCACGCTCCGCAAGTTATCAGTGCTTGAACGCCCGCTGTCCGGTGAGCACCATCGTTACGCCGGCTTCGTTGCAGGCTTCTATCACTTCCCAGTCCCTCATCGAGCCGCCCGGCTGGACAATCGATTTTATGCCCTGGCGAATCCCGACGTCCACACCGTCTCTGAAAGGGAAAAAGGCGTCCGAAACCATTGCCGCGCCTATCAGGCCAGCCCTGGCCTCGCAGGTGAGAGTATCGATCTGCTCTTTTTGCTCTCTGGGACGCTCTCCCTTCTCTACGGCTAGCTCCAGGTCCTTGTACGGGATTTTGTGCCTGTCGAAACATAGCGTGTCGGCGTACTTCTGGTATGCCTTGTAGACGGCGATTTCTGCGACCCCAACGCGGTCCTGTTCGCCAGTGCCGATTCCGACCGTGCATTCATCCTTTACGTATATTACAGAGTTGGAAGTCACGCCCTGCTCGACAAACCAGCCGAAAAGCAGGTCCGCCAATTCCTTCTCGGCCGGCTCTCTGCTGATTTTGTAGGTCTTGCCCTGGTAGGTGGTTTCGGCCAGTTTGAAATCACCGGCGCTCCTGATCTTATTGAGAGGCGATTGCTGAACGATAAGGCCGCCATCGATCAGAGACTTGAAATCGACGAACCGCATATCGATATAATCCTGGAGCCGGTCTATCCTGGATACCTGGATGATGCGCAGGCCAGACCTTTTTTTGAGGATGGCCAGAGACCCTTCCTCGTAATCGGGAGCGGCAACCACTTCGAGGTAGTTTTCCGAAATAAGCTCGGCCGTAGTCTTATCGACCGGGCGGTTGACAACAAGGCAGCCGCCAAAAGCCGCAATTCGGTCTGCGCGGTTTGCGCGGCGGTAAGCCTCGGCCAGGTCAGTGCCGTGCGCGGCGCCGCAAGGATTGTTGTGCTTGAGGATTACCGCAGTCGGCTTGTGCATCAAAAACTTCAGTATATTGAGTCCGTTGTCCAAATCGGTAAGGTTGATCTTTCCGGGATGCTTGCCTTCCTGGAGCATGTCCTGCTCGCTGATGGAGCTGACCAGACCATTTCCAGGGTCGATGAACCGGCAGGCGCCCAGTATGAGATTTCCGCCGACCAGTTCATAGAGGGCCGCTTCCTGGCCGGGATTTTCCCCGTAGCGCAGCCCCTTTTCGATTAACTCAGCACTCTTTTCGTCCGGAAACTTCCATGAGCGCTTTCTGTAGACCAGCTCCTGGTCTCCAAAGCTCATGCGCAGGGTGTCCGGAAAATGGTCCTCCATTACTTTTCGGTACATTTTTTTGAGATCTTCGGCCATGATTGCTCCCTTGAGTTTCAAATTTGAACTGATTTGTAAAACAGTAGAAGACAGAAAAGCAAATAAAACTTGATACCGGTAAAAGATGATATTATTTCGCATGGTGATCGTTTGTTCCAGTGACTACGATAAACACGATAGAAAGGAACCGCACTTTGAAAAGATTCCAAGGGTTAGGCGCCACCACACTCATCGGCAGCATGCCTCAAAGGGATAGAAGCAAGGCAATCGGCCTGGCGCTGCAAGCCGCGCCGGAGATCCCGGCCTGGCCCCAGTTGCCCGTGTATCCCGCCGAGCAGATGATGGCTCAGTATATAGAGGGTCTGCCGGGGCTCGTAACCCGGGAGGGCAGGCAGATTGCAGGGTCCGATGCGCCGGGATTCGATCAGGATCTCCTGCTTTTCTATGAACAATACCTTGCCGTTGAAGGTGGATCGCTCCCGGTCGGTGATTCGCTCTTCAAGATGGGCGAAGAAACCAGCATAACCTTCCGACGTTTTCTGGAGACCATTAAAGAAGCCAATCTGTCGTTTCGCGCCTTGAAAGGGCAGATAGTGGGGCCTTTTACGCTTCTGTGCGGCCTGAAGGACCAGGACGGCCGTGCCCTTATCTATGACGAACGCTTCCTCGACATTGTACCCAAGCTCCTCGGCCTCAAAGCCAGGTGGCAGATCGAGATCATGAAGACATTCGGGGTGCCCGTGATCATATTTCTGGACGAACCCGGACTTGCAGGGTTCGGCTCTTCGGCCTTCATCACCGTGTCCGCTGAACTGGTCATGAGGCTGCTGACTGAAGTGGTCGAAGCCGTACATGCAGTGGGAGGGATCGCCGGGGTTCACGTCTGCGCCAACACCGACTGGCTGCTGGCTTTCCAGTCAAATTTCGACATCATCAATTTCGATGCCTACGGCTATTTTGACAAGTTCGCCCTGTACAGAAAAGAGTGCCTCGAGTTCATTGGCCGGGGCGGAAACATAGCCTGGGGGGTAGTCCCCACATCAGACCTGGAAGTGATCAGGAACGAAACCCCGGAAAGCCTTGCCGGGAGGTGGACCAGCCAGATGCGGGAGTTTGCCGCGGGCGAGATGGCGATCGAACAAATACTTGCTCACTCGCTTTTTACCCCGAGCTGCGGCTGCGGCAGCTTGCCGGAGGACAGCGCTGCAAGAGTGCTCGACCTGCTTCAAGGATTCAGCAGGATAATCAGGCAGGAATGCCGGTGATCATCCCGGCACAGCCCTATCGTGCCGCCGCACCGTAACGACCTGTACTCTATTCAATAGCACACACGACTGAATGTATTGCACAGGGTATGGCATTATGCCGGTTGAACCGGGATTTATACCGCGCAAAGGCTACGTCTATGTTGTTGCAGCGGCAATATTGTGGGCCGTATCGGGAACTTCGGGCAAGTTTCTCTTCAACCAGGGAGTCACGCCGCTGCAGCTCGTTCAGCTTCGAGTGACTCTTTCGGCCGCCTTCCTTTTTCTTGTGCTCATTGCAAAGCCGGGGCTCCTGAAAATCTCACCGGGCGATATTCTCTATTTCGCGGTACTCGGGATTTCGGGACTGGCGATGGTGATCTTCTCCTACTTCTATGCCATAAGCAAAATCAACGTGGCAGTGGCGATATTGCTCGAATATCTTGCGCCCGTTTTCATCGCTATCTATTATAGTTTTATTGCCCCGGAAAAGCTCACCCGCATAACTCTTCTGGCGATCATGCTTTCTGTTTCAGGATGCTGCCTGGCCGTGGGGATTCACAATGTGAATTTGCTTGCCTTGAACAAGCGGGGCATTGCCGCCGGCGTCCTTTCCGGTCTGGCCTATGCCTGGTACGCGATTTACGGTGAAAGAGGCATGCGCCGATACGATCCATGGACTGTGGTTTTTTACGCGTTTTTGTTTGCGAGCCTGTTCTGGAACATCGCCCTTGAGCCATTCGGGGCTTTTCGCGTCCGCTATACCGGCATCCAGTGGTTCTGGGTTATCTATATAGTCGTTTTCGGAACGGCCGTACCCTATGGTCTCTACACTACGGGGATAAGTCTTATCAGGTCCACCAGAGCGAGTGTGGCGGCTACTCTCGAACCGATTGCGGCGGCATTCATTGCATGGATTTTTCTGGGAGAACACCTGGACTTGCTCCAAATTACCGGCGGGGCCCTTGTCATTGCCTCAGTTATAATCCTCCAGTTAAGGCGCGAATACGACGATACCACTTCATCCTTGATAAGACAAAAGGCCGAGTCGCGCTGAGCGCCGGGACCGGGGAGATTCCAGCCAATTGGCTGATTTATGTTCTCGCGTCTTGACAAACGGGTTAAAAAGCACTAGGTTTTTTTAGCACTCTTTTGTGGTGAGTGCTACCAATCAGAGAGGTTCGGCCGTGATCAAGCTTACACAACGCGATCAGATCGTGCTGGAAGCCGTTGTTACCGATTATATCGAGACCGGCGAACCAGTGGGCTCCAGGACCATTTCCAAAAGAGGCGTCATGAACGTCAGTCCGGCTACCATCCGCAACGTGATGGCCGACCTCGAGGAAATGGGACTGCTCCATCAGCCGCACACGTCGGCAGGCCGGGTTCCCACCGTTAAGGGCCTTCGGCTCTACCTCGATTCGATAATGCAGTCCAGGCAACTCGAAGGGATGGAAAAAGAGCGGATTCGCGATGCGCTGCAACAAAAGCCCCAGGATATAAAAGAGCTGCTGCGCGGGACATCGAAACTGCTTTCCCAATATGGCAGGCAGGCAGGAGTTGTTCTGTGGCCGAAGCTTTCAATTGCATCGTTCAAACATATCGAATTTCTTCGGCTGGGGTCTCATCACATAGTGGCCATCCTTATTTCCAAGGCAGGCCTGGTTCATCAGACACATATCGAATCTGACGAAGAGATTACCCAGGCCGAACTGGACAAATACGGCCGGTCTATAAATGAATTGCTTCAGAATGTGCCGATATCCAGGGTGAAGGAGCGCCTTCTGCAGGAAATGGCGAGCGAAAAGGCGCTTTTTGACCAGCTTTTTTCGCGCGCCCTGAAAATGGCCCAGCGGGCGATTCAGGATACTATCCAGGAGAGCGACATCTACATAGAGGGGCAGACCAATCTTCTCGACAACCCGGAGTTCGCCGACGTGGAGGCAATGAGGCGTATACTTCAAGCCTTCGAGGACAAGTCCAGGATGATACGCCTGCTCGACGAGACATTGAAGGCTTCGTCGGGAATCCAGATAATTCTGGGAACCGAGGGCGAACTCCAGGAGGAGATGAGCCTGATCTCGTCTCCCTACTGGCGGGGGAATACCCCTTTGGGCGTGCTGGGCGTGATTGGTCCCTTGCGCATGGATTACTCCAGAATTATCCCGATAGTCGAGTTTACGGCGCAGTTTCTAAGCGAAATCCTGGAAGTTCCTGACGAGAGTTAATATCGACTTTTTAGTGCGGCAAAGATGCATTTGCCGAAATGTGAACTTATAACGGAAACCAGAAGTACAGAAGACAGAGGAAAGATTTTCCGTCTTCCGTTCATACAATGGAGGTGGCAAGTTTGATGCCTGTTAAGAAAAAGCCGATGAGCCAAAGTCCCGAGCCGGAAGATCAGGCTCAAACCCAGGCTGAGGCTCCGCAGGATTCTGAAGAAGATTGCCGGCAACTTCTCGCGAAACGCGAAGAGGAACTAAAAGAGGTGCAGGACCGCCTCCTGCGGCTTGCCGCGGAGTTGGACAACACCAGGAAACGGCTCGAAAGGGAGAAATCCGAGGGCATAGCCTACGCTAATGAAACCATCATGCGGCAGCTAATCGAGGTCGTAGACAACCTCGAGCGGGCAATCGAGCATGGCCAAAAAGACGAGAATTGTGAAGGCCTTCTCGATGGTGTGAAAATGACGCTCAAGGGCTTTGTTGATGTTTTTGCCAGGTTCGGCGCTTCCTCTTTCGAATCGGTGGGCCAGAGTTTCGACCCTAACCGGCACGAGGCAGTTTTCCAGGAGCCGAGTTCCGAATACCCGGACATGACGGTGACCAAGGAATTTCAAAAAGGCTACACTTTGAGGGACAGGCTGCTCAGGCCGGCAATGGTGGCAGTGTCAAGAAACGCGAAGAACGATACTTAATGCATACTAGATATTATGTTATTTGAAGCTGTAATGACAGGTAAGCCAAAGGAGGCAATTAAATGAGTAAAGTTATAGGAATCGACCTGGGAACCACCAATTCGGTGGTAGCAATCATGGAAGGAAAGGAGCCGAAGGTTTTGACCAATGCGGAAGGCAGCCGGATCACCCCTTCCATGGTGGCTTTCACCGAAAGTGGCGAGCGGCTGGTGGGTCAGGTTGCCAAGCGGCAGGCCATTACCAATCCCGAGAATACCGTTTCCTCCGTTAAGAGGCTGATCGGCCGCAAGTTCGAAACACCGGAAGTCCAGGAAGACATCAAAGTTCTTCCTTATAAGATCGTCCGCGCCCCTAACGGAGACGCGCATATCCGGATTCGTGGCCGTGATTACAGCACGACTGAGATTTCGGCTTTTATCCTGATGAAAATGAAGCAGACGGCGGAAGATTACCTGGGGGAAAAGGTCACCGACGCAGTCGTCACGGTGCCCGCCTATTTCAATGACAGCCAAAGGCAGGCCACCAAGGACGCGGGCAAAATCGCGGGCTTGAACGTTTTGCGCATCATCAACGAACCCACTGCAGCCTCACTGGCCTATGGCCTGGATAAGAAAAAAGATGAAAAAATCGCCGTATTCGATCTCGGGGGCGGCACTTACGATATCTCCATTCTGGAGATAGGCGAAGGCGTATTCGAGGTTAAATCCACCAACGGCAACACTCACCTTGGGGGAGAAGACTTCGATCAGCGCGTGATCGATTGGCTGGCTACCGAGTTCAAAAAGGACTACGGGATCGACCTGAGGACCGACAAAATGGCCCTCCAGAGATTGAAGGAAGCAGCCGAGCGGGCGAAAATCGAACTGTCGACCACTATGGAGACCGAAATAAACCTGCCCTTCATCACTGCGGACGCTTCCGGGCCGAAACACATGAACATAAAGCTGAGCAGGGCAAAGCTCGAATCGTTAGTGGAAGACCTCGTGGACAGGCTGTTGCCGCCCATGCAGCAGGCCCTCAAGGACGCCGGGCTTTCCCGCAACGAGATCGATGAGGTGATACTTGTCGGCGGAATGACCCGCATGCCCCGAGTTCAGCAAAAGGTCCAGGAATTTTTCGGCAAGGAGCCTCACAAGGGCGTCAACCCCGACGAGGTTGTAGCAATAGGCGCGGCAATTCAAGGCGGTGTTTTAAGGGGCGAGGTCAAAGACATTCTGCTGCTCGACGTAACCCCGCTTTCTCTCGGGATCGAAACGCTGGGCGGCGTCATGACTCGGCTCATAGAGCGCAACACCACGATTCCGACCCGCAAGAGCCAGATATTCTCGACGGCTACCGACAACCAGACCGCGGTCTCGATTCACGTTCTCCAGGGTGAGCGCGAGATGGCCTCCGACAATAAGACGCTGGGCAGGTTCGAACTGGTGGGAATCCCCTCTGCACCCAGAGGCATTCCCCAGATCGAGGTCACCTTCGACATAGACGCGAACGGCATCGTGCACGTTTCGGCAAAAGACCTTGCCACCCAGAAGGAACAGTCGATCCAGATCACGGCTTCGAGCGGCCTTAACGAACAGGAAATAAAGAACCTGGTGCAAGAGGCCGAAGTGCACGCCGAGGAAGACAAAAAGAAAAGAGAACTCATCGAGCTCAGGAATCACGCGGATAGCCTCGTATACAGTACGGAGAAAACGCTGCGCGAGATGGGGGACAAAATTGACCAGACAACGAAGACGGACATCGAGGCTCAAATAGTAAAGGTCAGGTCCGCAATCGATGGCGACGACAAAGACTCCATTCAGCGGGAGATGGACGCCTTGATGCAACTGTCCCACAAGGTCGCAGAAGAGGCTTACAAACGGGCCGGCGGCGAGCAGGCGGGAGCCCAGGCGCAGGAGGGCGCTCCCGGAGAGTCTCAGCAGAAGAAGAAATCTGATGAGGACGTGGTTGACGCCGACTTCGAGGAAGTGAAGAAATAGGGGGCGGGGCAGATTTGCCTGTTTGGTCTTTTCTTCAACGTTTTTCCGTTGTATTAAGGGGCACGCTGACAGCGTGCCCTGTTCATTTTTGAAAATAAGAGTTTCAAGACTAGACTTAACATGCTTCAAGAGGCTTTTATGAAAAGGAATAACCACGGCGCACTCGCTTTTTCCCTCGTTTTTCTGCTGTTTATCTCCGGTTGCGGGGGTGGCAAACAGGCCCCTCCGGACCTGACGGCCAGCTTCTCGCCTGTCTCGCCTCCGGAAGCCGAAGATATGTATCGCCAGGCCGAAGACGCGTACCGCGCCGGGAAGGTCCCAAACGCAATCAACCTGTGGGAAAAAATCGTTCAGAAGTTCCCGAGTACCGCCGTGGCAGCGAAATCGCTCAACAGAGTCGGTGAAATCTACCTGGCTCAGGGTCAGATCGAGCGTGCCGCCCAGTACTTTGCTTATCTCGTTTACGCCTATCCAGCCTGGGAAGGGGCCACTTCCGCCAAGCTCAACCAGTTGCGGGTCATGGCTCAAACAGACAAAAAGAAACAGGTTATGAAGGAAGCGGTTGGGCTTTGGGACGCGGCTGCAAACAACCCGGAGGTACGCTTTGGCCTGGCGGAGCTGATGATAGGGGTCTACGAGTCGGAAAACGATATTGAAACTGCTTTTGACTGGAGCACTTCCGGCTTTTCAGTTGCAAATACTCCGGAACAGAAAAAAAGCCTGACAAAACAGACGCGAGAGACCCTGGCCAGAGCGGATGAAGGGCTTGTTAAAAAACTCTATAAAAAGAATCCTTCAGATTTCATGAAAGTCTTCCTGGATTTTCGCTCTGCTGAGATCGAAATTGCGAAGGGGCAGGGCGAACAAGCCCGGGAGCAATTGAAAGCTGTCCTTGCGCAAAATCAAGGCCACCCTCTTTCTGCGGAGATCCAGGCCGCCATCAGGGGTACCAAGGTGGCCGGAGCCGCTATTCCCTTGAATCCCGACAAAATCGGGGTCATGGTCCCTTTGAACGGCCCTAACTCGAAGTATGGGGATATGGTGGTCCGAGGGCTCAACCTGGCGGTTTCCGACTGGAGCGAGGCCCATCCGGACCAGAAAGTCACCCTGGTCATAAAGGACGCCGGCTCGGAGCCGGAAACAGCCGCCAGATCGTTTAACGACCTGGCAGGAAAGGAAGGCGTTCTCGCTATAGTGGGGCCGCTTGGCGTTCAGGCAAACAAGACGGTAGTCCCATTGGCCAACCGTGACGGGGTCCCGCTGCTTTCCCTCACACAGAAAGAGGATGAAGCCCAGGACAATACTTTCGTGCTGCACGTGTTCATTGACAGTCGGGACCTTGTTAAAACCCTCGTCCACTACTGCCGCGAGAAACTCAAATACGAACGCTTCGCATGCCTGTTCCCTGACGACCGCTATGGGCAAAGGCATTCCAAAATCTTTTCCGAAACTGTGCTGGAACAGGGCGGTACCATGATAGCAAACGCCTCTTACAAGGAAAAGAGCACTGATTTCACCGAGCCTCTCCAGAAACTTATGACCATAGCCAAGAAGAACTCCCCCCAGTCGGTGACGGAAGGCACGCCCTTCGAGGCCCTTTTTATCCCGGACCAGGTGAGCACAACTGCACTCATAGCCCCGCAGCTTCCCTATAACAACGTTGTCTCGGTCACCCTGCTCGGGACCAATCTCTGGAGCGAGGCGCCCCTCGTGCAGGCAGGGGGTGTTTATGTCGACCAGGCACTGTTCGCCACTGCTTTTTTTCCGGAAAGCCAAAACCCCAGGGTAAAAGCGTTCAGTGAAAAGTTCTCATCCCTTTACGGCTCGCTTCCGTCTTATCTTGAAGCTCAGGCCTATGACGCGCTGATGATGCTGCTTCAGGCCAAAGCCGTTTCAAAGGGCGCGGTCGATCGCGACTCGGTATTCCAGAACCTTCTTCAGGCAAAGAATTTCAAGGGAGTCGCAGGCACCTACACCGTAAGTCCCAAGGGAGATCTCGAGCGGCAATACACTATTTTGCAGGTTGTAAACGGTTCTCTCAATCAAGTTTATCCGTAGCGGCCCGTATAAAGGGCTTGACAGGAAACTCGTAAGTTTTATAATTCCCGGAGCAGGATTGAATGAACGGGATTATGAATAAGAAGTGCGCAAGGAGTTAGTAGACATGCCGATTTATGAATATGAATGTTCCAAGTGCGGAAAGCAATCCGAAGCAATGCAGAAGTTTTCCGATCCGCCTCTTAGTGAGTGCGGCCATTGTCACGGCCAGCTCCGAAAGCTCATTTCTGCGAGCACTTTCCACCTCAAGGGTTCAGGTTGGTATACAACCGACTATGCCGGCAAGAACCAGAGCACGGCAAAACCAGCGGAGAGCAAGACAGCAGAGGCCAAAACGGAAACTACCGAGAAGAAAACAGAGAGCGCATCCTCCACAAAGGATTCCTGACAAGCAGGTGAGCATTTTTTCAGAATCTGGAGCGGGCATCGGCCCGCTTTTTTTTTATTTGTGGCGCAGGCATGCACTATCCTGAAATTCCTGGAGGACGGCTTGCTCGCCTCATTTACCAATTCGCCGTCAGTCTGAGAGCAGAGAGTTTCCCTGGAGAAAGAAATGAATAACAAAAAGGGCCTTCTAATTGTCTTTACGGGGAATGGAAAAGGAAAGACTACAGCGGCCCTCGGTATGGCAGTGCGGGCGGCGGGCCATGGCATGAGGGTGCTCATCCTGCAGTTCATAAAGGGTGCATGGGCATACGGCGAGCTTCAGTCATTGGGAAAAATGGAAGAAATTGAAATCAAGCCCCTCGGAACCGGCTTTACCTGGAAAAAGGAGAGTCTGGAGGAAGACCGGCGCATGGCCGAAGCAGGCTGGGACGTGGCCGTCTCTGAAATGAAACGGGGCCATTACGATATGATCGTTTTAGATGAGTTGAACGTGGTTTTGTCTTATGGGCTTCTACCCGGGGAGGCGGTGGTGCGGGCCCTTGAAAACAGACCGATCGAGCCCCATATCGTGGTTACCGGAAGAGACGCTCCCGATGAACTCATCGCCATTGCGGACCTGGTAACCGAGATGAAGGCCGTAAAGCACCCTTTCGGCGACCGGGGATTGAAGGCCCAGAAGGGAGTTGAGTTCTAACGCGTAGCGGCCGGGCAGTCTTATGGACAAAGAGGTTTTTGTTTCAGCGCCATGCATCTCCTGTCGAGAGCAGCGGGCGCTATTCCCCCATGGATCGAATGATTGAATTGCTTGTAAGCCAGCTCGAAAATCCTGCTTCATCCATCTCACCCATTGCCAGGGCCAACACGGCAGCCACGGCTTCAGCCTCTGATGCCATAGGTTCCCATCCATTGAGATAAAGGAAAACGTAAGCGGCAAGAAAACCTGCGCGTTTGTTACAGTCCACAAAAGGATGGTTTCGGATGATGCCGAAAGCATAAGCGGCAGCCAGATCAAACACGGATGGCTCGCCATAGGACGCCAGGTTTTGCGGACGGGCAAGTGCTGATGCCAATAGACCGGCATCACGTATGCCGGGGCGTCCTCCATGCTCGGCCACCTGTTCGCCGTGCATGGCAATGACAATCCCCTCCAGAAGCCAGCTCCAAGTCATTTCCTGGCAAGCTCGTGCAGCGTATTCCGGTATTTTGCCATACCGCGCCGGGCAGCTTCCATTTGTGCTTCAAACTCCGGATCATAGGGCGTAAGGATGTAACCCTCAGGCGTTTCCGTTAAGAACACACTGTCGCCTTTCTTCACCTTGAGACGAGCGACAGCTTCCTTCGGCAGGATAACGCCGGTTGAGTTGCCGATTCGTGTTACCGTGGCCCGCATCTTCGCACCTCCTTTGTTATAACCTATATTATAACGAAGGCTCTCGCCCGTCAAGCCTGAGCCGATGTTTTCGATTAGACAAACCAGTATCTCGTCCGTATTCTAAAACACCCCTGCATTGCACCTGGCTTTGAGGCCTTTCCATCTCTCAATGTATTTTCAGGCCCCCGTGTTACCTTTTCGGGGGAATAGCCCCAGTGCGGTCCACCTTGACTCCTCACCAAAAATCAACGACCCTGAGTATGAACGATGACGATGCGGAGAGGAAAGTTTGGACACTTTCTTGCAATTACCGGTACATGCGCAACATTTTGAGGAGTCTTTATGAACCGGATGCGAATGACAATAGTTATGTTATTCCTGATTCTTGTGCCAAAAGCCGTTGCAGCTGGTTTGGATGTCTGGGTGCCGTCTATTCCTTACACCCAGGAGATCGAGTCCTCGCCTTGGAATGATGATGAATCTGCGTCACAGTTGCAGTACCGTCTCACATACCTCCTTGAGGCTGACAAGGCAGCGGCAGACCTCCAATACAACCTAACCCAACTTCCGCAGTTGGGAGGGTTAAGTTGTTGATATTTCATAACCTGAGGTTAAAAGTCGTCACTACAAAGTATGTTTTTCAAATCTTCGGGGCAAGGTCAGTTTAAGCCTTTGCAAAATGATCCTCTGATGAGCATCCGGCGTCTCCACGCGTCGCAGCCTGATCTGTGTGCCGTTGCGAGTCGGCAAAATCACATCAGTAAGTTTGATCTGTGCAAGTTCCCACTGAACTTTTCGCGGCTCGTCCCCGAGGCCTGCATTTTTGCAAAGTCTACCCAAGTTCTTCCAAAGGACATAGGCCAGAAAACAGATCAAAATATGCGCTTGAACTCGTCCTTCCTTTTGATGCCATACCGGTCGAATACTCAGATCACTTTTGTGGATACGGAAAGCATCCTCTGCCTCGGTCAGTTGAATGTATGCTTTCCATAATTCCTCCGGCGACCAGTCTCGTATATTGCTTCGCAACATATAGCAACCTTCACTCAACTGGGACCATTCACGCCATTTCTCTTTCTTGGTCCAGGTGATCTGCGCCCCTCCGCTCGGACTCTCTAATACTTCAACATCAAACAACCCTGCGCCACGGCTATTTTTCCCAAGCAACTTCCCTATACGACGTTCAATTACCTTCACCTTATATTTTAGCTTTTCACAGCCTTTGGCCATTTGCCTCAAACCATCTTCAATCCGTTTCTCAAAACGATCATGCATCGCCTTTTCTTTCTCGGCGCGATCTTTACTCCTACAAAGGATGAAGACCTCCTTGTCATCAGGCCCGTCAACCAGCTTTACCTCCAGCCCGGAATGAACCACACGCCAGTCTGTTTTCAACAGCTCGGACTCGTACTGTTTCAATTGCCCACGGTTGGCGCCGAGAATATACCGGCGGCCTTCCTTGTTCAAAAAATCAAAATTTGCCTCACTGGCCATTCCTCGGTCCATGACCCAAATGCGGTTGGCTTTCCCGTATCGGTTTTCCATGGTCTCAATAATCTCTTTTACGGTCGTCACATCTGTACGATTTCCTGCAAATATTTCATAGCCCAAGGGAAAACCATCCCTTGTCACGACCAGGCCGATACAGACTTGCTTACAATCCCCCCTCTGGTCTCGCGAGTAACCCCGCTTAGCCAAAGGATTGCTTTTGGTTTGTCCTTCGAAATAAGTGCTCGTAACGTCATAGAGGTAGAGGTCATAATCCACTTTGAATAATGAACCGATTTTCTCTTTGAGATGTTTTTCCAGATCGCCTTTATGCGGCAAGAGCTTGTCAAGGGCGCGGTATAGGCGATCATCGTTGACTCTGTCGCAAGGGATGCCGAGCAAATCAGGCAGCGCGGTTTTTTCATAAAAATGTTCGGTAATGTGCAGCTCACTCGACGGATGGCAGAATCTACAAAGTATCAAAACCTTAGCCATTTCCGCCCACCCAATCCCTTCTTTACCTCGTGGAATATGGTCCTGGAAAAACCGATCAATCTCCAATCGGCGCATCAACTCCAAGCCAAGCCAGGGGCCACCAAGGTCCTTAATATTTTCAACCCGCACCCCATTGATATTGATTTCTACCCATTCAGGTTTGACATCATTGAATAATCTGGGCTGGACGCCAGCACCCCCTTCGGCAGCATTCTCAACACCCAGGCGGCCGGACTCATCCATTTCACCGAGCCAGGCCACGACCCGTTGGCGTGGTCCTCGTTCAGTCCGGTATGACTCGACCAAGGCCCAGTAATGGTGAGGTTTGCCATCTTTTATGCGTGTCAATTTTCGTATATACACGCGGAAATTATCGATAATCGGCAAATCAAGTCAATGGGGTTGGTCGTCACTACAACCGGTTCTCGGCATTGATAAAGAAATCGCTCCCGGAATATCGGGAACTTACAGAAAGTCAGCCCACAAAAGCGGGGCAAAATTCATCAAAGAAAGTCCCAACTGCGGAAGTTGGGCTAAAGACCGAATTACCTGCTTGGAGCGAAATTTACGTTGTGAGAGATAATTTAGAGGAGGTGCTTGAAACGCTATATTCTGAGGCGGTAATACATTTAAGATCAAAGCCAAATCCCTATTCGCTTGGCATGATGCTCTATCATTTCTCGAAGTATCATTCAGGAACGGCTATGGAGCGGTTCTGGAGAACAATTAAATTTTTGCGCGAGCTAGACCCAGTCGTGACTCGATATGCTGACTTCCTTATCAATAAAGGACAAGGCGGCTAAACGGACTGTCTTTTCGCCCTCGCGCTACTAAATAGCACGGTACTCGGACCCGTCAAGACCAAGCCCTTGCGGGTGCTCCCGTTGGTCGCAGCCTTGATCGCTCCTGCGTTCCGTGCTGTTCGGAAATTAGCGACAGCGAGAGGTGTGCGACCCTTTCGCTCCGGCTCAAGAAGCTGCCGGTTTAAAGACAAACCCGCTCCTCCCAGTGCCCAGTTTGGTCCGAACTGGGGAGCTATGACCATAAAAGGATTTACGGATTTTCCCATAAATCCTTTTTTGTCTTACGGGTGTGTTACGTTGATTTTAGTCATGAACGTAGCAAGGAACTTGGACTTGTGATATAAAAAGGGAAAATCATTCTGGAAGGAAGCGAAATGAAAAGGCGGCTAACCCTCATCTATTGGAAGAGCGATAAGTTCTGGCTCGGCAAGCTTCTGGAGTATCCTGAAATCATGACGCAGGGTGAAACTCTTGAAGAGCTTGAAGAGAATATTAGGGACGCCTACCTCCTCATGGCCATGGACGATGTCCCGGATGGCTATCACTCCAAGGAAATCGCCATTTGAAGCGTAGCGAATTCATCCGCGAACTGCTTGCTGGGGGGTGTATTCTGCATCGCCATGGTTCCAGGCACGATATTTATCGGAATCCAGTCACAGGGCAAAAACAGCCAGTCCCAAGGCATAATGAAATTGACGATAGGCTTGCCGAACATATTAGACGGTTTCTCGGCCTAAAATAATTGTTTTTGAAGTCGTTAGAGGAATTAAAGGGCAAAGGTATTCGGCCGTGAAAGATATATTACGCTACAAGGGTTTTATCGGCTCGATTGAAATCAGTATAGAAGACGACTGCCTTCATGGAAAGCTTCTGTTCATCAACGATCTCGTCACCTATGAAGCTCGGACTCCAAATCAGCTTCAGGCCGAATTCGAGTCTGCCGTTGAAGATTACCTGGCCACATGCAAGGAACTGGGTCGTTCTCCTGACAAACCTTTTAAAGGGACTTTCAATATCAGGGTTGGTTCGGAGTTGCATCAAAAGCTCGCTAAACAAGCGGCTTTAAAGCATGCTTCTATCAATGACATCGTTAAACAAGCATTAATTGAATGTCTCGGTAAGTCTGAATCGCCGAGCGCAGGCTAGGAGAAGACCGGCCCGCCACGCGGAGCGAGGAGAAAAAACTGCACGAATCAGGAATGCGCCCTCAAAAACTCGGCCACGATCTCGTTGAAGCGCTCCGGCTGGTCCAGCGGGGTGGCGTGGCGTGAATTGGAAATGACCTTCAGCTTTGCATCAGGCATCCTGCTCACATAGAACTCCTTATAGCTGACAGGCGTGTAGTCCTGGTCCGCCGAGATGACCAGGCTGGGGCAACGGATCTCACCGAGATATTTCAAAACACTCCAGTCTTTGAGCGCCAGGAGCGAATTGTAATAGGCGTTCTTATCGTTTTGGCTCCACCTTTGTTCAACTTCCCTGCGAAGGTTTTCCTGCCCGTTTTCGGGGAAGAGGCGACTCGCCAGGATCTTGGCCATCGTGCGCATTCCGAGTACCCGGATAATTAATCTGCGCTTCAGGAATTCAAATTTTTGCCTGAGTGTCACCAGTGTGAGATCCGGACCGCTGTTAACGATAACCATGCTCCTGAGAAGTTCCGGGTAGCTCACCGCCATTTGGAAAGCTATCATGCCGCCCATCGAAAGGCCGACCAGATGGGCCGGCAAGGCGTCAACAGCCCTGAGCAAGCGGACGGTGTCATCGCAGAAAAGCGAAATGGTGTATGGTCCGGGAGGTTTGTCGGAGCTGCCTTGTCCACGGTAATCGAATGTGATGACCCGGTAGCTTTTCGAGAAATAAGCCACCTGTTTTTCCCAGTCCCGGACGCTCTGGCCGAGGCCGTTCAAAAAGACAAGAGGCTGCCCCTGCCCCGCCGTC
>Ga0326727_10002738_pt1 | contig 58870 bp, 65 predicted proteins | sample MB2enrmetagenome_FD_207643 | JGI IMG/M metagenome (GOLD analysis project Ga0326727, IMG submission 207643) | Lab enriched peat soil microbial communities from McLean, Ithaca, NY, United States - MB29MY | ecosystem: Environmental > Terrestrial > Soil > Wetlands > Peat | place: USA: New York... | reverse complement strand
GCTGGTTCGTCCATACTTCTCAAAACTCGGCTGGCTGGCAAAAGTTATCTGGCGCATCGCGATCCCCATCCCTCTTCCATTTTATGAAAGATCGGGGCGGACATGCGACTTGTTCAGAGGTTCCTTATATCTTCGCCGCTATCCGTAACGTGTTCTGGCTAGCCGCACGAAAGTAACTACAGTGTTACTGCCGGGCCTAATAAGGTGCTGCAAAAAAATCGTCCTTTCTTATATCAGCACCATAAAACGCGAGACAGGGGTGAGCTTAGGTGGACTGGAGTAAGTTTCCAGACTTTGTTGCCTTCTCTTTGTTAATCGTGGCCTTCGCCTCCGTGGCGAGTCACGGCCGCACGCATGCAGCCTACGTTTGGCTCGTGGGCTGGCTGATGATTGTGCTTCACTTTGCCGCCTGCCTCTTCGCTTCCGTTTCTGGAATATGGGGTTCTGTGGCGCAGTTTGCCGTGCTGGCATCGCTGGCTCTAGCCGCCGAACTGTTTATGTGGGTCGTGGTCCCCTACCGTAACCAGCCGTCGAGCAAATCGTTGGTTGCTGTACTCGCAGGAACCTATATCCTCTATCTAGGCCTGTTGATTGGCTTTCCTGACTCCATAAGGACGCAACAAATCGCTGCGGTGTTGATCGGCGCGCTACCTTTGGTCTTGGCGGCCTCTCTGCGCAAGCGTTTCAACCACCCTCTGCGCTGGATTCGCGTTATCGGAGCGCTGGCTCTGTCGATCGTATTGCTTCTGGTGTCTGGCCGCGGTTTCACAGGCAACGTGCTGGCTCTCAATGCGGTTTTATTCGCAGTTTATCTCGGCTGCGCCATCCATTTCTGGTATGCCTACCGGCGTCCCACGGCGGGGGCTTTGATCACCATCGCGGGATTTTTTGCCTGGTCGTCGGTCTTTGCAATCGGCCCCTATATGCAGCTGGCTTTTCCCCTGGTCCACCTGGAAAGCGAGCTCTGGAATCTGCCCAAATTTCTGGTGGCCGTGGGCATGATTCTGCTGGTGCTCGAAGAACAGATCGAGCACAACAAATACCTAGCTCTGCATGATGAGCTGACGGGGCTGCCCAATCGCCGTCTCTTTCAGGACCGGCTGGTTGGCGCACTGGAACGCGCGCAGCGGGCCGGCACGCAAACGGCCTTGTTGCTGATCGATCTGGACCACTTCAAAGAAGTGAACGACACGGTGGGGCACCACGTTGGCGACGAGTTGCTCAAATGCGCCAGCGAACTCTTCCGCCAGCGGATGCGCCGTTCCGACACCGTGGCGCGCACCGGTGGCGATGAATTTTCCGTGATTCTGGAGTCGCCCACCTCGCGTGAAGATGCCGTTCGCGTTGGCCAGGTGTTGACGCAGCTGCTGGAGTCGCCCTTGCGCATCCAAGGCCACACGCTGCACATTGGAGCCAGCATCGGCGTGGCCATCTATCCCGACGACGCTCACGATGCCGAGTCGTTGTGCATCGCCGCCGACCTGAAGATGTACGCCCAGAAGCGCAACAGTGGCAAAAAGCAGCGCGATCACGTATCGATCGCCTTTGCGCCAAACCATCCTGCCCAGGACCAATCGTAGGCCTCTGCAAAGGCCGTACCTTTCAAACTTCCCATCTATCAGGAGCTAAAGAGAATTCACACTTTTTCCTGGGTCCGAAGCCCCAGACTCCCTCCCGTATTTGCGATCCACTCTAATCCCGTAAACAACAAGACCCAGGCATTTCGCCTGGGTCTTGTTGAATCCCTTCGGGACGTATTCCCCACCGCATGCGGCGTAGCACCAACGCGGGCTTTTCGGGATACCTCGCTGCTTGCGGCGAGGTAGTTCATTCACGCCGGAGAGATGATCCCTAACGGCCAGCCGGTCCGCGGCTGCCACCGGGACGGCGGCGGCGGCGGCGGCGGTTAGCCGCCACTGGCGGACGGCCACCCGCTGCCGGTTGGCCCGCTGGAGCGGCCGTGCCATCGACACGGTTGAAGTTGGGCTCGTTCTCTTCGTCAAACTCCACATCACCATCCTCATCGAACTCATCGCCACCTTCGATCAGGATCGTGCTCTGATTGGATACCGGTTGGCGCTCGTCGAATTCATGACGGGGTTTTGGCGCTGCTTCCGCTGCCGGAGCTTCCGAACCCTCGGTTGTCTCTGCTGGCTCCGCTGCCGGAGCCGCTTGCGCCAGCTTGGCCTTCTGCTCTTTGATCAGCGCCTTGCGGCTGAGCTTGATACGATTGCCTTCAAGGGCCAGAACCTTGACCATCACCTGATCGCCCTCGCGCAGCTCGTCCTTCACATCCTTGACGCGGTGCTCGGCAATCTCGGAGATGTGCAGCAGGCCGTCGGTGCCTGGGAAGATCTCGACAAAGGCGCCGAACTCGGCCAGACGAACGACCTTGCCCAGATACGTTTTGCCGACCTCGGGAACCGCCGTGAGGTCGTTGATGATGGCCAGAGCCTTCTTCAATCCCTCGGCGTCGCTCGAGGCCACGCTCACCTTGCCGGTGTCGTCCACATCGATCTTGGCGCCGGTTTGCTCCACGATGCCGCGGATCGTCGCGCCACCCTTGCCGATCAGATCGCGGATCTTGTCGGTGGGAATCTGCACGGTCTCGATGCGCGGAGCGTATTTAGAGCGTTCGGTGCGCGGTCCGTCCAGAGCGGCGTCCATCTTGTCGAGCAGGAAGATTCTTCCCTGCCGCGCCTGTTCGAGAGCCTGTTGCAGAATCTCGCGTGTCAGGCCGCCGATCTTGATGTCCATCTGCAGCGCGGTGATGCCCTTGCGCGTACCGGCCACCTTGAAGTCCATGTCGCCGTAGTGATCTTCAGCGCCGGCAATGTCGGTCAGAATGGCATAATCGTCGCCTTCTTTAACCAGTCCCATGGCCACGCCGGCTACCGCGCCGGCCAGCTTGATGCCGGCATCGAACAGCGCCAGGCTGGCGCCGCAGACCGAGGCCATCGACGAGGAGCCGTTGGACTCTAGAATGTCGCTGACGATGCGGATTGAATACGGAGAGTCGGCGGCGTTGGGCAGAACCGCGCTGATGGAGCGCTCGGCCAAAGCGCCGTGGCCCACTTCGCGGCGGCCTACGCCGGTCATGCGGCCGGTTTCGCCCACGCTGAAGGGCGGGAAGTTGTAGTGGAGCATGAAGCTCTTCTTCTGCTCGCCTTCATAGGACTCCAACCGCTGGCTGTCGTCCATCGTGCCCAGGGTTGCCGTTACCAGCGCCTGCGTTTCGCCGCGGGTGAACAGCGCCGATCCGTGGGTACGCGGTAGCACGCCGGTCTCGATGGTGATGGGGCGGATCTCGTCGAAGGCGCGGCGGTCGGGCCGGATGCGGTCCTTGGTCACCTGCTCGCGGAACAGACGCTCGCGCAGCATTTCGTAGTAGTGCGCCAGCTTCTTCTTGCCATCCGGCAGCTCTTCGGCGGGAATTTCGGCAACCAGCTCGTCGCTGAGCTTCTTGATCAGCGCGTAGCTCTCGGTCTTGCCGTGGGTCTTGGTGTCCAGAGCATCCTTGAGCCGCTCGCCGATCTTGGCCTTCAGGGCTTCGTAATAGGCTTCGTCGAACACCGGCGCGGTGAACGGGCGCTTGGTCTTGCCGGCCTTGGCGGCCAGCTCGTCGATCGCCGCGACAATCTTCTTGATCTCGGTATGAGCGAATTCGATGGCGGCGAGAATCGTCTCTTCGCTCTCTTCTTTCGCGCCCGATTCAATCATCACGATGCCGTCTTTGTGGCCGACGACCATGATGTTGACCGTGGTGAGCGCACGCTCGGCGTAGGTGGGATTGACAACAAACTGTCCGTCGACGCGGCCTACGCGCACGGCGGCAACCGTGGCACCAAAAGGAATGTCGGAGAGGGCTACCGCGGCAGCAGCGGCGTTGATCGCCACCACATCGGGATCGTTTTCCTTGTCGGCGGAAAAGACCAGCGCGATGATCTGCGTTTCGTTACGGAAGCCATCGGGAAACAACGGGCGCAAGGGGCGGTCGATCTGCCGGGCGGTCAGGATTTCCTTCTCGCTGGGCCGGCCTTCGCGCTTGATAAAACCACCGGGGATACGTCCGCCGGCGTAAGTATATTCACGGTAATCCACCGTGAGGGGGAAGAAATCAATGCCTTCCCGGGGGTCGGGAGATGCCACGGCGGTAGACAAAACAACGGTTTCGCCCGCGGTGACCAGGGCGGCTCCAGAGGCCTGCTTGGCCATGCGTCCGGTCTCAAAGACCAACCGCTTGCCGCCGGCCAGCTCGACGGCTACTTCATGCTTAGTCGACATACTGTCCTCGATTCATGTTGTTCGCTTGGGAAACTTGTATAGAAAACGCGCCTTGGAGTGCGCGGATATACCCCCGCCCGGGCCCGGGCAGAGGCTGCCAGCCATCAAAGTTACCTCGGCGCGGGTTTGCCACTCGCAAGTGGTCCGCGGCCGAGGTACGGTCTGGGTGCTTCCGGTTCAACGGTAGCTTTCTAGCTATTTGCGGATTCCAAGTTTGCCGATTACGTCGCGGTAGCGATCCGAATCGTGCGTCTTCAAGTAATCCAGCAGGCGGCGGCGCTTGCTGACCAACATCAACAGCCCACGGCGCGAGGCGTGGTCTTTCTTGTGGGTTTTGAAATGTTCGGTCAGGTCGCTGATACGCTCACTCAAAATCGCAATCTGAACCTCGGGAGATCCAGTGTCGGTTTGGTGAGTGCGGAAGCGTTCGATTAGTTCGGTTTTCTTTTGAATCGCCAGCACGGCGTCCTTACTCCTCTTATTCTCAGTCCACTCTTCAGTGTCTAATGTGAGATTAACATGAATAGCTGCCCCCGGGAAACTCTTCTCGCTTCCAGTCCCCGATGGAAACTCCATTTCTATCAATGCGATCCGAAAAGGAATCGGTGGCGGCCGTGGATTTCGCACACTGTTTGGCCAATTCACGTCATCCGACAATGAAAATTGTTAAGCAAGATCTTCGCGCGATTGCGCCGAGGTTACTGCGGCGCTTCGGCCCAATAATTCGCCCGGGCCACGATGCGCGCTCCATAGTCCTCGGCCGTGCGCACGCGGATCGAATGCAAGCCGGGCGTGGGGTCGGATGGACTAAATGTGATCAGATAGCGGTTGCGCGCGTGTTTGGCGGCGTCGACGACGCGGGCCTGGAAGTGTTTGTCGCCGATAAACGTGGTGTACTCGCCGCCGCTTTCCTTGGCGATCTCCTTGGCCACATTCTTTTTGAAGGCATTGACGGCCATCACCAGCGCGGAGATCATGTTCATCGTGCGGTCCTCGCCGGAGTCCTTCACGTCGTGGCCCAGCTCGGCCAGCGCCGGCGAAAACGAGATGCTCAATACCAGCACATCCGATTCGCCGATCTTCTGGATCAGTTGCTCGGGCTTGGTGTGCTTGCTGCCGTGGTCGCGCTCTTCGCTGATCAGCAACAACACCCGGCGATATTCCTTGGGCTGGGTCTTCAGCAGCATGACGGCGTAGTTCACCGTATCCAGAATCGCCGCGCCACCGTCGCCCGGCTGCAACTGCTCCAACTCGCTGCTCACCTGGCCGCCATCGTGCGTGTAGTCCTGGATCAGATGTGGAACCGAATCGAAGCCCACCAGCGCCACCTGGCTCTGCGCGTCCGAGAGAAAGACATCGAGCAGTAGCCCGAGCTTGGCCAGCTTGCCGAATTCGAGCACGCTGGCGCCGCCCATCTCCACGGCGACCACCAGCGCCACCGGCGCGGTATCCATCTCCTCCTGCACGCGAATCTTCTGCGGCACGCCGTTGTCTTCCAAAACAAAATCGCTGGGCTTGAGACCGTAGAGAATGCCGCCGCCACGTTTTTCCACCAGCGTGGGCACCAGAACCTCGGTCGAGGTCACGCGCAGACTGGGCGCATCGGCCGCGGGCATGGGCTGGGGAGGCTCAACGGGCGGTAGTTTCTGCGCTTGCGTGTTCACGCGAGCGAGCACGGCCAGGGCAAGAACGAAAGAAGTTTTCAGTAAGATGGCGGGTTTCACCTGCGTAGCAGCTCCAGCATTCATCATAGGGCGCGGAACCGCATCAGAGATGCTTGCGCGCTTCTTTCTCCAATTGTCCGGTCCAAAAAAGGTAGCGTAAAAACTCCAGGCGCATCTCCCAACAGAGAGAGAAAAACTCCGCGCTGGTGATCGTCTCGGCCTTGTGGCCGGTGTAGGTTTCAAGCCGCCAGCGCAAATAGGGGCTGCGCCAAGGGGTCAGGCGGTAGCCGCGCGTGGCATTCCAAAGAAATCGTAGAGGGGCAAGCACAAAGCGTCCTTTCCGCTTGAGTATAAACGGCGCGGCCAGGACGGACCATGGCTCGGGATGTTGCAGCGGACTAGGGTACGGGTAGTTTGTTAAAGAGCGTGTCGGTGGTCGAATTGAGCGTCGAGATGGTGTCTTCCAACGCCGTCTGTTGCGTTTCAGCCTGTGAAAGCTGCGTGGCGACCGTCGCCGTATCGGCCTGCATCAGATCGGTCTGCTCGGTCAACAGTTGGGTTTTCTGGTTGGTCATGGCGTCGGAGGCGGCCGTGATCTGGTTGATGGAGTCGTCAATGGTAACGCGCTGTTGGGAAAGATAATTGAGCGCCGTATCCAGTGACTCTGTATCGGTAATGGCCTGGCTGGTATTGACGGTGCCGGTCGAGTAATCGTTCACCAGATTCGTCAGCGCGCCAAAGACGCTATTGGAACCGCTGCCCATGAAGACCGTGCTGCCGGGCACATTGAGTTGAATTTTTTGCCCGCTGGGCGTGACCACGTAATTGATGTCGGTATCGCCGTTGTAGGTCGTCGTATACGTGACCCCAGACGTCGTGGTAAAAGGCGCGGTCGAGGTCTGGCTGCCGGCGAAGATGTACTGGCCCTGATAGGCGGTGTTGGCCAGCGAGGTCACTTCGGCCAGAATGCCTGCCAATTCATTGGACACCGATTTCACATCCGACGAATTCATGGTGCCGTTGTTGGCGCTGGTGGCCAGCGAGATGGCCGAGGTCAACTCGGTGACCACGCTGCCCAACGCCGAATCGGCAACTTGCAACATACCGGTCACCGAATTGGCAGTCTCCGTGAAGGAGTCATCCTGCTGAATGGAGTTGAGCATGATCACATTCTCGCCTGCGGCAACCGGATCGTCACTGAGCGAGGTAACACGCACGCCACTGGAGATTTCGCTGCTCAGCTTCTGCTCGTTCGCCGTCACATTGTCCAGCGAGGCCACGAGATTGGTGACATAGTTTGGATCGACCCGCATCGTTCCCCCCTAAAACCGGCCTGCTTCAGCCTGTGAAGAATTCACACCGCTCAAACCGTTGTCTGCGTGCCCATATTCAAGGTCTCTTCCATCAATGTGCTCAAGATCGTGAAGGTCTGCGAAGCGGCCTGATAGCTTCGCTCCATGGTGGTCAATGAAGAGGCTTCGTCGTCTAAGTTCACGCTGGACAAGGTGTCGAGTTGGGTTTGCAACTGACTGACCGAAGTCTCCTCGGCCGAGTTCTCGGTTTTCACCGCCGAGACCTTCGAGCCCAGCGAACTGACAAAGCTCGAATAGTAGTTGCTGGGCGTCATCCCGTTCACAAAAGTTGTGCTAGACAACTTTGCCAGTTGCGTGGCATTGGAGCTGTCGCCGGTTCCCTCGGCCGTAGCGGCAGCGGCAATGTCGCCGCTATCGGTCATCGTCACGGCCATCGTCAACGCCGAGCCGGCAACGACCGTCGGCGCGTAAAAAATGTCGGTGCCGGCGGTTCCGTACGCATTTTCTCCCGCGGTATTGACGGTATTCACTTCGGTGGAGATGCTGTAGGCCAGTTGATCGAGCGATGCCAGCGCGTTGGGAATATCGGTATCGCGCGCCGTCAGGTAGCCGCCTAACTGGCCTCCGCCGCTGGCCAGTTCGGTAGTCACATCCGTTGTCCCAAGATAAAAGTGCGTTACACCACTCACGGTGCCCGTCGTCAGATCAAAGCTCGAATTGCCGTCCACCAGCACCCGGCCCGAAGTCGTCGTGATCTCCAATCCGTTGTTTTCCGTCGTGACCTGGTTGATGCCGGCCAGCTTCGACAGCGCGCTGATGTCGGCTTGGCGCTGGTCTTCCAGCGTTCCCGCGTCAGTGTTGGGAGAAGTACTGGTGATCTCCTGATTCAACTGCGCAATCGAGCTCGTCAAGGCGTTCACCTGGCTGGCCACACTGGCCGCATCCTGGTTAAGAGAGGTTTGCTGCTCATTCAGGCTCTGCGCGGCGCTGGAGATGTCGCTGGCCAAGGTTGTCGCGCTGGAAAGCACCTCGGCACGATATGAGGTACTGGTCGGCTCGTTCTCAAGACTGGTGAAGGAATTGAAGAAATGTGTAATATCGCTGCCGATATCGCCACCCGAGGAAGAGGAACTGGTATTGACGGAGAAAAGATTCTGAATGCTATCGAGGGCCGACAGCCGTGAGCTGGAGGCCGATTCCAGTTGCTGCTGCTGATCGAGCCGTTCCTGCAAGACGCGATTGCGTTGCGAAGTGGCGCCGGTTTCGCTGACGCCGTCTCCCACTACGACGCCATCCATCGTGATCGCGTCGTTTTCCTTGAAGTTTGCCTTCTCTTCCGTATATCCGGTGGTATTGGCGTTGGCCACATTGTTGGCCACAACGTTCAGTGCCGCTTGATCGGCGTCCAGCGCCCCGGTTGCAATACTGAGTGCGGAGTTAATGGTTCCCATAGCCATTCCCAACCTTGGCGCCGCCCCGCAACTGCCGTTCGCCGTACTCGACCCGGCCCAAGTGCATCTCGCGTAACCGGTTCATGACCTCCAGGTTGTCGCGCGTCACCGCGAGAACTCTGGCGAAGACGGCCATGTCGCCAGCCGCCTCCCGGGCTTGCTGGGCAAACTGGCGGCGTTTTTCGATTGCGGTGGGCGGCAGATCCTTGTTTAACGCATGACAACTGAGCGCCAACTCTTCCAACCGTCCGGCATCCAGCCGGGCCAATGCCTGCGAGGCCTCGGCGACGAGTTCTTTCAACGCTGGAATTGCCGGCCGCGTGTCTTTTGCCTGCATTGCACTCCAATGCCTCTCGTTTCCGCGCCGTCGAACTGGATCTGTCCGCCTGCCAGCTTCGATGACGCCCGATTGCTGTTTCCTTCGCCCTCGGCATCTCCCCATGGCCCTATCCCGTGGCCGGAAGGGACGGGATTAGTTGCCGCCGTTCAACATCGCGTCGACAAGCTTCGAGGCCACGGCCGAGGCCGGAACGTTGTAGGTGCCGTTGGCCAATGCCGCCTGAATCTCCGCCACCTTCCCGGTGCGAACATCGCTGTCGGCGGCGGATTGCGATACCTCGTTGCCGGCCGTGCTCAGCGTCGCCTTGTCGCTGTCGAATCCGTTGCTGGCCGATGCCGCATGGCTCTGCCCCTGCGCCTGCGCGGCCGAAGAAGTAGATGCCGGGGTTACGCCGAATAATTGCCCTAAACCGTTTAAGCTGGTGCGAATGTCCATGGTTCTTGCTCCTTAATGGGTCTATCGTCGCCCCTTACTAATCACTCTAGTCATTCAAGGGTTCTCATCACGGTATCGCGGTGTCAAATGTTGGTTACTTTTCCATTCCCGGTTTGGTTACCAGAATGGGAGAGCTGATGAATGATCGATCGCGCAATCCCGAATCCGCCATGCTCGCTCAATGACTTACCCAAAGCCTCCAACGCATACTCGCCCAGCGCGTTGCTGGAACTGGAATCGGAATCCGTATCAGCGTCTTCGCCGATGATGTCATCGTTGTGCATCATCGGTTTGAGCAACTCCTTCATCATCATCCCTTCGAACTCGTGGGCCGCGCGCACCAGACGCGGAGAAACGGTGCTGTCTGGTTGGCCTGCCGCCGCCATTCCGCTTGCCCCAGCCACGCCGTTGACCGATTCCATCTCCACACGCTCCTCCTCGTACCGGTGATTCCGTTCCCGCCCGCTACCCTGTCCCCGCTCACTATATTCCCGCCGTCACCGCCCCGGCTACAACACTTCGAGATCGGCCTCCAAGGCCCCAGCCGCTTTCATGGCCTGCAGGATCGAGATCACGTCCCGCGCGCCTGCCCCGGTTCGCTGCAATTCCCTGACCAAATCCTCGACAGTCGCGCCCTCTTTCAGTTCAATCCGGTTAACAGGCTTATCCTGGGCCTGCACGGTGGTCTGTTGCACCACCTGCGTGGTTCCACCCGAGGATAAGGCGTTGGGCTGCGAGACCTCGGTATGGGTCACGACGTTCACGCTCAAGCCGCCATGAAGAATCGAGACAGGCTGCAAGCGCACGGTGCCGCCGATGACGACCGTGCCGGTCCGTTCGTTCACGACGACCCGCGCCCGCGGATAGACCTCGATCTCTACCTGTTCGACCTTATCGAGCAGCGCCGTCATATCCTCACCCGGCTGAACGGCAAACTCCACGCGGCGGCTATCGATGGCTCGCGCCCGCTCGGAGCCGAGCGCGGCGTTGATGGCCTCGGCGGCCAACTGCGCGGTATGAAAGTCGGCGTCGTTGAGCACCACGTCGATGGTTTTGAGCGACTTCAACTCGAAGGGCACCGAGCGCTCGACCAGCGCGCCACCGGGAATCCGTGCCGTGGTGGGATGATTCATCTGCCGGGTGCTGCCGCCGGCGGTCGCGATATAGCCACCCAGCACCACCGCGCCCTGCGCCTGCGCATAGATCTGTCCATCGGGCCCGTAGAGCGGCGTCATCAGCAGGATGCCACCTTCGAGCGAACGCGCGTCGCCCGCCGAAGAAACCGTCACGTCAAGCCGGCTGCCGGGCGGGCTGAAGGGCGGCAGCGTGGCCACCACGAAGACCGCGGCCATGTTTTTTACCTGCATATTGCTGACGCTCTCGGTGCCCGACTGCGGAACGGTAACGCCCATCCGTTGCAACGCCGAGACCAGCGTCTGTTTGGGAAAGATGGTTTGCTTGCTGTCGCCGGTGCCGAGCAATCCCACCACCAGTCCGTAGCCCACCATCTGGTTATCGCGTATGCCTTCGATGACGGCCACGTCCTTGATCCGTGTTTTGCGGGGCTGATCTTCGGGATGGGCCACGGCGATCACCAGCATCCAAAGCACAACGATCGCCAACCACCAGAACCATAGCCGGGCTCTGGGGCTGAACGGCGCGAACAGCCCTCTTGCTGCGATCATCTGCCCATGGACTCTCATGGCCACTCCCTTTCCCAGGTTTAAAAGACGAGGAGCCTTTCCAGAAAGCGTACGATCGGACTCTGGCGGTAGGTTGAATCGTTGACGATTCCCTTGCCCGTGACCTCAAGCTCCAGATCGGTCATCGCCGTCGATTCAACTTCGTTTTGCGAACTGACATCCTCGGGCCGCACCAGGCCGCGCAGCTTGATCAACTGCGTCTGCTGCGAGAAGGTCAGCTGACGCGTGGCCTGCACCACCAACATGCCGTTGGGCAACACATCGACGACCTCGGCGCCAAAGGTCGTCGTTAAACTCGAACTGGTCGTGCTCTGCCCTTGCGCGGTCAGCGCCGAACTGGCGCTGGTCCCCAAAAGGTTCTGCAGACTGTTCGAGCTCTTCAGCTTGCCGAAGAGCCCGGTCAATGCCGAACTGGCGCTCGAGGAGCGGGAGTTCTTCACCTGTCCGTCGGTCGAGGCCGCCAGGCTTTCACTGACCACAATCGAAACCACATCGTGAATGCGATAGGCCTTGGCGTCGGTGCCCAGCCGCACCAGTTGCCCGCCGGGGCTCCAGAGCGAACCGGGCGTGCGCACCTCGGCCGCCTGCTGAGCACGTACCCGCGAGACGTAGCTGCGCAGGGCATCCTCGGGCGGCGTCTGTTTGGCCGCCGCCGGCTTGTTCTTCTTCAAATGCAGGAGCGAGCCGGAGGCCGGTACCACGGCAACGCAGGCCAACAGAAGGATGCAGCACGGAATTTGCCGTCGTATTCTCATGGCTGACTCCCGTCAGACACAACCAGTTGGGCCCGCCCGGGGCCCAGAGCCACGGCGCGCACCAGCTTGCCACCAATCTGCAAGCGCGCCCAAAACCCGGCGCCGCGCAGCGCCGGAGCCTGTGCCACGGCCTCCAGCCAGGCCTCGGCAACCGGCGTGTGTTCTTCAACCACGATCCTGTCGCCGGCATGAATGACGGGCGTTTGCTGCTCCGTACCGGCAGCCTCCGCGCTCTTGATTGCCAGCGGCACCCGTACCAGCCTTCCCGGCCCGCCCGGATTCTTCCCGTCGCGCATCAACAACCAACGGTCTCCGTTCTGCCGGTCAACGATCTCGCGCACAACAACGGTAGGATTCGACACTCGCGATTGGCCGCTCATCATCGGACTGGCAGCCATGATCGCCCACCACAGCGCTTTGCAGTTCAGGCCCATCTTCCAACTCTCCCTGGAACCGATTGAAGCCGCTCCACCGGCGGTCAACACACGGCGATTAACGGACCATGTTGTTGACCTGCGAGTACATGTCGTTGGCCGCCGTAATCACCTTCGAGTTGGACTCGTAGGCCCGCTGGGCCAGAACCATTTGCACGAACTCGGTGACTACATCGACGTTGGAGTTTTCCAAGTACCCTTGCTGCAAGGTTCCCAACCCTTCGGTACCGCCCGGGTTGCCGGTAATGGCATCGCCGGAGCTAAGCGTGGCGATCAGCAGATTGGAGCCGATGCTTTCCAGACCTCCGGGATTGGGGAAGGTCGCGAGCTGAATCTGGCCCAACTGCGAGGCCGCCGTCTGTCCGGCGATGGTGGCATTGACCACGCCATATTGCGTAATGGTGATCGAGGTGGCATTCGAGGGCACGGTAATGGTGGGAATCAGCGTATCGCCATCGGTGGTCACAATCGTGCCGGTACTGTTCAAGTGAAACTGGCCGGCGCGGGTATAGGCTGTTGTTCCGTCGGGCCGCTGAACCTGGAAGAATCCATTGCCCTCGATGGCCAGATCGTACTGGTTTTCGGTCTCGTTAAGCGAACCCTGCGTATTGATCACCTCGGTGGCCGCCGATTTGGTGCCCAGGCCAATCTGCAATCCGGCCGAGACCGTGTTCTGGCTTTGCGCGGCGCCCGGGGTCACCAGATTCTGGTAGACCATGTCTTGAAACTGCAATCGCATCTGGCGAAAGCCGGTGGTCGAGGAGTTGGCCAGGTTGTTGGCAATGGTGTCCAGATTGAGCTGCTGCGCGCTCATGCCGCTGGCCGCTGTATACAATGCGCGAATCATGGTCTCCCTTTCTGTGAACCTTCCTTGGAACTCTCTGCTCTTGCGCGCCGCCTGAACCGATCAAGGTCTGGCGGCTAAACCCTGGCCAGATCCTCGGTGGCGAATTTGTTGAACTCGCTATAGAAGACCGTCAGCGCCCGCTGCATCATCTCGGCCTGCCGCTGCATGACGATCAGATCGAGCGAGCCCTGCACCACGTCCTGATTGGCGCTTTCCATGGCACCCTGGTGCACCGTAGCCTCTTTGGCGACGACGGGCTTGGCATTCTGCGGCGCGATATAGCGGTTGGCGCCCTCGGGGGTGAGCAGGGTTCCCGGATCGAAGGTCATTACTCCCACCGTCGCCACCACGCCGCCAGCAATCGAGATCACGCCGGTCGCTCCCACGCTGGGCTGGCCCGGCGGCAACTGAATCGGCTGGCCGAGAGCGGTCAGCACCGGCTCGCCGGCCGCGGTCACCAGTTGACCGCTGGGCGCGCGATGAAACGATCCATCGCGGGTATATCGGATGCCGTTGAGCGTCTGCACCATGAAGAATCCTTGGCCCTCAATGGCCAGATCAAGAGGATTGCCGGTCTGCTGCAATGCGCCCTGCGCCAGACTCAGCCGGTCGCCGCCCAACAGGCCGTAATTATTTACCGTCTCGCCCAACTGCGAATCCAGCGCATCGGGACCGAGCAGCACCGAGCGGAAGAACTCGCGCTCGGCGCGGTAGCCGGGCGTCTGCGCATTGGCCAGGTTGGATGCCGCCGTATCGACGGCCTGGGTCCGCGCCACCAGCCCGGTCATCGCCGCATAGTAGCCACTGTCCATCCGAAGACCTCCTGTAGCACAGGAAAAGACTTGCAGATGGACTGCCGTTGCGGAATGAGACAGATTAGAGGGAGATTATGAAAATAGATGAATTGATGAGATATGCATCAACTTCGAGGGCAGACAGTAACGGGCAGTGACCGGTGCCGGAGAGCCATCGTCCGGAAAGACCGTAGACGATGGCTCTCCGCAGAAGCGAACGAAACGGGCCGGATTATTGCAGGCCGTCGCAGACGATGGTCACTTCGAAGTGAACGTCACTGAAGCGGTAGACGTGGTGAATCTGGAACTCGGGAGCCTGCACGTGCAGGTTGTAGTCCCGGCCGGTGATCACGGCCGGCACCGAGAGTCCGCAGTTGGCGGCCAGCTCGGGCACTCTGCCCTTCCAGGTTCCGGCCAGCATGTTGCAGATCTCGCCGACCGCGTCTTTGACCGTATCGTCCACTTCATTGAACTCCATGCCGGTCATCTGCGCCGCAATCTTGATCGCTGCCTGGTAGCCGGAACGGAAGACACAGGCACCGCTCAGCATGCCGCCAAAGCCAACTACCGAGGTCACCGACTCTTTCTCTGTCGGCGCCGGTCCGTTCTCCCGCTGGCATTCGACGCCGATCATCAGCTTGAAGACCTCTTCGACGCTTGCGTCCAAGCTACGCGGATCGGAGACCTGTTGCATGGATTCACGTAACGATACTGCCATCGTCTGCTTCCTTTCGTTCGCATTCTCTTTTTTCGACAAGTACGAGCCTGCACGTACACCATTCAGAAGCACAGCGCTCTCCTTCTCTAGGCCGCGTTGACCAGCGGCAGTACGCGTTTTTTGACCTGTTCGGCGGTAAACGGTTTACGGATATATCCTTGAGCGCCCGACTCGATGGCTTGCTTGACGTGCTCTTCGCTGGATTCGGTAGTAATCATCACCACCGGGATATTGGGCGCCAGATTCTGCGCCTTGATCTGGCGCAGAAACTCCAGACCATCCATCGAAGGCATGTTGATGTCGGACAGGATCAGGTCGACAGGCTTGGTCTTCAGAACATCCAGCCCCTCGACGCCGCTACCGGCCTCATAAACGACCAGTTGGTCGATTCCTGCTTGACGCAGTGCACGTTCGACGATCTTGCGCATTACCGAGGAGTCGTCGACAATCAGGGTTCGAATTTCGCTCATCTCTGAGCCCCTCCACACACATCTATGCCTATCGGCGTTTTCCCGCCGTTCATGAGCGGGAATTTTCAGAAACTTACCGCGCATTCCAAGCAGAAACTTGGCGCGCATTGCAACGAGACCTGCACCCCATCCCGTCCCCCACCGCACCAGGCGCGCAACCCCTTGCCCTGGATGACAGCAGAACCGTTAATTTCCCGTCGAGCCGATCAGGTCGCGCACGGCGCCCAACTCGGGAACCGGCCCGGGCTGCGGCCGCAGCCACATCCTCAGCCAGAGGCAATCGTGCACCCGGACCAGCCGGGACTCGACCGGCCGGGTCTTTTCGATGGCCTTGGCCAGAGCCACGGAGAGAGCGGTTCCGGTTCCCGCCTCGATTAGCTCGACGGCAGGAAAACGCGCATCAAGCATGCGTCCGTGCGCCGGACGGAAACGGGACTCCTGCACCAGCCCGCTTTCCACCTGCAACCCGGTGATCCGCTCGATGGCCAGCGCCAGCGCCGGGTCGAGACGGTCCTCGAAACCGATGTACAGGATCTTGCCCGCCGCCACACGCAGCGGCAGAGCGCCAAAGGCATCCACAAAAAGCCGGGGCAACAATGTGGTCAATCCATCGGGATTGTGTATCTCCATGTTCAGGACCGGGCATCCCCATTGCAATCCCAGGGCGCGCGTCACCAATTCCTCGCTGACGCCGCGCTGACGGACCAGCCAGGCGCCCAGCTTGCCCGTACCGGCGGCGCGCTGCGCGGCCAGAGCCAGGTGCAGATCGTTACGCGTGATCCAGCCCTGTTCGAGCATGGTCAGGCCCAGGGGAATGCGATGGTGGTGGCTGTCGGCCGCCAGCCCACGGCCATCCATCTCCCGGCGCAGCGCCGCCTCGACACAGGCCCGCGTACAGGCGGCCGAACAGCACCAACCGCCTTCAAAGACCGGCACCGCGCGGTGGCGCCAAAGATGCAGCCAGGCCGAGTTGCAATGTGGATTCGCGCAGCAGAGGAACAATCCTTCGCGAACCGCGGAGGCCGTCCGGCCAGGCCAGGAGATGGTTGCCGGTGCAGACTCCGATTCCCGTTGTGACAGAAGCTCGCCGGAGACGGGCGGTAAAATCTCGCCAGTCCGCGGCGGCGCGGCAGCCCGGCGCAGCGGCAACAGATCGCGCAGTCCTAGAAGAGGCATCGGATGCTCTCCAACCGCTTCTTCGGTTCGGCCACCTCGCTGACCTTGAGGCCGAAGTTGCCGTTGACCAACACCACTTCGCCACGGGCTACAATCTTGTCGCCAACAATCAGATCTACCGGATCGGTAATATGACGGTCCAACTCGACGACATCGCCCGGGCCCAGTTCGAGAATCTCGCCCAGCGGCATCTCGCGCGAGCCGAAGCGCAAACTGGCCTCCAGCTCGACATCGAGCAGCAACTCGAATCCCGGCGAGATCTGGCCAGGCAGCGAATCCTTGCTCTCAGCGGGCGGCGGCGGGGCGGCGGCAGGCTTGGCCTCGGCCTTCGGTTGCGTCTTGGACGGCGCGGGCGGCGGGGCCGCGACAGCCCGCACCTCGTCGCGGACCAGAATCGTCCACGAGCGGTCGCCCGCGCGTAGTTGAAAGGAGTTGGTGATCTGCCTTTCGCACGCGACCTCCTCGAAGATCGTGATCTGGCACTTTTTGCCCTCTTTGGCATACAGATCGCCGGCCGCCGAGTTGGCCGCCTCGCGCAGCAACTCGTTCCAGCCGGCCTTCTGGTCGGCGCCCTCGCCCATCAGCGGGGCTTCAAGGACCGCGCCATCGAGCATCACCGTGAACCGGCCTTCGACATCGCCGGAGATGGTGGCAGCAAATCCGCAGGCCCCTTCGCCGAGAGGCTTGGGCAGCGATTCGGTGAACTCCGGCTCGCCGGCCAGAGCCTGGGAGAACAACGCCGCGGCGACCGAACTCCAGCAATCGAAGTAGGTCATCCGTTCTCTCCTTCAAAGAGCACGTGATCGATATGCGCCGCGCGTTGCGAGCCGCGGCGCATCGGCTTGGCGATGGAAAGCGCCAGCCCCGCCACGCGCAACTCCGAGAGCGTACTGGCGGGAAGATTCAACCGCAGAATGTCGCCCGGAGCCAGGCTCTCCAGCGCTTGGGCCGGGACGCGGACGTTGGGCAACTGCAGCGAGCAGCCAAAGCGGATGCGTTGGGCGTTGGAGCGCATCTGCGCCTGGGTCTCGGCGGCATGACGGCGCAGACGGCCCCACTCGGTGGTCAGCCGGCGCAGAATCGTGTTTGAAACGATGGCCGGAAAGGCCAGATTCAGCAACCCAGAGCTATGCGGCAAACGGATCTCAAAGCTCAGGCACAGGGTTTTTTCAGCCACCGAGATCACACGCGCCACCTGGGTCAGCATCTGGCGGCGGTCCAGTGTAAAGCTCAAACCCACCGGCTGCCAGGCCGCCGTCAACTCGCGGCAGATGATCTCGACCACGCTGCCCAAAATCGATTCCTCAATCGAGGTCAGCTCGCGCAACGGACCGTCCTTGCCGTCGCCGCCCAAGAGCAGATCGATGATCGGCGGCGCCAGGCCAAGGTCCAGTTGCAGCACCGAGAGCACGCCCAAGGGCTCCAGCCGCACCGAGGCGACGTAGCAGATCTCGGGAATGCGCAGCAGAAACTCGTTGAACTGGATCTGTTCGGCCGAGACCAGATTGACCTGCAACCGGCTGCGCAGCCAGGCCGCCAGATTGTGCGTCAGGTTGCGCGCAAACAGGTCGTTGAGCATGCTGATGGCGCGCAACTGATCGGTGGAGATCTGGCCGGCCGTGGCGTAGTCATAGGGCACCGCGGCCACTTGCGGCCTGGCCGGAGCCGCGCCTTCGGGCGCCGCGCTATGCACCGCTTCAAAGAGCGCATCAATCTCGTCCTGTTTGAGTGTCTTCTCGGCCACTGTCCGACCCCTCGCCCGCAAGAATTCCGTTTATTTTCCTGCCACCGCTCTTACCCTCGCCACCTACCAACCCGCTTACCAAGCGGTTCAGGAGGCGCGCCGGGAGGGCTTGCGCGGTGCCGCCCGGTCCACCTGTTTGTTATTCGCCAGATCGCGCAGCGCGGCGCGCAGATGGACGACGGCCGAGGCGTGGACCTGCGAGACCCGCGATTCGACGACGCCCAAGGCCAGCCCGATCTCGCGCATAGTCATCTCTTCGTAGTAATAGAGCGTCATCACCAGCCGCTCGCGGTCAGGCAGATTGGTAATGGCCTCGGCCAGCCGCTCCTCGAGCTCTCCGCGCAGACAGCGGAAGAGCGGATCGTCCTCCTGGCGGTCGGGCACATAGGCCAACTCTTCTTCGCCCGAGTTCTCGTTGCGCTCGACATGCAGGGTGCCAATCTCCAGGCCCTTCAGATCGCCCAGCAGCAGTTGATACTCTTCCAGGCCGATGCCCATCTCGACAGCCACCTCGGCCTCGCCCGGAGCCCGGCCCAGCCGCGCCGTCAGCAGACGGATCGCCTCCTCGATCGCCCGGCCCTTGCGGCGCAACTCGCGCGGACTCCAATCGAGGGTGCGCAGGCTGTCGAGAATGGCGCCGCGAATGCGGAACTGGGCATAGCTGCGAAATTGCACCTTCTTGTCCGGATCGAATTTGGCGAAGGCGTCCATCAGCCCCACCACGCCGGCCGAGACCAGATCCTCGATCTCGACGTGCTGAGGCAACCGCTCGTGGATGCGGCGGGCCAGATAGCGCACCATGGGCAGGTGCTCGAGCAAGACACGCTCCTGCTCGCCCGTCAGCGCCGGAATTGCCACCGGAGGCGGATATCCGCTGCCCGCATCACGGCGTACCGCTTTTATCTGTCTCCTGGCTGCTTCGGCATCCGTCCCCATCGCTTTCCCTTTCAAGACCTCCGGTCCCTCCGGCGCGCCGGCTGGCGGGGCGGGACGGTCCTTGCTTGCGTCTTGGCGCCGTTCGTTCATCGCACCGTACCCACTGGCCGCAGCCGGGTTTCGGGAGGAATCTCGGCCGCCGCTACCACCGCCAGACGAGGCAATACCGGCTCAAGCCAACGCTTGACGTGATACCGTGCCGGACTGGGACAAAGAAGCACGGGCAGGGCCGCCGAAGAGGCAGAACCGATAAGGGATCTCACAGAATCGGTGAGATGGCGGACCACTGGGGTCGATGGCAGGCTCGAGGCGAGCAGCCTTTGGCCGTTCTCCGGGCCCAGAGTCGATAGAATCTCCTCTTCCAGGCCAGGATCGAGCAAAAGTACCGGCAACTGGCCGTCGGCATCGAACAACGGCTGGACCAGCCTTCGTCCCAGGGCCTGGCGGCAGCTCTCCACCAGCAACACCAGATTCTTGTTGATCGGAGCCAGATCGAGCATGGCTTCGAGAATCGTGCCCAGATCGCGGATCGAGACCCGCTCGCGCAACAGTTGCTCCAGAACCCGGCCCACCTCGCCCAAGGTCATGAGCTTGGGCACCAGCTCTTCGAGAAGTTTTGGATGACTCTCATTGAGAGTGTCTAATAACCGCTTGATCTCGGCGCGGCCAAGCAGTTCCCAGGCATGTTGGCGGATCAGTTCGCCCAGATGCGTGGTGATCACGGTGACGGCGTCGACGACCGAGTAGCCGGCGGCGATGGCCTGCTCTTCCAGAGCCGGCGCGATCCAGATGGCGGGCACGCCAAAGGCCGGCTCGCGGGTCTCCTTGCCGGTGAGCGGCCGGCGGCCCGGATCGCCGGAGACGGCCAGCAGATGCGCGCCCTCGGTCTGCCAGCGTCCAATCTCGATGCCACGCAGCGAGACGACATACTCTTTAGGGCGCAGGCGGAGATTGTCGGAGATATGAATGGCTGGGACCAGAAATCCCAACTCGCTTGAGAGATGGCGGCGCAGGGTACGCACGCGGTTGAGCAACTGGCCGCCTTGTTTTTCATCGACCAGCGGAATCAACTGGAAGCCAATCTCGAGGGTCAGTTCTTCGAGGCGCAGCAACTGCGCCAGATCGGAGCTCTGCGCGCTCTCGCCCTTCTTCTTTTCCGCGGCCGGTTCGGCGGCCGCCGTGGCCGCCAGTTGCGCCGAGAGCCTGCGGCCGGCCACAAACAATCCGGTGCCGACCACGAGAAAGGCAAATTTGGGCAGGCCCGGAATCAGGCACATGCCGGCCGAGACCAAAGCGGCCATATAGAGCGTGGCGGGCCGGCTCAGCAACTGTTGGCGAATCTCGCTGCCCAGCATGCCGGCCGAGTTGGCGCGGGTCAGCGTAATGCCGCCGGCCACCGAGACCAGCAGCGAAGGAATGATGGTGACCAATCCGTCGCCGACCGTCAGCACCGTGTAGGTGCGCGCCGCCTCGGCCAACTCGATGCCCTGCTGCAAGGTTCCAATCAGAAGTCCGGCGATGATGTTGATGCCGGTAATCAGAATAGTGGCCAGCGCATCGCGCTGATTGAAGCGGGCCGCGCCATCCATGGCGCCGTAGAACTCGGCCTCGCGGGCGATGGCCTGGCGGCGCCGCCGCGCCTCGGCCTCGTCGATCGAGCCGGCATTCATATCGGCGTCGATGGCCATCTGTTTGCCCGGCAGAGCGTCCAGGGTGAAGCGGGCCGTCACCTCGGCGGTGCGCACGGCGCCGTGCGAGACGACGAGAAACTGGATGGCGATCAAGGCCAGAAAGATGACAAAGCCGACCACATAATTGCCGCCCACGACAAACTGTCCGAAGGCCTCGATGACCTTGCCGGCCGCCGAGGTTCCCTCCTGGCCGTGCAAAAGAATGCGGCGGCTGGAGGCGATATTGAGCGAGAGCCGGAAGAGGGTCAATAGCAACAACAAGGAGGGAAAGACGCTCAGCTCGACGGCGCGGCGGATCTGCACGGCAGAGAGAAAGACCACCACGGAGGCGGCGATCGAGCAGGCCAGAAGAAAGTCGAGGCCTGCGGCCGGAAGCGGCACCAGCATGACGAAGATCACGCAGATGGCAATCAGCGGCAAAGCGTAGTCGCGCAGCCGGTGCAGAATCGATTGTGCCGGCACGGTTGCGGCCGCCAGAGCGGTGCTGCTCATCGCAGACCTCCTTCACGTCCTGCTGCCCGCCAGCTCTGCGCCTGGGCGGCGCGCGCGGCCGCCTCGTGGGCGCGCCTTTGGCGAATCTCTTCTTCCACGCGCTGGCGGTAGAGATAAGCCAGAATGGCGGCCACGGCGGCGTAAAGTTCGACCGGAATGGGCTGGCCGACCTCGACCGAACGATAAAGCGAACGGGCCAGGGGCGGATTTTCGACGATCGGCACGCCGGCCCAGCGGGCCTCGGCCTTGATCTCCTCGGCCAGCAGATTGCGTCCCTTGGCCAGCACCTTGGGCGCCTCCATGGTCACAAAGTCGAAGCCCAGGGCCACGGCATAATGCGTAGGATTGGTCAGCACCACGGCGGCCTTGGCCACGTCGGCCTTGATGCGGCGGCGGCGCATCTGCCGCTGCAGGCCACGGATACGGCTGCGGATCTGCGGATTGCCTTCGAGATCCTTGTACTCGTCGCGCAGATCCTGGCGGCTCATCTTCAACCGCGACTCGCGGCTGCGCCACTCCATCAGGTAGTCGATCGCCGACCAGCCAAACAACAGCCAGGCCGTGGCCAACAACAACTGGTAGATGTCTTTGCCCAGCACTTCCAGCCGTGCCGTCGAAAAGGGTGGAATCGACATCTGGTGGCCAATGCTCTGCACGGCAAAGACGGCCAGCAGCGCAGCCGGTACCAGCGATTTACCTAGCCGCGCGGCGGCGCGCAGCGAGAAGAGGTTTTTCAGGTTGCTCACCGGATTCAGCCGCTCAGGCTTGAATCCGATGGCGCTGGCATAGATTCCGATGCCCCCGGATTGAGCCATGGCGGCGCCCAGAGTCGCCAGAAAGACCAATCCCATGACGATGGCCGTCGGTCCCAACACGGTAAGCGAGATCCGCCGTATAGCGATCAGCGTTGGCTGCAGCGTGGCCGGCTCCCAGCGCTGCGGAGCGCCCAACGCCAGAAATCCGGTAAAGGCCGCGCGCCAGGCCTCCATGGTCTGATTGGCCAGAGCCCCCAAGGCCATGACCCCGGCCAGCATGCCCGCCGCCGCCGTCAGCTCGCGGCTATGCAGAATGTCGCCTTCTTTGCGCGCCTTGTCGCGGCGGTGGGTCGAGGCCTGTTCTGTACGCTCTCCGGGCATCGGCTAGCCTCCGTACCCGGGGGCGGAGACCAGCCGCTCGGCCATGTCGAGCAGGGCGGCAAAACGCGCCTCGATAAAGCGCGGCCACAGCGCCAGCGAGCCGAGAAGAACGGCGAATCCGGTCAGGGTTTTGAAGGGAACGGTCAACGACATCACCGGCAACTGCGGGCTCAGCTTGCCCATCAGCGCGACCGTGATCTCGATCAGCATGGTGGCCGCCAGAACCGGCGCGGCCAGCTCAAGCGACGCCAAGAATATGCCACTGGCCGCGTGCACCAAGACCAAAGCCGACGGTGGCGCCAAAGCAAAAGTACCCAGGGGCACGGCATGAAAGCTACGCACCACCGAGGCCAACAGAATCCGGTCCAGCCCGGCAGCGATGACAACCAGCGTGCCCATCAACTGAAAAAGATCGCCCAACAGCGGCGTCTGAATCGGCGAGGAGGGATCCATCAGGTTGACCAGCGAGAAACTGAACTGCAAGCCCGCGATCTGGCCGGCGAAGAGCAACATCTCTGTCAACAATGTCAACGAAAGCCCGTAGACCAGCCCCACGGCCAGCTCACCCAAGATCGACGAAAAGCTGATCGACGTCTGAGCGCGGGGCAGCGCGGCCACCAGTGGAGCCAGCAGCCAGGCCACGGCGGCAACAAAGACCGCCTTGGTTCTCACCGGCAAGGCCGTCGAGGAGAAGAATGGCGCAAAGAAGACCATGCCGCTCACCCGCACCAGCGCCAGCATCATCGCGCTCAAAAAGTTTGCCCAATCGCCCATGGGGTTCAGCTTTCAGCTATCAGCTGTCAGCTTTTTTCCTTTCCGTTGGCTTGTACTTCGTATCGACTATTCCTTTTGCTTCTCGTCTCTGCCGATGGCATCTTGTTTCAGCCGATATCGCTCCGATCCGCAGCTTCAAACTGAAAGCTGAGAGCTGACAGCTGCTTCTTCACCCCAGATAGCGGTGAAAATCGCCCAGCAGCAATTTGGTATAGGTGGCCAGCCGCTCGATAAACCAGGGCATGCCGGCCAGCAGAATCAGCGCAATCAACGCTAGACGGGGCACGCTGGTCAACGACTGTTCTTGCAAACTGGTCAGGGTCTGCATCAGGCTGAGCAGAAAGCTCAACACGGCGGCGGCCACCAGCAGCGGCGCCGACAGGATCATCGCCTCCTTCATCAACTGGCGCATCAGTTCGGCAACCATGTCGGGCGTCATCGGACTCCTTTCAGCCCTCAGCCATCAGCTATCAGCTTGCCCAGGTTCCATTTCAAAAGCTCTTCAAGAGCGAGTTGGCCAGCAGATTCCAACCATCGACCATCACAAACAGCAGGATCTTGAGCGGCGTCGAGACCACGACCGGTGGCAGTTGGAACATGCCAATCGAGGTGGTGATCGCGGCCGTCACCATATCGATCAGCAGAAAAGGCAGAAACAGCACCGCGCCAATCGAAAAGCCGGCCTTCAGCTCGGAGAGGATGTAGGCCGGCACGACGACCCGCATGGGCAGATCGGCCGGCTGATTGGGCCGGGGCAGCTGGCCGGCGGCGGTAAATAGCGCCAGATCCTTCTCGCGGGCATATTTGAGCATGAAGATTTTGACCGGCTGGGCGCCACGGTCAATCGCCTCCAGGCCCGTGATCTGTCCGCTGCGGTAAGGCTCGACGGCTTGGCTGTCGACCTGAGTGAGCACCGGCGTCATCAGAAACCAGCTCATCATCAGCGCCAGCCCCATCAACGTCGGATTCGAGGGAGCCGTCTGCGTGCCCAGCGCCTGGCGCAAAAAGTGAAAGACCACCAGCAGCCGCACCATCGGCGTCATGGCCATCAGAATCGCCGGCAGCAGGGTGATCAGCGTCAGAACAAAGAGGATCGTCCAGGGAGTTGAATTGCCCGGCTGCAGCTTGGCTTCGAGATCGGGCACAAGAGGCACTGCGGCTGGCGCGGCGGCGGCCACAAACTGCAATCCCCAAAGAGCTACCATGAGATCCTCGACCGGTGCCGCGCCGCGCCCGGGCGCAATGTGGGAAGCGGGCCCGGAGAAACCATGGATCGCGGCCGCTCATCGAGGGCATAAAAGGCCGGGCCGCCCTCGGCCGAGGTTGCGACCAGAATCCTTCGCCCTTCGGCCTCAACCAGCGACAGCGACTGCCGCGGAGCAAGAGCGATTCTTTCAAGAAGCGCCAGCCGCGGCACCCGTTGCCCGCTACCGCGCAATTTGTCCCACAGCCATCCGGCCAAGCCGCCGAGCGCAATGTCCGAGCGGGTTCTCATCTTCTTCTCCACGGCGTCTCCTCGGATTCTCCTCGGCTCCAACTCCCTGGGCGGCGGGTTCGTTCCGCCGTTCACGATCTTTTAGCTTTTTCTTATTCAGCAACCACTTCGCCGGCCAGCCGCGTTACCCGCACCGCCAGACGGTTTTCGATCACTTCAAACTCGCTCCAGGCCAGCTGCACTTCGCCGGCTGTTAAAGTTAGGTCATTTGAATGGACCCATTGCGACTCGACGATCTGGCCCGGGGCCAGGGTCAGCAGATGGCGCACGCGAAATCCGCGCACCGGCACGGAAACATCCATCTCCACCGGCAATAGCGCCACCAGCGCCGGCAGCTCGTCAACCGGCTCGCCAGGCTCTTCCGGCTTCGTGGCGGCCACCAGCGCATGCTCATCGCTGGACTCGTCCGCCGCCGATTGCACCGCGGAATCGGCCTGCGTCTCTGCGGCGTCCGGCTCAACCGACACTGATTGCCTATCGTCCATCGGCAAATATCCATGCAGTATGAGGTCCAATTGAGGAATTGCGAGATTGGAAAGGCTTAACGATTGCGTGTGCCGTTTCCAACCATCCCGCGGCATTTTCACCCCACAGCCGCATCGCTGCTACACTATCTGGAAGGCCAGTTGAGCCTCTTCCGCTGCCCCCGCGCGCAGCCATTACCCGCTCAAAGGATGAAGGACATGCCCGATCAGAATGAAACTCAATCTTTTACATCCACCAGCCTGCGCCTCAAGGTCGGTCTCGCCGAGATGCTCAAAGGCGGCGTCATCATGGACGTGATGAACGTGGAACAGGCCCGCATCGCCGAAGAGGCTGGCGCCACCTCGGTGATGGCTCTGGAGCGCGTTCCGGCGATGATCCGCGCCGAAGGCGGCGTGGCCCGCATGGCCAGGCCCAGTCTGATCAAGGAGATTATCCAGGCCGTCTCCATTCCCGTCATGGCCAAGGCCCGCATCGGCCACTTCGCCGAGGCCCAGATCCTGCAGGAGATCGGCGTCGATTTCATCGACGAGAGCGAGGTTCTGACCCCGGCCGACGAGGCTCATCACATCGACAAGCACGCCTTTACGACACCCTTTGTGTGTGGCGCGCGCAATCTCGGCGAGGCTCTGCGGCGCATCGCCGAAGGCGCGGCCATGATCCGCACCAAGGGCGAGGCCGGCACCGGCGACGTGGTCCACGCCGTGCAGCACATGCGCCAGATCACCCTCGAAATGCGCCAGTTGACCGTGCTCACCGAGCAGGAGCTTTACGCTGCCGCCAAGAACCTGCAAGCCCCCTACGAACTTGTCCGGATGGTTGCCAAGAGCGGCAAGCTGCCGGTGCCGAATTTTTCCGCCGGCGGCATCGCCACCCCCGCCGACGCGGCTCTGATGATGCAGCTCGGCGCCGAGGCCATCTTCGTTGGCTCGGGAATTTTCATGAAAGAGCGCGCCACCCCGCTCGATGTCGAGAACGATGCCAAAGAACGCGCCGAGGCCGTCTCCCGCGCCAAGGCCATCGTGCAGGCAACCACCCACTTCAACGATCCCAAGATTCTCGCCGAGGTCTCCGAACAGGTCACGGGCACCATGAAGGGCCTGGCCGCCGCCGCCATCGAGGAAAAGGACCAGCTCCAAACAAGGGGTTGGTAACCACCTGCGGTGGGGCCATTTGCTCGCTATTCGCTCGCACGGGCTCTTGGGGCTCTTCGCGGAAGAACGTGATGAACTGGACAACACTGATCGATGACGAGAGCAGCTTCGATCAGCGGATGTTGGGCAGCACCGCTCGGCGGATGCGGCGGAGGCTATACTGCCTCCGCCCTGGGTTACGGCAGGGCGATACCTTGGACGAGCTGCGCGCGATGGTCAAAGACGCCGTCCACTGCTACTTCGACGAAACCATACAGGCTCCGAAGATCATCCGCCTCTGTTTCGTGCGCGAAGAAATCTTGGCCGCATGAAACTGCCGCGAGATATCGACGGCCCGCGTCTGGTCAAGGCCCTGAGCGTTTTGGGGAGGGAGCAAAGGGCTTCAGCCCTCTGAATCGAAGCTTTACAAAACCGGCTTGAGCCACGGGCCTTGGGATGCCAACAGGACTTTGAAATGTTGCCAACAATATGCGCCATTGAAAATATTGAGCGAATCCGAGACGGAGGCTCACTTGCCGCGACGTTGGAAAGCGAGGATGGCAAGCGATACATTCTGTTTATCAAAAAAGATGTGCGCTACAATCAACCGGTTCTCATTGACTGCGATCCTACTAAACGACCTTTAGATACAGAGCGGATCCGCTATAGCGAATTATCTGGTCCATACATTTCAATTTCCTGGAATCAAGCTCGCGAACTTTTGGAGAAGCTATCCAGTTCATTTACATTCTCCGCGAAACGATCAAACCCCTTTCGCAGAGAATGGATGCAGGACATGCTTGATGTTGTTTCTCGCAATGTACTTGAACGATGAAACTTGCCAGTTACCCTAATCCTTCGTTTCTAAATAGCAAAGAGGTATGTATAAAACTGCCATTGCGAGCGAATAGCGAGCATCTGCCGCACCGCAGGTGCCCGCAGGTGCTTACAAGGGAATCAATCCGCCAGCGCGGCAATCTCCGCCAAGGGAACGCTGAAGGTGCTGCCGGGAAGCTCGAAGACCGTGGCCGGTGAGAGTTGCCCGTTGCGATAGAGAAAGTATTGCCGCTTCTTGGGTTCGATCAACCAGATTGCGGCAATCCCCATCCGTTCGTAGTCCGCCAGCTTTTCCAGCGTGCGCATCATGCTGTCTTCGGGCGAGAGAATCTCAAAGACGGCCAGCGGCGGGTGGGTTACGATCTGTTCCCGAGGGGTGCTGCGGCTGAGCAGAGTGACATCGGGGACGCGAAAGCTTTCCGGGCTTGTCTGCACCCGCAATTCGGTGCGCGACAGGATTCCCCATTCCTTTTCGTGCGCCAGAAAATACCCCGCCAGAATAGTCTGCCACGTCGCATGGTCGTATTCGCCCACGGTACGCTCCTCCAGCATCCCCGCCACATACTCGCAGTCCGGGTCCGTAGTGGTTTTCAGGTACTCCTCGACGGAAATCATGGTTGCGATCGCAGCCATTGCAATAGGCCTCCGTAGAGACGATTGTACGCCGAAGCCGGATGGGAGAATTCGTTGAGCGGCAAAAATTGTCTTCGGAGTCCTGGATACTTGCGCTGTATTGAGTCCAGCGGAGGGAGCCATTGGATCTTCGCAATTGCCGGCGGATCTTCAGCAAACAAATATTTCTTCTGGCCCTTGAGATAGCCATCTGACTAGTGCTATGACTATATGAGGAGAGTGTTCCCCATGGCTTGGCAGGTCTACGACGCAAAGGCGCGCTTCAGCGAACTGCTGGAGACCACCCTCAAGGAAGGGCCGCAGATTGTCACCCGTCGCGGCGTCGAAGCCGCGGTGCTGGTTCCCATCGGCGAGTGGAAGCAGTTGAAGAACGGGAAGCGGGAGTCCCTCAAAGATGTCTTGCTCGACCCCGACGGCCCGCATGGCCTCGATCTTCCGCCGCGCAGAACATTCAAACTTCGTCCCGTCGAATTCGAGTGAAACTCGTGTATTTACTCGACACCAACGTGATCTCTGAACTGCGCAAGAACAGGCCGCACGGTGCGGTAACGTCGTGGTTCGCAGCCGTTGACGAAACCGGTCTTCACATTCCTGCCATCGTCTTGGGCGAACTGCAAGCCGGTGTAGAAAAGACCCGTTTGCAAGATCCGCCGAAGGCCCTCGAAATCGAACGCTGGATTGATCGGATCCAGCGGACATTCGCAGTGATGGAGATGGATGGCGCTGTGTTCCGCGAATGGGCTCGCATGATGGCAGGCAAACCAGACGATCTCGCCGCCGATGCCATGATCGCCGCTACCGCCCGCGTGCATCATCGGATCGTTGTAACCCGCAACACAAAGGACTTCGCGCCCTTTCATGTCCCGGTTCTGAATCCTTTTACGGGCGTCTTGCACGCGCCGCGCCGTTAAAACATTCCCGTTTTCGCACACCCACTGTCTCGAATCGCGTCACTCTTCCCGTACTTCTCAAAACTCCCGATAAACCCATCGTATTTCTCTGCGTCTCATTTGCAGCCAAGGTAATCTCATGGTCACAGGTATCTCTATGCCCTCTTCCTATACCCAGGCCTCGCCGGATCTTGAGCGCAAGCTGCCCGGTACCGGGGGCAAGCCCCCCGTCACGCGCCGCCCGACCGGTGGAGGAGGCGGAGGAGGAGGCGACGACGAGCACAAGAATCCCCGGCGCGGCCCCCGCGAACTGCTGCATCGCGTGCGGACCTTTGTCTTTTGCGCTCTGGCCGGAGACATGATGTTTTTTGCCGTGCTGGTGGCGATGTTTTATGCCCGCCAGGCCGGAACACGCATCGATCTGCAGTCACTGCGTCTAATCACCGACTGGCATCCCTTGATGATGCCGCCGATTCTCTTTCTCAACACGGCTTTGCTACTGGTCAGCAGCCTGGCCATGGAGCGGGCTCGCTGGCAGATCTTTCGCGAGATCGATGTCTTGGAAGAATGGCTGGGGCTGGGCAAGCCGGCCTTGCGCCGCACCTTGCCGTGGGTAGCTCTCACCTTCACACTCGGCGCGCTTTTTCTTGCCGGTCAGATGATAGCCTGGCGGCAACTCACCACTCAGGGATTTCCCTTCGATCACACGGCCACGCCGGCCAGCTATTTCTTTTATCTCATCACGGGGATGCACGCCTTGCACCTGATCGCCGGCCTGCTGGCGTTGCTGTTCTGCCTTGTGGGGCTGGCCCGTTTGGGACGCGTGGAAAGCCGTCAGGTCGCCGTCGACTCCGTGGCATGGTTCTGGCACGCGATGAACCTGGCCTGGATCGTGCTCTTTGCGGTGCTTATCTTCGGGCAGTAGAAGAAAACAGCCTCAAGCTGCCAGCCTCCAGCTTTTTCGTGCTTGTACAAAGTTTTCGCGGAATCACTTTGTGCCCGGGATGCAGCGAAATGAACGCATGCATGCATCTGCGCCAGCAAAAACTGCACGGCCAGTGGGCGAGATAGAGAAGCGCATAATGCTCTCTTGTTCAGGGGATGTGCGAGACCGGGATTGACCAGGAGATTGCAGTCAGAAGCTGTACATGCTTACACGGTATGCGGACAGAGCAAGGTGCGGAAGCGTTCGCCCAGCGAGGGCACTTCAGGGCAGGAAAAATAGATCTGGCGGTTGATCCCCATCAGCAACTGCACGGCTTCAACCTGGCTGTTGCGCGCGGAAAACGAACCACCGGAGTTCATGAACTCGTCGGTAAGATATTCAATGGCGTGACCGAGAATCTCGAGTGCGCGGCCGGCTTCGGGCGAGATGTGGCGCCGGCGTTTGGTGCCGTGAACCGCTCGCATGTGATGAGACGGTGCGGGAAGCGGAATTGCACTGATGCTCGAAGAAGCTGCCATGAAGTCCATCCTCACCCAGTTCTTCGGCAATTCGTCACCTGTTCGTTAGGTCACGATGGTACTGTCCTGAAACTGTACAGTCTATTCATGCCTTATTTAACTTTATGCTCCAGTGACCCAAATCACGCCAGATCGGGCCACCCGTCACATCTTGCCGCATCCTATAGATTCTGCGGCAAATTGCCTTTTCCACTCCGCCGCTTGACGGGAGGAGCCTGAAAACCTAATCTCATTCCAGGCTCTTGTTTCGTCCCGTTGAATCGCTTTATGGATGACAGCAACCCCCTTCGAGGCTGGCAGCGATGACAGTTCCCTACCACTGGCAGTACCTACCTCTTTTGATGCAGGTCTTGTTCGCCTTTCTGATGGGCGTGGGGATGGTTGTAGCCTCCTGGTTTGTTGGCCGCCATCGCAATACCCGCGTCAAGCTCGATACCTATGAGTGCGGCATTCCTGCCGTCGGTGACGCCCGCGGCCGCTTCAGCGTCCGTTTCTACCTGGTCGCCGTGCTCTTTATCCTCTTCGACGTGGAAGCGGTTTTCATGATGCCCTGGGCCGTGATCTATCGCCGGCTGCCTGCACTTACGGGCTGCTCGCGGTTCTTCGGATTCTGGGAAATGCTTGTCTACCTTGGCTTTGTGGCCGTCGGTCTCTTCTATATCGTCCGTAAGGGGATTCTGAACTGGAGTCAGGATAAGGCGGATCTGTGATGGCTCACTCTGCGACACTGGCGGGCAAAGAAGCTGTTCTGGCGGCGATGACCGGTCATCCCGCCATCCAGGCGATCCTCGGCTGGAAGCCGGAGGCGCTCGTGGACGCCAAATTCGACCATGGCGAGCTGACCTTGACCGTGGCACCCGAGGAGATCCGCGCTGCCTGTCGAAGCTTGCAAACGGCCGGCTACAACTTCTTTGAAGACATGACCGCCGTCGATTGGCTACCCCGAACGCCGCGTTTCCAGTTAAGCTACCATCTTCTCTCGCACAGTTTCAAAGAGCACATTCGCCTCTGCGCCTGGGTCGGCGAACCCCATCCCACGATCGATTCCATTGTTCCCGTCTGGGCCGGGGCGAACTTCTTCGAGCGCGAGGTCTTCGATCTCTTCGGCATCGGCTTCAACGATCATCCCGACCTGCGCCGCATCATGATGCCCGACGACTGGCAGGGTCACCCGCTACGCAAAGACTACCCCGTGGAGGGATACCGCTGATGAGCGATCTAGCCACCACGCCCGTCGCCGAATCCGAAACCACCGGCAGCCGCTACATGGTTCTCAACATGGGGCCGCAGCATCCGGCCACGCACGGCGTTTTGCGGCTGGTGGTCGAGCTCGACGGCGAAATCGTCGTCAGTCTCCGGCCCGAGATTGGTTACCTGCACACTGGCATCGAAAAGACCTGCGAGGCCAAGTTCTATCAACAGGTGGTTCCCCTCACCGACCGCATCAACTACCTCGATCCGCTCTCGAACAATCTCTGCTATTGTCTGGCTGTCGAAAAGCTCCTCGATCTGGAGATTCCCGAGCGCGCCCAGTGGCTGCGCGTGCTGCTGACCGAGCTGAGCCGCCTCAACTCGCACTTGATCTGGCTCGGCACCCACGCCATGGATATTGGCGCGCTGACCGTCTTTCTTTACACCTTCCGCGAACGCGAAGAGATTTTGCGGCTCTTCGAGGCCGTTGCCGGCCAGCGTATGATGACCAGCTATATTCGCATCGGCGGCCTGGCAATGGAGCCTCCGCTGGGCTGGCTCGACCGCGTGCGCGCTTTCATTCGCACGCTGCCGGAAAAGGTCGATGAGTATTCCAATCTGCTTACCGGCAATCCCATCTTCATCAACCGCTTGAAGGACGTGGGCTATCTTTCGGCAGCCGATGCCATTGCCCTCGGCGTCACCGGCCCCCCGCTGCGCGGCTCCGGCGTCGATTTCGATCTGCGCCGCGACATGCCCTACTCCAGCTACGACCTCTTCAAGTTCCATGTGCCGACTTCGACGGTCGGCGATACCTGGGCACGATACGAAATTCGCCTCGTCGAGATGCGCGAAAGCATCAAAATCATCGAACAAGCGTTGGACGGCATGCCCGGCGGCGCGGTCAAGGCCGACGCGCCCAAGATCGTTTTGCCCGATCGCGAAAAGATGAAGACCCAGATGGAGGCGCTCATCCATCACTTCAAGATCGTGACCGAGGGCTTCAATGTTCCGGCCGGCGAGGTCTACCAGGGCATCGAGTGCGGCCACGGGCAGATGGGCTATTACATCGTCTCCGACGGCACGGCCAAACCTTATCGCGCGCACGTGCGCTGTCCCTCCTTCGCCACGCTGCAAGCAGTAGAAACCATGGCCAAGGGCCGCATGATCGCCGATCTGGTCGCCATCATCGGCACCATCGATATTGTGCTGGGGGAGATTGACCGATGAACAAAAGGGTCAATTTCAAAGAAAAATTTGCTGAGTGGTTTGAAATAGTAGCTGTCGGACTTGCTGCTGGGGTAATGGTCTCATTTGCACCGACAGAGAAGGAAGCAATTTGCATTTCAACATTTTTAATCGTTAGCGCCATAATCCGGGAATGTCAGACAATCAAACGCAAGCTCGACAAATTGGCGTTAAAGGACAGTTCCTATGAGTGATTTCCGCGAGTTAGGTTACCAGCTCAAAAACGAGTGGAGCAAATCCATAGCGACGTATAACAAACGTCTAGGAGCAGATTATGACTCTAAAATCGATGAGGGCTCCGGAAATCGCACCTCAATGATTGATGGGAAACCTGAAATCACACAGGTTGAGGCAAGACTCCACCATCTTGGAAAAATCCTTGATGAGGTATCGATTATCGTCAACTACGATACATTATCCTTTGACGTTGTGCGACCAAAGAGTGAAATTGAAAGCTTTCCCAGTCAAAGTATCGACATACCCGAATTAGTCAAACAAGTAATTACTAGTCTGACTGAATCTCGGGAGGGTTCTCGATGAATTCGGAAACCATGACGATCTTTTCGCCCGAGCTCGCGGCTCGTCTCGACGCGCTGGTAGAAAAGTACCCCGTCAAGCGCTCGGCGCTCATTCCCATGCTCCTCTACGCGCAGGACGAGGTCGGCTATCTCTCCGACGCTGTCGTCGCCGAAGTCGCCAGCCGCATCGGCATCACCGAGCTGGATGTTCGCAACGTCGCCACCTACTATTCGATGCTCCGCTTCAAGCCCGCCGGCCGCTACAACATTCAGGTCTGCACCAACATCAGTTGCATGTTGCGCGGCGGCTACGAGATTCTCGAACGCTTCCGCCAGGAGTTGGGCATCGACCCGAAAGGCGTCACCGCCGACGGCCAGTTCTCGCTCGAAGAGGTCGAGTGCATCGGCTCCTGTTCGTGGGCTCCGGCCATTCAGGTCAACTACGATTTTCACGACGAGCTCGATCCGGAAAAAGTTCCGGCCATCGTAGCCAGTTACCGCGCAAAAACCGGGGAGCAAAAGAAAAATGCCTAGGCTGGTCTCCCATCCCGACGAGGTCAAGATCGTCTCCAAGCGCTTTGGCCAGGGCGCGGAGAAGATCGACCGCTACCTCGAGCTTAGCGGCTACCAGGCCGTAAAGAAGTGCATCGCACAAGGCTCCGAGTGGATCATCGAGGAGATGAAGGCATCGAATCTGCGCGGCCGCGGCGGCGCGGGCTTTTCGACCGGGCTCAAATGGTCCTTCGTACCCAAACAGTCGGAAAAGCCCAAATACATTCTGGTCAATGGCGACGAAAGCGAGCCGGGCACCTGCAAAGATCACCTCATCTTCCTCCACGATCCCCACTCGGTCATCGAGGGCACGATTATCGCCGGCCTGGCCGTGGGCGCGAAGATGGGCTTCATCTACCTGCGCGGCGAGTACCGCTATCTGCTCGAAATTGTCGAGCGGGCCGTGGCCGATGCCTACGCGCGCGGATTTCTCGGCAAAAACATCTTTGGCTCCGGCCAGCAATTTGAGATCGTCACGCAGACCGGCGCGGGCGCTTACGAAGTGGGCGAAGAGTCGGCGCTGATGGAATCGCTCGAAGGCAAGCGCGGCGTGCCGCGCATCAAGCCTCCCTTCCCGGCTGTCGTTGGCCTCTACGGCGGACCCACGGTCATCAATAACGCCGAGACCATCGCCACCGTGCCGCACGTCTACACAATGGGCGCGGCGGCTTACGCGGCAGTGGGCACGCCGCGCAACGGAGGCACGCGGCTGTTCGGCGTATCGGGCCACGTCGAGCGGCCCGGCGTCTACGAGTTGCCCATGGGCTACAACCTCAAGAAGATCGTCTACGAGGTCGCCGGCGGCGTTTGGAAGGGCCGCGGATTGAAGGCCGTGGTTCCCGGCGGGAGCTCCACTCCCTGTCTTCTTCCAGAGGAGATTGACATCGGCATGGACTTCGATCAGATAGCCAAAGCCGGTTCGATGCTGGGCTCGGCGGGCGTTGTGGTCATCGACGATCAGACCTGCATGGTCGAGTTCGCCCAGCGCACCATCGGCTTTTACGCGCACGAAAGCTGTGGCTGGTGCATTCCCTGCCGCGAAGGCACCGACTGGCTCAAAAAGTCACTGACGCGCTTTCACGCGGGTTTTGGCAAAGCCAAGGACATCGACAATATGCAGTACATCGCCGAAAACATGCTGGGCCGCACCTTTTGCCCGCTCGGCGACGCGGCCGCGATGCCGACCATCGCATTCCTCAAAAAGTTTCGCAAGGAGTTTGAGGATCACTTGAACGGCAAGCCGTGCCCGTTTGCAAAAGAAGGCGTGCCGCAATTGACCGTAGTGTGAGGGTGATAACGTCGGCTATCGCTGAAGCTGAAAGAGGTGAGATAGATGAAGAAATTTGCGCATTGGACCAATACGGCGATTGTCTTGAAGGGTGGCGACGGCCAAAAGACTCTGCTAGAAGACGCCGAGCAATTCATGGTTGACATTCCTGACGCGACGAGTAGGGAAGACGTTATCTGTAAGTTAGCGCTCGAATACGGCACCACCATCAATGACGCAGACGGGCTCGAATTTCAGGAAGAATGGCCGCGAGAAATCCAGAAACAGTTCGATTCGCTCGAGGCCAATTCGGAAATGATACTGAGGTGGGGCCGCTAGACCCGACGTTCTGGGTGAATCGTAATGCAGACCGAGAGGTGTCTATGAATAGTCGAAGAAGCCTTATCAAAGTTATCGCTTGGACCTGGCCAGCCGCTCTTATGACAAGGATTCTTGCTCAACAGGCAACCCCACCCTCAGACACGCCAAGGGCGTTTGGTGAGCCATTCATGGGTGGCTTCCTCAAGGGCAACGATTTCAGAACGCTTTCGCGTGAAGAGCGAATCGCATATGTCACAGGTATATGGGACGGTTATATGTTTGCACCGGCGTTAGGGGGAAAAGCCGCCAGCGACCAGGCGCTGTTCAATTGCGTCCCGGGGCTGACGCAAGGCCAACTACTGGCAATTGTCGAAAAATACATGAACGATCATCCGTCAGACTGGGGCATGTCGATGAACTATATCGTATTCGCTGCGCTGCCGAAGAGCTGCGGGGCCGGGATCAGCTAAACATCGCGATAAGGAACATACTCTGAATAAGGACAAAATGCCCGAAGTCACCTTCACAGTCGATGGCAAGAAGCTCACCGCACCGGCGGGGACGCTGCTGATTGACGCCTGCCGCAAGGCCGGCATCGAGATTCCGTCCTTTTGCTACTATCCTGGCCTCAGCTTGCAGGCGGGTGGCCCATGTCTCGATTCTGAGACCTGGGGACTGATGAAGTAGACAGGATTGAAATGAAGCAGCGATTCATGGTGATTTACGAACACATGGAGCACAACTACTCCGGGTTTGCACCCGACATCCCAGGCGCTGGATCAATTGGTGATGATTTACCAGAAATGCGTCGCATGATGAAGGAGTGCTTGGAATTCCATTTTGAGGGCTTGGCCGAGGATGGATGTGAATTGCCTGTGCCAACGACAACGAGCTTTGATTTTGGGGATATTCGGGATGAGTCGGTAGATCACTACGTTGTCGAATGGCTAGAGATTGATGTGCCTGTTTTAAGTGAGAGTTGAGTTTTGTGGTTGCGTGAACGAAAAGCCAACGCAGGTTCTTCGACTCGCTTCATATGCTCGGGATGACAGCGTTGTGGTGGGTCGGATGACAGGGAGATGTTGGGGTGAAGGGTACGGGCTTTAGCCCGTACATTGAAGGCAGGAGTAGTGGTGGGCTTTAGCCCCTGAGGGAGTTCTTTCAATGGAGTTTACATTCCCTCAGCGGCTAAAGCCGAAGATCAGAATTGGCTTTGGATGTACGGGCTAAAGCCCGTACCCTTCATCGCCCACAGCATTGGTAGCATTGGGGAATGACCGGAAACAACGAATGCCCGACGTAACCTTCACTGTCGATGGAAAGAAGCTCACCGCACCGGCGGGGACGCTCTTGATTGACGCCTGCCGCAAGGCCGGCATCGAGATTCCGGCCTTTTGCTACTATCCAGGCCTCTCGCTCCAGGCCGCTTGCCGCATGTGTCTGGTCCGCCAAGAGAAGGTTCCCAAGCTGCAAACCGCCTGCACGACGACCGTTGCCGAGGGCCAGGTCTTCTTTACCGACACGCCCGAAATCGTGCAGGCGCGCAAGGCCACCATCGAATTGTTGCTCGGCAACCATCCGCTCGACTGCCCGGTTTGCGACGCCGGCGGCGAGTGCGAGTTGCAGGACATGACCTTCAAGTACGGCGCGGGCACCAGCCTCTACGCCGAAGCCAAGAATCATCGCGAAGAGCAGCAATGGTCGCCCGCGGTCTTCTACGACCGGCCGCGTTGCATCCTCTGTTACCGCTGCATCCGCATGTGCGGCGAAGGCATGGACGTGTGGGCGCTGGGCGTGCACAATCGCGGCGCAAATTCCGTCATCGTGCCCAACGCAACCGGAAAAGACGGGAGCCATCAGCTCGATTGCGAACAGTGCGGCATGTGCATCGACGTGTGCCCGGTGGGCGCGCTGACCAGTGGAAGCTATCGCTACAAAACGCGGCCCTGGGAGATGAACCACGTTTCGACCGTCTGCACCCATTGCGGCGACGGCTGCAAGGTTACGCTCGGCGTGCGGCAAACGCCCGAAGGCGCGGCCATTGTGCGCGCCGATAACCGCGACAAGAGCGGCGTGAACAACGATTTTCTCTGCGCCAAGGGCCGCTTCGGCTTCGATTTTGTTTCGAGCGAAGACCGGCTCACGCAGCCGCTCGTGCGCAACGCCGCGGGCAAGCTCGAACCGGCGACCTGGGAGCAGGCGATCCGCGCCGCGGCCGCCAAACTCAAGGAGATTCGCGATGCGCGCGGCGGAGAAGCCATCGGCGTCATCGGCTCCAACCGCACTACGAACGAAGAAAACTATCTGCTGCAAAAGTTCGCGCGCACGGTGCTGGCCACGAACAACATCGATCACGAACGCACCGCCGACTACGTGGCCTTGGCCAGCGCCCTCGCCGGCCACGCAAAGAAAACCGCCAGCCTGCGCGAGATTGCTTCAGCGCCGGCGATTCTGCTCATCGGCGGCAACCCGACCGAGGAGCATCCGCTGCTGGCGTGGCTCGTGCGCACCAACGTCCGGCTCAACCGCGCGCGGCTCTACATCGCGAATGACGCGCCCATCAAGCTCGAACGCCAGGCCAAGGCCGTACACCGGCTGGCGGCGGATGGCTACAAAGACTTCGCAACATTCCTCGCCGATGGTACAGATGAATTTGCCAAAGCCGTCGCAGCCGAAGAATCGCTGGTCGTCGTCTTTGGTGCGGAGTTCAGCGGCAAGTCTCTCGCCGGTCTCGTCGCCTGGGGATTGAAGAAAGAAAACATCCGCTTCGCCTGCATCGGCGACGATACGAATTCGCGCGGCGCTGCCGACATGGGGGTTCTGCCGGACCTTTTACCGGGATACGTCCCTGTAGACCGGCCAGGCGCTTTTTCGGAGTACTCGAACCTGCCTGCCGCACCCGGCAAATCGCTGCCGCAGATGCTCGAAGCCGCGCAAAAGGGCGATCTTGGCGCATTGCTTATCGTGGGCGCGAATCCGGCAGCCGATGCCAAGCTCGATCCCGCCGCGCTCAAAAACACTTTCCTTATCGTTTCGGATCTCTTCCTCACCGAAACCGCGGCGCTGGCCGACGTGGTGCTGCCCGCCGCCAGCCTCTACGAAAAATCGGGCACGGCGACCAGCACCTATGGCGACGTGCAGATGGTGCGCAAGGCCGCCGATCTGGCCGGCGTCAAACCCGACTTCGAAATCATCGTCCGGCTGGCCGATGCCATGGGCGCGGAGATCGGCAAGTTAGTTCCCTTCGGCCCTCATGGCGCCACCGGCGATCTGGGCCAATCGCGCGGCGCGCAATCTGGCGAGGCCGACCGCCATGCCGTCTGGCTTGAGGCACAAAATCTCGAACCAAAGCTCAGCCCCTTCGACCCCTTTGCACTCTTCGACGAGATCGCCCGGCTGGTTCCCGGTTACAATCTCGATCGATTCAATCTGTTTGCAGGCAATGAGATACAGACAGAACTTCGCGCAATAAATGAATTAATCCCCGTCGCCGCTCTCCTCTCGCCTGCCCGCAACTCGCTCTTTACCTCTGGAACATTGGGCAACTTTAGCCCGACGCTCCAGCAACTGGACTCTCATCAGGCGCGGAAGCTCGAAACGTCCGCCGCCGACTAACGAAAGGCACACTGTTTGACGCTGTTTGCATTCATCCTTTGGAGCATCGTGAAGGTCGCCGTCGTCACGGTGGTGCTGCTGATGGGCGTTGCCTACACAGTGCTGCTGGAGCGCAAGATGGTGGGCCGCATCCAGAACCGCTGGGGGCCCTCGCGCGTCGGTCCCTTCGGCCTGTTGCAGCCGCTGGTCGATGGCGCCAAGTCCTTTCTCAAAGAGGACATGATCCCGGCCGCGGTCTACAAACCGCTCTATCTGCTGGCGCCGATTCTTTCGCTGGGCTGCTCGCTGATCATCATCGGCGTGGTGCCTTTCGGCGCGCCGGGCATCGGTCCCGGCGGCTTCGACCTCTTCGAAATTTCGAATATCAACATCGGTCTGCTGGTGATACTGGCCGTCACCTCGCTGGGTGTTTACGGCGTGGCGCTGGCCGGCTGGTCGTCGAACAACAAATATTCGCTCTTCGGTTCGCTGCGCAGTTCGGCGCAACTGATCAGCTACGAACTGGCGTTGGGGCTTTCGCTGGTGGGCGTGGTTCTCCGCGCCGGTTCGCTCAATCTGCGCACCATCGTTGAACAGCAAGCTACGCATGGGGTTTTCACGTGGAACATTATTGGAGGATTCCAATTTTTCGCTTTCTTCATCTACCTCATCGCGGCCTTTGCTGAAACCAACCGCTCGCCCTTCGATCTGCCCGAAGCCGAAAGCGAGTTGGTCGCCGGCTATCACACCGAATACAGTTCGATGAAGTTCGCCATGTTCTTCATGGCCGAGTACGGCAACATGATCAACGTGGGCTGCGTGGCCACGCTGCTCTTTCTCGGCGGCTGGACCAGCCCCATCGACAACCTCGTCCCGCTGCCGCAGAACATCGTCTTCCAAGTGCTGGCGCCGGTCTTCTGGTTCGTGATCAAAGTTTTTTGCTTCCTCTGCCTTTACGTTTGGGTGCGCGGCACGCTGCCCCGCTTCCGCTACGACCAACTGATGAACTTCGGATGGCGCGTGCTGTTGCCGCTGGCCATCCTCAACATTGTCGGCACCAGCCTGTGGCTGGCCTATCAATGAGCACGCGCACGCGTCGCGCTCATTTACAATCGGGAACTTAGGGAAGACCGATGCACTTGGTTCTGTTCGCAATTTTCGCCGCACTTTGCCTCGCGGGAGCCATCAACCTCCTCGTGCAGAGCCATCCCATCAATAGCGCCCTGTCGCTGATCGTCGTGATGACCTCGCTGGCCGTGCTCTATCTTTTGCTCGGCGCCGAGTTCCTGGCCATCGCGCAGATCATTGTCTACGCCGGCGCGGTGATGGTGCTGTTCACCTTCGTCGTGATGCTATTGAACGCCGGCCGCGAAGAACGCACCTACGGGAGCCACGCGGCGAAGATCGTTGGATTCCCTGCCGTCGCTGTCTTTCTCGCCGTCATCGCCACGGTGCTTCTCCGCGCGCAGGGCCTGGGCGCGGCGCATCTCGGCGAAGGACTCAACGCCGCCAAGAGCCTCGGCGCGGCAAACGATTCTTCCAATCTCGTCGTCCTCAGCCAGGTGCTCTTTCACGAACTTCTGTTGCCCTTCGAGGTCACCTCGGTGCTGATTTTGATCGCCATACTCGGCGCGGTGGCGCTGGCCCGCCACGAGGGCGCGGAAAGGACGGCTGAAAAATGAATTTTCTACAGCAAGACGTGCCCATTGACTGGTATCTGCTGTTGAGCGCCGCGCTGTTTTCGCTCGGCGTCGTCGGCTTTCTCATCAAGCGCAACCTCATCACCGTCTTCATGTCGATTGAGTTGATGCTCAACGCCGTCAATCTCTCCTTTGTCGCCTTCGCGCAACAGTGGCACGCGGTCAAAGGGCAGATTTTCGTCTTCTTCGTCATGATGGTCGCCGCCGCCGAAGCCGCCGTGGGCCTGGCCATCATCATCGCCGTCTTCCGCGTCCGCGCCACGCTGGCCGTCGACCGCATCGATCGGATGAAGCTATGAACGGATCGCTCTTTCATCTGTGGTTCATTCCGCTCCTGCCCTTCGCGGGATTCCTGCTCAATGGAATTCTCGGGCGAAGGCTGCCCAAGTGGCTGGTCACAACCATTGCGCTGCTGGCGCCACTATTGTCCTTTCTTTTCGTATTGAGTGCGTATGTTCTTGTTATGCCCGGCAAAGATCCTGATCTGCGTCACGGGCTAATACAGTTGCCCTTTGTCGAGACCTGCCCGCAGCCCTGGCTAGCCGTCGGCGCGCTTCACATTGATTTCAGCCTCGTTCTCGACCAGCTTTCGCTCGTCATGCTGCTGGTCGTCACCGGCGTAGGTTTTCTCATTCATCTCTACTCCGTCGGCTACATGCACGGCGACCCTGGCTATGCCCGCTACTTCAGCTACTTGAATCTCTTTCTCTTCTTCATGACCACGCTGGTTTTGGCCGGCAATGTTCTGGTCATGTTCGTGGGTTGGGAGGGCGTGGGGCTGGCCTCGTATCTGCTGATCGGCTTCTGGTTCCAGAAGAAATCCGCCGCCGATGCTGGCAAAAAAGCCTTCCTCGTCAACCGTGTTGGCGACTTCGGATTTTTGATCGGAATTTTTCTGCTGCTCGCGAACTTCGGCACGCTGACCTTCAGCGAAATCGCCGCCAAGCTCGCCCTCATGCCTTACTGGACCGGCGGCGTGCTCACCGCAATCTGCTTGTGCCTGCTGATCGGCGCGGCGGGCAAGAGCGCGCAGCTCCCGCTTTACGTCTGGCTTCCCGACGCGATGGAAGGCCCCACGCCGGTCTCCGCGCTCATCCACGCGGCCACCATGGTCACGGCCGGCGTGTATCTCATCGCCCGCACACATTTCCTCTTCGACCGTTCGCCTTACGCGCTTGCTGTCGTCGCCATCGTCGGCGCGGCCACGGCGCTCTTTGCCGCCACCATCGGCCTGGTGCAGAACGACATCAAACGCGTGCTCGCCTACTCGACGATCTCGCAATTGGGCTACATGTTCCTGGCCTGCGGCGTCGCGGCTTATTCGGCGGCGATCTTCCATCTCGTCACGCACGCATTTTTCAAAGCGCTCTTGTTCCTCGCCGCGGGTTCGGTGATTCATGCGCTCGGCGGCGAGCAGGATCTGCGCAAGATGGGCGGCCTGCGCAAAAAAATTCCCGTCACCTTTTGGACGATGACCATCGCCGTCTTCACCATTGCCGGCTTCCCGCCGCTGGCCGCATTCTTCTCGAAAGATGCGATTCTTTACGCCGCATTTCTGCAAGGCACCGCCGGCAAAGCTCTCTGGTTCGTCGGCCTCGCGACAGCGCTGCTCACTTCGCTCTACATGTTCCGGCTCTGGTACATGACCTTCCTCGGCGAGTCACGCTCGCCCGATGCGCATCCGCACGAAAGTCCCTGGTCGATGCTAGTTCCGCTGGTGATTCTTGCCGCACTCTCCGTGGGTGGCGGCTGGATTGGCGTTGAACGCTTCGGCGCCTATCTTGCGCCGGCGGTCGGCGAGTATCATGCAGCTTCTACGATTCCGCATCTGGAGATCATCCTCAGCATCGTCGCGGTTCTCGTAGCCCTCGAAGGCTTACTCATCGCCGATAAATTTTACCGGCGCAAACCCGAGCGGCCCGCGCAATGGGCGGCGGTTCTTCCCATCGGTTACAAGGTACTCGCCAACAAATATTACATCGACGAGATCTACAGCGCGGTTCTGGTAAAGCCACTGCTAATCGTCTCCAAATACATTTTGGGTTGGGTCGTCGATACCGCGATTCTCGGCGGACTGGCCTGGCTGCTTGGCGGACTGGCCAACTTCGCGGGCATGATTTTGCAGCGCTGGCAGTCGGGCAATCTGCGCTCTTACGCGGCATGGCTGGCCGCGGCGGCCGCGGCTTTGCTCTTCTTCGCGCTTTACTTCAGCGGCTGGAGTTTCTCCTCGCTCCATGCCGAGCCCCTCAACAAAATCAGCCACATCACGGTTCTGCATTTCGGAGAGGCGCGATGACCGCAATCGATCACTCCATTCTCGCCCTCATCCTGCTGGTACCGCTGGCCGGCGCGCTGCTGGTGGCCTTCGCGCCCGACCGTTGGAAGCTGCCCAACTGGATCGCGCTGCTCACCACGCTGGCGACCTTCGTTCTCACACTGCACTTGCCGGCACATTTCGTTGCCGGCCAGCCGGGCTTCCAGTTCGAGGTCAACATTCCCTGGATCGAAAGTCCGGCCATCAGCTATCACGTTGGCATCGATGGACTCAGCCTCTGGCTGGTGGTGCTTGCTGGCTTGCTCGCGCCCATTGGTGTCGTCGCCAGTTGGAACGCAATCCAGACCCGCCGCAAAATCTTTTTCTCGTTATTCCTCATCCAGCAGACGGCGATGTTGGGCGTCTTCGTCGCGCTGGACCTGATTCTTTATTACGCATTCTGGGAGCTGTCACTGGTTCCCATGGCGATTCTGATTGCCATGTTTGGCCGCAAAGAGGGTTATCGCGCCGCGCTACGCTTTTTCCTCTTCACCTTCATTCCCTCGGCGCCGCTGCTGGTAGCGATTCTGTGGCTCTACGCGCGCACCGGCACCTTCAACTTCGCCGACCTGCAATTTCAAATCGCCAGCGGCGTGCTTCCCGCAGGAGCGCTCTATTGGGTCGCGCTGGCATTTCTCTTCGCCTTCGCGGTCAAGGTGCCTGTCTTTCCGCTGCATGGCTGGCTGGCCGATACCTATAGCGAAGCGCCGGTCGCGCTGGCCATGGTCGTCGCCGGCAAACTGGGGCTCTACTCGATGCTGCGCTTCCACGTCGGGCTCTTCCCCACGCAAGCACGCCAGATCGCTCCGATTCTCATTGCTCTTGCTGTTATCGGCGTTCTTTACGGCGCGTGTCTCGCCCTGGTGCAGCGCGATTTCTGGCGGCTCATCGCCTTCGCCGCGCTCAGTCATCTGAGCCTGATCGTGCTGGCTATCTATGGCATCACCTTTACCGGCTGGTCGGGCGCGGTTTATCAGATCCTTTCGCACGGCGTGGTCGATGGCGCGATCTTCCTGCTGCTCGGCGCGCTCGAACTGCGCTACGCCACGACAACCATTTCGTCTTTCGGCGGGCTGGCGGTTAAGCTGCCGCGCGCGGCTACGTACTTCGTCATTACCACGTTGGCCATGATCGGCCTGCCCTTACTGAGCGGATTTGTCGGCGAGTTTCTGATTCTTTCGACCACGTTCACCCAGGTCAGCCGTGGCTGGGCCATCGCCGCCGCGGTTGGCGTAATTCTCGGCGCGGCGTACATGCTCTGGCTCGTGCAGCGGCTCTTTTACGGCCCCGAAAGCGAAGTTGCGGCCAAGCCTGCCACCGATCTCCGCTTCGGCGAATGGGCCATCCTTACGCCGCTTATCGTGCTCATGTTCATCATGGGTGTCGCGCCCTCGCTCTGGCTCAACACGATTCAGACTAGCGTGCATCCGCCGCTGATTCGCGAGCAAATGAAATATATGGAAGTGCTCCAAACTCCAGCGCAATCGGAGGTGCAGCGGTGACGCCCTTCCCCGACATCCTCCGCATTCTTCCCGAGGTTGTGCTCACGCTGACCGGCGTCGCCATCATGTTGCTCGATGCCGCGATTCCGCCCGCATGGCCGCGCCGTTCGTTAGGTTGGGTTGCCGCTATCGGCACGACGCTGGCTCTCTGGACCAGCCTCTGGCAGCTCTCGTTGCCGCAAGGAACGGGATTTTTTCAGACCGTTGAAACCAGCGCCTTCACTGTCTTCTTTCATGTGTTGATCTGCGGCATTGTGCTGGTCGCGCTGCTGCTCTCGCTCGACACGCTGCCCGCCACGACACATCATCAGGGTGAATATTACGCATTGGTAGTTTTTGGCGCTGTCGGCATGTGTCTGATGACCTCGGCCATCGAACTGCTGCTGGTCTTCGTGGCTCTGGAAATTTCGTCGATCTCGACGTACATCCTGGCCGGATATCGCAAGCAAACCGTCAAGGGACCGGAAGCCGCCATCAAATATTTTCTTCTTGGCTCCTTTGCCACGGCATTTCTGCTCTACGGCATCGCGCTGGCCTTTGGCGCAACGGGAACCACGCAGATTTACGAACTCGCCCGCCGCCTGCCCACGGCGCAAAACCCAACCTTCGTGATCGCCTCGCTGGCCCTGATGCTGGTCGGCATTCTCTTCAAAGTCTCCGCCGCGCCCTTTCACGTCTGGACGCCCGATGTTTACGAAGGCGCTCCCACGCCGGTGGTGGCGCTGCTTTCTACCGCGCCCAAGGCCGCGGCCTTCGCGCTGTTGCTACGCGTGATCTACGAGATCTTTCCCAGCCTACACTCGCTTTGGGCGCCGCTGCTGTGGATCGTCGCCGCGCTCTCGATGACCGTTGGCAACCTCGCAGCGCTGCGCCAAAAGAACGTCAAGCGCATGCTGGCTTACTCATCGATCGCGCACGCCGGCTACTTGCTGGCAGCCTTCGCGGGCATCGGATCGATTGGCATCACCGCGGCCAGCTTCTACACTGCCGCTTACGCCGCCATGAACGCAGGCATCTTCGCCGTGATCACGCTCGTGGCTGGCTACGACGAGCAACTGAACGATATCGACGATTTCCGCGGCCTGCTGCACCGTTCGCCACTGCTGGGCATTTTGCTCGTCTTCTTTCTCATCTCGCTCATCGGCATTCCGTTTACCGGCGGCTTCTTCGGCAAGTTCTATTCCTTTACGGCCGCGGTCGATGGCGGCGCAATTGTGCTGGCGATTATCGGTCTGCTCAACTCCGGGTTAGCCGCAGCATATTACCTGCGTTTCGCGCTGGCAACGGCACAGCAACCCGTCAGCGGCAAGCCCATTGCCGCGCCCAAGCCCGCACTTGGCGCGGCTGTGATTGCGGCAATCTTTCTCGCTGCCGCAGCTACGCTCATCCTCGGCATTGCGCCCGGAGCCACACTGGGCGCCGCGCAATCGGCCTCGCACACGCTGCAAACTCCGACCGTTGAAACCAACTTACCCACCGTTCCGGTACAATCACCTCAATGAAACTTGGCGAATTAGCAAGCCGTTTAGGAGCGGAGCTCCGCGGCAATCCGGAGTTGGAAGTCACTGGCGTCAAAGGCATTGAGGAAGCTGGCCCCACGGAGATCACCTTCGTCGCCAATCCCCGTTACACGGCGCTGGCCCGCACCACGCACGCCGCCGCCGTCGTCGTCGAGCCAGACTTTCAAGAGATTCCCACCGCAACGCTGCGCATCAAGAATCCCTATCACGCCTTCTCGCGCGCCTTGGGAATCTTCTATCAGCCGCCGGCTTACGCGCCGAGCATTCATCCCACCGCAGTCATCGATCCCACGGCTGAAGTTGGCGCTGAGTCGCATATCGGCGCTTATGTCGTCATCGGTCCCGGCGCGCGCATCGGCGATCACGCGACGATTTTGCCGCATGTCGTGATCTATCCTGGCGTGCAGGTTGGCAGCCATTTCTTTGCGCACGCGCACGCGGTGGTTCGCGAGCACTGCGTATTGGGCGAGTATGTCACGCTGGAAAACGGCGTTATTGTTGGCGGCGACGGCTTCGGCTTCTCTAAAGACGAACAGGGCCACTGGGTCAAGATTCCGCAGTCGGGCCCGGTGCGCATCGGCAACCACGTCGATATTCAGTCCAACGCCACCATCGACCGCGCCACGGTTGGCGCCACCCAGATTGGCGACGGCACAAAGATCGACAATCTTGTGCAGGTGGGCCACGGTTCCACCATCGGCCAGAACACGCTGCTCTGCGCGCAAACCGGCCTCGCCGGCTCGTCGATCATCGGCAATCATGTGATTCTTGCCGGCCAGGTGGGTATTGCCGGCCACTGCACGGTCGGCGACGGCGTCATCCTCACCGCGCAATCTGCTGTCTCGCACGATGTACCGCCGGGCAAGATGATCTCCGGCTCGCCGGGCTTCGATAACCGCACCTGGCTGCGTGCCGTGACGCTCTTCCAACGGCTTCCCGAGCTGGCCAAGCGCCTTGACCGGCTGGAAAAAGCGGTGGCAAAGCAAAGTAACCCGCAACCGTCCAACTCTCCGGATCAAAGCGATAACTAGCTCAGCATCATTGGTTTATATTCTTTGTCGGCCTCAAACCCGTTTCGAGCGGTTCGACGGGTTTGAGACCACGCTGTTTTCTGTCCAAAATTCTGGAATAATGGTCGCCGCAGACTATACGAACGGCAAATCCCTCCGATAAATACATTTGGAGGACTGACGGCTGCGTATGGCTGTGGGCGCCTGGCATCGCATTCTCAAGAGACAGCTGCGTCTGCGCAGTCTGACGATGCACCTTGCCGGCTGCTTTTTGCTGACCGTTCTGACGACGAGTTCTGCCGGAGCGATTTATGCCGGTGATCTGATCTGGGTCGCTAATGGCATTCTGCTTACCTATCTATTATTGGCGCCGCGCCGTCTTTGGCCAGCCTATCTGCTGGCAGCGCTTTTCGGACATGTTCTTGGAACAGCGATCATTGGCGCCCCCTGGCAGGTCAATGTCATCGACACGCCATTAGACCTTGGTGGAGCGCTGGTTTGCGCCACATTGTTGCGCAAACGTTCAGCGCAATTGCCGCGTTTTACCCAGCGCGCCTATTTGATTCGCTTTCTTCTGATTGCTGGATTGGCTGTACCACTCGTAAGTTCGTTTACGAGTACTGTTCTCTATACATTGTGGCTAGATGCCAAATTCTCCTTTGCTTTTCTCCATTGGGCCGCCAGCGATGCACTCGGCGCATGTATGGTGACGCCCGCCTGTGTGGCCATCTTCCGTGCACGGCGAAACAAGGCCATACGTATCAGAAGCTGGCCAATGTTGCTCATTTTTATCGCGTCAGTTTATGTCATCCTCTCCCAATCGCAGATTCCCCTGCGATTTCTTCTTTTTCCGCTTCTCGTTTGGGTTCTGCTGCGCTCTGGTTTGGAGTGGGCCTCGATCGCAACTCTCTTCGTTGCCGCGGTCGGCAGTTGGTATACAGTGCACGGCCTAGGACCGTTTGCTGAGTCTTCCGATGCTTCCAAGCTTGAGTCAACAGTCGTCTTGCAGTTATTTGTTGCCTCTGCCATGTTCGTGATCTACAGCGTCTCCGTCGTGCTGGAAAATCTGCGCTCCACCGAAGGCAAGCTACGGCAAATTGCCACGATGCACAAACTGCTCATGGATAACTCGCGCGACGTTATCATAGTCGCCGACTTCAATGGAAATCGCAGCTTTGTCTCCGAATCCGGTAAAAACTGGGGCGGATGGACGGAACAAGAACTGAAGTCGATGAAGACGATTGATCTGGTTCATCCCGAAGATCTGTCGCGGGTCGAGAGCACCTTGCTGGAATTGCGCAACGGCAAGGACGGCAGTATGATTGAATGCCGCGCCAAGACACGAAACTCCGGCTATGTTTGGATGGAACTGAATTTTCGGACGATTCGAAATCCAAAATCAGGCCAAGCCGTCTCTCTGCTCTATAACGCGCGCGACATCACCGAGCGCAAGCAGGCCGAGCAGCAGTTGCAGGAAGCCTACAAAGCGCTGGAGTCGCTGGCTGTTACCGACGCACTGACGGGACTGGCCAACCGGCGGCAGTTCGATCAGTATCTGGCAACCGAGTGGCGCCGCGGCACACGCGACAAAAAGCCGTTGTCGCTGCTTCTCATCGATGTGGATTTCTTCAAGTCGTACAACGACACCTACGGACACTTGCGCGGCGACAGTTGCCTGAAGTCCATTGCTCAGGCGGCCCGCTCGGTGATTGCCCGCTCAGGCGATCTGGTGGCCCGTTTCGGCGGCGAAGAGTTTGCCGTGGTGTTGCCCAATACCGAGCGCGGCGGAGCCTATCAGATCGCACAAGATATCTGCGCGGTGATCCGCAGCCGCAAGCTGGCTCACAGTTCGAACGCTGGAGGAATCGTAACCGTCTCCGTGGGATGCCATACGATGGTGCCGCAGCGCGGACTGTTCTCGAATATGCTGATCGACCGCGCCGACAAGGCGCTTTATCAGGCGAAAGGCAGCGGCCGCAACTGCGTCTGCTGCTACGAGCAGGAAGAGGGCAAATCGCCAACCGGTGACAATCTGGATTATTCAGTTACGGCAAAATCGCAATAAAAACCGCGGCCATCCTGTCGATGACCGCGGCCGATCCGGGAAAGAAATTTTGTCAGCGCACCATGCTACGAAAGAGCGGCGACTGCAAAAGAGCATTGAACTCCGCGTCCGAAGTGGCAAAGTGTACGTTGAGCTTGCCGGCGCTTGAACCGATCGAGGTCGCGCTCAATGCCTGCTTCTCCGCGTCCGAGGCGCTCATCTTGCGCACCAGAACCGCCGCCGACAGCAGCGAAGAGACCGTGGCTGCCGCAAAGGAGTCGCCAGTTTCAATCGTCAGATCGAAGCGCACGCCGTGCTGAAAATCCATGGCATACCAGGAAGCATCCAGCCGCTTGCGCACCGTCTCGAAGTCTGTCACCGAGCCAGCTTCGCCCAGCAGTTGCTTCATCATCGTCTGCGTGCCTTTGCTATCGAGAATGCTCCACAGCGGCGCCGCATCAACGGTCTGCATGGCGTTCATCATCGAACCATTGGTCAACATGCTCTGCGCGGCGCCATCTCGCACATCCAGCGCCTTGGTGACGGCCTCTTTGTCGCCGAAGACCATCGTCGACGGATCGACAAAGCAAAGCACCAATCCTGTCTTGGCCATGGGATAAATGCGATTGGTCCTGACCAGCGTCGCCCGGATCTTCTGCTTGACGAAGTTCGCCGTGATGGTCTGCGTATCAAACTGCCCCTGCGCGATGCCCACCGTGGCCAGCGAATCACTCTCCGCCGAGGTGCGGAACAAGGCGAATGCCAGTTCGTCCACATCGTGGTTCTCGTTCAGCCCCGAGTGGCTCAGCGCCTCGTCAAACTGCTTCAACTGCGGCGGCATGACACGATTGCGCAACGCCATCGCCGTCGGCGAATTCTGCATGGCGCGGTAATCAATCACGACCAACTGCTGCACGTCGCGGGGAATCACGCCACGCGCATCGGTCGACAACTGCGCGGCCTGCATCACCGTGGCGCCGGCGGCCAATCCCAACATCATTATTGAAACCTGAATCCAGTTCTTGAACAAATTCTTCCTCCGGGTCTCGCGCGGGCCTATTTCACGCGCTCACTATGGAAAATCGCTACGCTAAAGACATTTTACCGTCCATCGCGTGTTCTTCATTGCTCACAGGACTCAACGTCCGGGCCAGGAGAGAGGCTTGGTCAGCCGCCGCTCCAAAATCTTGGTCTCGGTGTCGAACCCAACTAATTGACGCATCCAAGAGCTCTGACGCTCACAAGCAGCTTCGGGAATCAACCCGATCACCTCGCCTTCGGCCAGGGAGACTTTGTGCCGGACCGCCAGCTCGGTAACCTTGCGGTAGACCTCGGAGATGGGCGTGGCTTCAAAGTCGGTGATATTCATGGTCAACTGCGCCCGGCCTTGCACCAGCACGCCCAGGGCCTTGACGCCCTTCAGGCCGCCCGAAGCGGCGCGAACCTCCTTGGCGATGGCGCGGGCAATAGCCACATCGGCCGAATCGAAGTAGATATTGTAGGCCACCAGAAATTTACGCGCGCCTACCGCACATGCGCCTGCTGTAGGATGAAGCCCCGGGCCGCCCTGATCGGGCTTCCGCGACAGATCTTTTTTGACGGCCTCGCGCAATCCTTCGAACTGGCCGCGGCGCACGTCTTCCAGGTTAACCCGGTCGGGCCGCGATGCCGCCGCCTCGTAAAAATAAACCGGAACGCCATAACGGCGCCAGATCTCCAGCCCCGCCTGCCGGGCCAGCAAAACACACTGCTCCAGCTTGATTCCCTTCACCGGAACAAACGGAATCACATCGGCAGCACCAATGCGCGGATGCTCGCCCTGCTGGCGCGTCAGATCGATCAGTTCGGCAGCCTTGCCCGCGCCGCGCACCGCAGCCTCAACCACGGCAGCAGGATCGCCGGCAATGGTGACCACGGAACGGTTGTGGTCGGCATCCATCGACCAATCCAGCAGATGCGCCCCATCTGTGCGCATCGCCGCGACAATCGCTTCCACGCGCGCAGAATCCGTTCCTTCGGAAAAATTGGGAACACACTCGACGATGGCTCCGCTCATCCTCGCTCCACCCCGGAGCTTATGACAGCGCCGGCGTGCCGTGGCGCAGCGCAAACCGGGAAAACTGTTATTTCCAGAAGGTATAACCTACCTGGACTTGAACACTTGCATTCACTCCTGGGTTGTGATCACCCAGCGAGGCCGAGGAAATGTGTACCGCGTTCACGCCCAGATCGATCGAGCGTTTCGGCCGCAGAAAATAGTGAATTCCGCCGCCGCCCTGCGGAGAAAAATTCCATACACAGGTTCCGCCGTTGACCGTTGACGAGCTCATGATGTTCGGCGGAAATTTGTGGGTGGTATAGATCAACCCACCTGCCGCCTGAACCCAGGGCTGAATCCGCCGCGTGTTCGTTGCAAAATTCCAACGCATGATCACCGGGGTGGTGCTGACGCCGTAATAATTTCCACCACCAAACGGCAAGGTGCAACTGACTTTGACTCCGCCCGTCGTAACACAGGTCGTTGCCTGCTCGTGCGGCGCCGGAGTGTAAGCCTGCCAGAGCGGCATGATGTTGCCCGCAAATTGGAACTGGCCGCTGAAAATGCCCGCATGAACGACAGGTGTCAGCGTCTTGCCCAACTCGAATCCACCCCAGAGAAACTTGTAGGAGGAGCGGTTGCCAACTCCGGTGCCCCAATTCATGAACGGACCGTACTCCCAACCCTGTTCATTCCGCACCTGAGCCACGGGATTCGCCGCGGCGTCATTGCCAACGGTTGCCGGCTTGTCCGCCGTCTGCGCCAACGCCGCCGTGGCTCCTGCCGCCAAGGCGATCAACAAAGCGCTCTGTACCAGCCTTACGGTCTTTCTCATTCCCGCCTCTTTCTCGTTCCCTTGTTCCCTTGGCCCTGGTTCTTCCAAAAAAAGACCGCCTCAACCGGGCGGCCTTTTCTCAACTTGCCGCCGGCTTATCCGGCCTGCTCCAGTTGCTCCTCGTCCAGATCGGCATTGGAGTGGACGTTTTGCACGTCATCGAGATCTTCCAGGGCATCAAGCAACCGCACCATCTGCCCTGCCTGGGCGCCTTCCAGCTTGGTATAGGTCGAGGCGATCATGGTCACTTCACTGGCCACGGTAGGAATCCCCGCCTCTTTGACAGCATTGGAAACACCCTCAAAGGCCGATGGATCGGTGAGGATCTCCCAGCTATCGCCCTCGTCCTTCAGATCGTCGCCGCCCTGCTCGAGCACGATATTCATCAACTGCTCTTCGTTGGCTGCGGACTTCTCAACAGCGATCAGACCCTTCTTGGCGAACATGAACTTGACCGAGCCGCTCTCACCCAGGTTGCCGCCGTGCTTGCTGAAGGCATGCCGGATCTCGCTCACCGCGCGGTTGCGGTTATCGGTCAGCACATCGACCAGAACCGCCACGCCGCCCGGCCCATAGCCCTCAAAGGTGGCCTCTTCGTAGCTGACGCCTTCCAGCTCGCCGGTGCCGCGTTGGACCGCCCGCTTGATGTTGTCCGCCGGCATATTCTCGGCCTTGGCCGCCAGAATCGCCGTGCGCAGCCGCGGATTGCCATCGGGATCGCCGCCGCCTGCTTTGGCCGCGATCGTAATTTCCTTGATGAGTCTGGTGAAGATCTTGCCGCGCTTGGCGTCCAGCGCGCCCTTTTTGTGCTTGATCGTGGCCCATTTCGAGTGGCCGGACATAAGTACCTCAGAAGCGATGAAGATAGCGGTGTTCTACACACCCCGACAAACGAGTATACCATCCGCCATGGGGCAAAAAATACGGCCGCGCCGCGACTCTTTTGTGACTTTCAACCTGCCCGTGAAGCAGTGGTGGAAATCCGCCTGGAAAAATCGCGGGCCGGCGAGGTCAAACGCATGTCGAATGGCGAGATGATGCAGGCTCCGGTCCATGGCGCACAGGCCCTGCCGGAACCCGGCTGGCTTGGCGCCGTCAACAGGCATTGGATCCGGTCATGATCGCCACTTCACTTGGCCAGGCAAGAGAGCTGCATCCTGCGTCCAGAACACGGAGAAGTTGCCCGTCGCGATCATACTTAATTGCAGGGAACCTGGTGATAATCGACCGTTTTGACGATGTAATCGTCCGGTGGCTGAAAGAGCGATGGGTCCGGCTCACCCAGAGTCACGCTGGTCGCTTCATTCGTTTTTTTGCCTGTGCGTGGATCCTCGTGTATCGAGCGCAGAATCGTGCCCAGGTCCGGCGCAAACCAGTCTTCGTCGATCTCGACAATTGGCCTGTCGTTGCCAATCGCACCAACGGGGGTAGTGTGGGTGATTCTATACCCGTTAACTTTTATGCCCAAAAACGAGTCTGTACCTAGATCCTCATACGAGAAATTGGACGGAAGTTCTTTCGTTGTTTTCGAGGTTGCAGGTTGGCCGGTATTCGACGGCGCGGGTTGTGCAGGGTTCGTGGATGAACTCGCAGATTCTTTGCGAACGTTACTCTCGGCGCCCCAATGATGCGTTCTCCCCTGCGAATCGGCCCAACACCCATGCCGCTGATCCCGGGAGGGCATATTGTTCTTGGTTACGGTTTTCTGCGTTGTGCTCCAACTCAAGCTCTTGCCATCCGGATACCGGACGTAAGTGATCGTAAAGTCCGGTCTCATGTTTTCCGAAGATAATCTGCGCCCCTCGGCATCCTGAGCTTCAAAGGAGGTTCGCTCCTCGGTAATCATCGTTCCATCGGCGAGGATTTGCTGGTTGGTTTGTTTGAACTCGGCAGAGTAGCTCAGATGTTTGACCGTTGCTGCTGGTGTAGTAGAAGACTGGGAAGATTCCGCACTTGAAGCTGAAGAATCATTGTTGGCCGCCAGCAGATTCTGGCCGGAAGCTGGATGAGAAGCCAGGACAAAGGCAAGCACTCCACAAGCAGGAAGGATCAACAAGCGCACAATAACTCCTCCGTTGTTTCTGACTGCCCACCCATTTTCCTTCCCGTGTACTCGAAAAGCAAGTCCTGTCGCAAAAGGCCCGAGGGATTCCCTGCCTGGCGACCTTCGCCTCCGGATCTAGCCGGGCCTTCTGTGCCATACCCGCTACGCGCCGGGATTGCTGTGCGGATCGATCGGCGAGTTGAGCCTTTGGCGCAGATTGCCGGCCAGGTCGGCGACGACGCGCAGCTTCTCGGCCACCGCGGCCGGCACTTCGTTGCCGCTCAAGGCCAGTTGCGAGTGCAGCAGCAGGCCGGAGACCGTGGTCTTTAGCTCCGACTCGATAGCGGCGGCGGCAGCGCGCCGGGCCAGCGTCTGCTCGCGTTCGCGGCGGCGCAGCGCGGCGCGGATCTCGCGCACCAGCCGAGTGGCCCCGGAGAGGGCGAAGTTGATCTGCAGAGGGATCGCCAGACCCGCCCGCTCGCAAATTCTTTCGGCCGCGGCAGGATCGCACTCGGCCAGGGTGTCGTCGATGACGACGGCTTGAAACTCGCGGCGGCGCAGCGCGGCCAAAGCATCCTTGCGGCCATCGGCCACCTCGACCTCCATGCCCAGCTGCTCGCTTACCAGGGAGGCGCAGTTGCGCGCTCCTTCGATTCCCGTCACCATGAGTATGCTCATATTCGTTCCCCAATTCGATCAACAGTTGTCAGTGATCAGTGGTCAGTAGTCAGGGATCAGTGATCAGGCGTCAGCCGTCCGTTCTTTCCGTTGGCTCTCAACATGGCAGAATGCGAGTTCCGCTCAAAGATAGATCTGCTGCATGCCGCGCCGCAAAAGAGGCGGCTGAAAGCTGATGGCTGTTCGCTGACCTTATTCTTCGTGCATCGGATCGGCGATGCCGTATTCCTTGAGCTTGCGGTAGAGGGTGGTCTTGCCGATGCCCAGCAGCTTGGCGGCCTGCAGCTTGTCGCCATTGAGGGTGCGGATGGCGCCCAGGATCGCTTCGCGTTCCAGTTCGGCCAGCGTCTTGACCTCGGGAGCGCCCGTCTCTTCGGCGGAGGCGCCGTTGGCGGCCGAGGCGCGTTTGGCCTCCAGCCCCTGCTGCTGCAACTGCGTGGGCAGATCGCCCAGATGGATCACGGGGCCGGAAGAGAGAGCGCAGGCCCGCTCGACCGAGTTCTCGAGTTCGCGCACATTGCCCGGCCAGTCGTGACGCATCATGGTGCGCAGCACCTCGTCGGAGAGGGTGAACTTGCGGCCATGCTCGCGGCTGATGCGGTCGAGAAAGTGCGCCGCCAGCAGCGGGATATCCTCGCGGCGGTCGCGCAGAGACGGCAGCCGCAGATTGACGACGTTGAGCCGGTAGAAGAGATCTTTGCGGAAGCTGCCCTTTTCGACCATCACCGCCAGATCGCGGTTGGTGGCAGCCACGATGCGCGCCTTGATGGGGACGCGATGGGTGGCCCCGACCGGACGGACCTCTTTCTCTTGCAGCGCACGGAGCAACTTGGCCTGTAGATCCAACGAAAGCTCGCCGATCTCGTCGAGGAAGACCGTGCCGCCTTCGGCCGAAACCAGCAGGCCGTCTTTGGAATGGTTGGCGCCGGTGAAGGCGCCCTTCACATAGCCGAAGAGTTCGCTTTCAATCAGCGTGGGCACCAGCGAACCGCAGTCGACGGGCAGAAACGGCTTCTGGGAGTTGGGGCCGTAGGCATGGATGGTCCGCGCCACCAACTCCTTGCCGGTGCCGCTCTCGCCCAGAATCAGGACCGGGTGCGAGCTTTGCGCGACCTTGGAGAGGATGCGATAGATCTTCTCCATCTCCGGCGACCGTCCGATCATGGCGCCCAAGCCCTCGCTCAGCCGCAGCCGTTCGCGCAACTGGCGGGTAGCGGTATCAGTCATGTGGCTCTGCGCGGCGCGGTCGAGAACCGTCGACAGCTCGTCCATGGCAAAGGGCTTGGTCAGGTAATCGGAGGCGCCACAACGCATGGCTTCCACGGCGGCGTTGACCGAACTCGACGAGGTCATGGCGATGACCGAGGTTTCCGGATAGAGGAGCTTGACCTCGGAGACCAGCTCGAGGCCCTGGTTGGTGCCGGCCGCCAGGCCGGGCGAGAGATCGACCAGCAGAATATCGGCAGCATGGCCGCGGAGCAGGCTCCGCGCTTGGCCCGCATCGCCGGTGCTCTCGACGGCATAGCCGAGGCTGGAGGCGATCTCGGCGCAGGCCGAGCGCACCGCCGCGTCCGGGTCCACAACCAGCAGATGCAGCCGGACCGTTGCTTCGCCGAGTTGTGGAATCAACTCCATCTCCCGGGTATTGATCACTGTTTCCAGCATTGTATTCGCCTCGCGTCTTCTTGGGAAAACTCAAATGAAGGTTTCTGTTGCTCCGGGGTAAACCCATGGGCCCCGGAGCGGTTAACGTTTGGAGGGGCAGACCGGAAGCTCGATCTCGAAACAGGCCCCGCCCTGCTCGCGGTTGGCGGCGGTGATCCGTCCTCCGGCCGTCTGCACGATGGAGCGGACGATGGCCAGCCCCAGTCCGCGATGGCTCATGGGCCACTCGCCGGCCTCAACGGAGCTGCCGCGAGTGGTAAATCCGGGAAAAAAAATCTTTTCCAGGTTCTGTTCCTGAATGCCGGGGCCGCTATCCGCGATGCGTAGCAGAAGACTGGGAGCGGCATCCTGGGTCGCGGTCCACTCGCACAATCCGATGTGGATCCGGCCGCCTGCGGGCATCGCCTCGGCAGCGTTTTTGACCAGGTTGACCAGCACCCGGGTCAGATCCTCGCCGGTGATCCGGACCGGCAGTGCGCCCCCCTCGGTTTCCAGGGTCAGCGCAATGGAAGGACCGGCCAGGGCAGCTAAAAGGTTACGGTTAGCCATCAGTTCGTCGGCCAGATTGGCCACCGGAACCGAGGTCAACAGGTCCAACTGCCGTCTGGGTTCCGCGGAGCGGCCAGACGGTAGACCAAAGCCATGGTCGGAGGAGGCGGCAGAGGGCCAGGCCTCGTCACCCGGTTGGGCGGCGCGCTGCTGCGCGGTCTGGGCATCGAGGGCCACCAGTTTTTCGACGAGCCTGCGGCTGGCCGCGGCCACCAGCCGCAGCTCATTGCCGTAGTGGGCAAAGGCCGGCGCCAGCACGCCCGGCTCCTCGATCAGATCGCAATAGAGTCCCAGGGCCGTGACCATGTTGCGGGCATCGTGGGCGACCTCGGAGAGGCTTTCTCCGGGTGTATGCGCGGTGGCCAGGGTTTCGACGACCGTCTCGACCCGTCTGCGATCTCCGGGGCGGCCCGGCTGGTAGGCGAATCGATCCTCACTCTGCTGCATATGCCGATTCCTTTCTCGCATCGCGCGTTCTGAAGCCGAAGGCCGCACGTCTCTCGCCAACGCCCCATAGCCCTCGGGTACTTGCGCGGCTTCGGGCTTGCTGAATTCTCCGATGCCCTTGGGAACAGCCCGGCGACTCGATCTTTCTGGCCCGCCTCTTGCTGCCCCGGCTTCCTTCTGTCCCCGTTTTCTTCTGGCCCCGTTTCTGGATGGCCCGGCAGGTTTCCCATTCCCGCATCGGCCCGGCCAACTGTCCTATTTCTATACACGCAGCGTGCCAAACCAGGACTGAATTTCTAAGTTGTTGATAAATATCAAGATTATTCACCACCTACGGCATGTTCCGGGACGGATCTGAGGAAAACCTTATCCCAAAATGAAACGAGAAACGCCATAAAATTCCTTCTATCTCAAATTATGTCAATGAATTAGCGGGAAATTCCTCTTCTGGAACGGGCGTCCCTTCCTGGGAAATGACACCGCCCGATGTCCCCACCCACCCCTGCTTGCGTACAATCCCTCTTATGAAATTCCAACAAAGTTTTCGCCCCGGCGGCCGCGACGCCGCTCAGCTTCGTCCTCTTGCACTCACCCCCGGCTTTGTGCAAACCGCCGAGGGCTCGGTCCTGGTTGCGCTCGGCAACACGCGCGTGCTGACCTGCGCCACCATCGAGCAGGGAGTGCCGGGCTGGCTGCGCAACTCGGGCCGGGGCTGGGTGACGGCCGAATACTCGATGCTGCCCCGCGCCACCGTGACCCGCACCCCGCGCGAAAGCGAACGGGGCAAGATCGGCGGACGGACCCACGAGATTCAGCGACTGATCGGCCGGAGCTTGCGCTCGGTGGTCGACATGCAGGCCCTGGGCGAGCGCACGGTGATCCTGGATTGCGACGTGATTCAGGCCGATGGCGGCACGCGCACGGCAGCGATCACGGGAGCGGCCGTGGCCCTGGCGCTGGCCCTCAATGCCCTGGTGAAGGCGGGAACTCTCAAGCAGTCGCCGATGAAGCAGTTGGTCGCCGCCACCTCGGTGGGCATCGTAGCCGGCCAGCCGTTGCTCGATCTCTGTTATGAAGAAGATTCGCAGGCCGAGGTCGATATGAACGTGGTGATGACGTCTGGCGGCGGGTTGGTCGAGACCCAGGCCACGGCGGAAAAAGGCAGCTACTCGCGCCAGCAACTGAATGAGCTGATCGATCTGGCCGAGGTGGGTCTCAAGGAGATCTTCGCCGCGCAGCAGGCGGTGTTAGGCTAATCGCAGATCGGGAGGCGGCAGTGAACGCACCGGACGAAGCAACGCCGCGGCCTCTGCCCCAGCGGTGGGGAATCATTCTTGCCGCCGCCTTCATTCTGCTTGCCACAGCCGTCTACGCTGTCATCGCCTCTCAGCCCGCCGACGACGGCCTCGAGTGGATACCTCTTGTCTTGCTGGCCATGCCCTGGTTCAAGCTGGGGCAAAATTTTCTCATTCCCGGAATCCTGATCAATGCCACGCTTCTCTACCTCTGCGGAATCCTTCTTCAGCTCGCCTGGCGCACGCTGAACAAAGCCGCTTGGATTCTCCCGGAGTATACGTCCGGCTCAGCGGAAGCGGCAACTGGCCGCGGTTGGCTTAGGCCGTGTCATCAAATTGGTTATATGCAGTGAAACTACCAGCCAGTAATTTTGCAGTATGGGGGTGCATCGCTACGGGCTGCGGGACGATCAGTGGGAACGCATCGAGGGGCTATTGCCGGGCCG
>Ga0326727_10002737_pt1 | contig 58881 bp, 76 predicted proteins | sample MB2enrmetagenome_FD_207643 | JGI IMG/M metagenome (GOLD analysis project Ga0326727, IMG submission 207643) | Lab enriched peat soil microbial communities from McLean, Ithaca, NY, United States - MB29MY | ecosystem: Environmental > Terrestrial > Soil > Wetlands > Peat | place: USA: New York... | reverse complement strand
CGCCGCATGCGCGCCACCAGTTGAACCAACTGAATGCTATCCAGGTCGAACACGTTCTTGGCGGTGGGGTGGTTGCCGAAGCTCTGATGATCGCCGGAGAGACACAGCACGTTGCGGACGCCGAGGGCGGCGGCGCCCATCAGGTCGCTTTGCATGCCCAGGCGATTCCGGTCGCGGCAAGTCATCTGCACCACCGGCTCGATGCCCTGTTCGATCAGAATCCGCCCTGCCGCGATGCTCGACATCCTCACCACAGCCGTCTGGTTGTCGGTGATGTTCACGGCATCCACCACGCCGCGCACCAGCGCGACCTTGCGCTCTATCTCGCCGCGCAGCCAGCCCTTGGGCGGACCCAGTTCGCCGGTGACGACGAACTCGCCCGCGCGGATCAAGCGCTCCAGGTTGCTGTGGCCGGCGTTCGGGAACGGACTAGTCACGGTATTCCTCCGGCAATTGCAGGTCCTCGCGCACAATGCGGCGCGGCCCGCCATCGCGGCTGCTGGACCAATCCTTGGGAGGCTCAATTTCCATAAGCTCGGCGCGCAGCCCCAGCGCATTCATTCGGTCCCAGATGAGCTGCCAGGCGCAGGGGACGTCGTGGCCGATCTCGCAACGCCCGCCTTGCGAGCCGCCGCAGGGGCCGTTCAGAAGCTGCTTGGAGCAGCGCGCGATCGGACAGATGCCCCCGGTCTTATCGAGTACGCAGTTGCCGCAGGCCTGGCATCGCTCCTCCCATTCGCCTGGCTTCACCGGCAAGCCCATGAACGACGTGTTGAGCCCCGGTGCGATGCGTTTTGCCGGGAAGCGCTCGGCCAGCGCCTGGACGCCCACGCCGCAGCCAAGCGAGAGCGCCAGGTCGTAGTTATCGAGGCGCGCGCCGAGCGGGTCTATGTACTCCCATTCGCATTGCCGCTCAACCACCGCCTCGTCGATGACCGTCTCCTTGCCGTCGAGCCGCGTGGCCATGCGCAGCGCGGAGGCCAGCGCGGCCACTTGTTTGATCCCGCCGGCGAAGCAGACCGTGACGCAGGTTCCGCAGCCAATCACGAGCACCCGCCCGGCCCGGTCCACCATCGCCTTGATCTCGGCGAACGGCTTCCGTTCCGCAACAATCATGCCGCACCTCCCTTCGGGCCGCGCCGCAATGGCGATGGGCCCAGCTTACGAATTCGCTCCGTCATCGATCCCGCGTATTCAGCGAACCGTCCCCCCATGGCGGAAGACAGGTTGAACATCTCCAGGCGCTCCGGCTCCAGGCCGGCATCGGCGAGCAGTTTCTTGAGACCTTCCACGCGCCTGCGGGCACGCAGGTTTCCCTGCAGAAAGTGGCAGTCTCCTGGCAGGCAGCCGAGAACGGCGACGCCATCGGCGCCCTCCTCGAACGCGTGCAGGATTTCGACTATGTCCACCCGGCCGGTGCATGGCGCCTCGACGATGTGCAATTCGGGCGGATACTGGAGGCGCAGCGAGCCGGCCAGGTCGGCGGCCTTGTAAGCGCAGAACTGGCAGCAGTAGGCGACGATCTTGAGCTCGGTTGCGGCTTCCATAATCTATGCCTCGAACAGCGCCTCCACCTGACCCTCCATTTCTTCATGGCGGTAGTGCATGGTTTCGATCGCGCGGGCCGGACACTCGGCGGCGCAGATCCCGCAGCCGTGGCACCGGGCCGGCTCGATGTAGGCTGCGCCGGAAATCTTCCCTACGCCCGTCAGCTCGGGGCGAATCGCAGGCACGTCGTAGGGACAACTGCGGACGCAGGTGAGGCAGCCCACGCACATTTCCGGGTCCACCTGCGAAACCACGCCTCCCACCTCGAGCGAATCCTGGCAGAGGATCGTGGCGGCCCGGGCGGCGGCGGCTTGCGCCTGCACGATGGTCTCCTCCAACAGCTTTGGATAGTGGGCCGCGCCGGCCATATACAGGCCCTCGGTAGCAAAATCCACCGGGCGAAGTTTGACGTGCGCCTCCATCAGCCAGCCCTCCAGGTCCGTCGCCACCTTCAAGCGGCCGGCCAACTCCCGGGCCCCCTCGGCCGGAACCATAGGGGTGCTCAGCACGACCGCCTCCGGCGCCAGTGTTAGCTCGCGGCCCAGTTCCGGCGCCCAGACGCGCACCTGGAGGCCGCTACCAGCGGTCTCGACCGTGGGCTTGCGATCGCCCTTGTAGCCGATGAACGTCACGCCCAGCCGGCGCGCCTCGGTGTACAGCCGTTCCTTGAAGCCGTAGGCCTGGATGTCGCGGTAGAGCACCGTCACCTCGGCCGAAGGATCGGCTTGTTTCAGCCGGACCGCGTTCTTGAGCGCCGCGTGGCAGCAAGTGCGAGCGCACACCGTCTCGGCCGGGCCGACGCACTGAATCATGACTACGGAGCGCGGTGCGGCGCCGGAGGCGATGCGGGCTTCCAGTTCGCGCTGCGTGAGGACGCGGGGATCGGCGCCCAGGCCGTACTCCGGCCCGCGGTATTCGCGCGCTCCAATGGCGACGATCGCCGCGCCGTGGCGGCAGGCGATCTCGCCTTCCGGCGTTCGCAACCGGGACGTGAAGTTGCCCTTGTGGCCGCGTGTTTCCAACACCTCGGTGTGCAGGCGGATGGCGATCCGCGGGTCCGCCTCGGCGCGGGCAATCAGGTCGCCGAGATACGCCTGCGGGTCCAACCATTCCCCGCCCCGCTCCAGGTAGGACACGTGGCGCAGATTGCCGCCCAGCGCCCCAGAGCGCTCGATCAGTTCCACCGCGATTCCCTGCCCCGAGAGCGCCAGCGCCGCCTCGAGCCCCGCCGGCCCGCCTCCAATCACCAGCGCACACTTGGCCACTGCGACGGAAGTAAGCTGAAGCGGCGTGAGCCTGGCGGCGCGCGCCACGGCCATGCGGACCAACTCGCGCGCCTTGGCGGTGGCCGTCCCTCTGTCGAACGAGTGAACCCACGAGCATTGATTCCGAATGTTCGCCATCGTGAAGAGGTATGGGTTCAGACCCGCCTGGCGGATGCTCTCCTGGAACAGCGGCTCGTGCGTCAGCGGAGTGCAGGAGGCCACCACCACGCGTGTCAGCCCCAGTTCCCTGGTTTGCCGGGTGATGCGGCGGATGGAATCCTGCGAGCAGGTGTACAGGTAGTCCTCGGAGTGGACCACGTGCGCGAGGCTGCGCGCGTACTCCGCCACCGAGCGAACGTCGAGGAAGCCGCCGATATTGGAACCGCAGTGGCACACGAACACGCCGATTCGGGGGACGTCGCCGGAGGTGTCGCGCTCCGGCGGATAAACCGCGGCGGTGGCCAGCGAGCCGCGCGCGGAGGCGAGCAAGCGCCCGGCCATGGCCGCGGCTCCGCTGGCTTCCATGATGGTCTCCGGGATGTCCTTGGGCTCGCGGAACGCTCCAGCCGCGTAGATGCCCGGCCGCGTGGTCTCGAGCGGCCGGAACGGAACTGTTCGGCAGAAGCCGTAGTCGTCGAGCTCGATAGAGAGCCGCCGGCCCAGATCGCGCACCGATGGGGATATCTCCATTCCCACCGAGAGCACGACCATGTCGAACTGTTCCTCTCGAATGCCCGCGGCGCTATCGCCATCGCGGTCGAAATAGCGCAGCAGCAGATCGCCGCTCGAAGGGTCCTCTTTGAGCCCGGAGATGCGGCACCGCAGGTAGCGCACGCCGTAGCGTTCGCGGGCGCGCCGGTAGTAGGCGCTATAGCCTTTACTGAACGCGCGCGCGTCCATGAAAAACACGGTGGTCTGGGCGCCGGGGTCGTGTTCCCGCGCCATCACCGCCTCCTTGGCGGCGGACATGCAGCAGACCGCGGAGCAATAATCGTGTTCGCGGTCGCGCGAGCCAATGCACTGGAGGAACGCGATGCGGCGCGCCGGTGCGCCGTCGGAAGGCCGCCGCACGTGGCCCCCGGTGGGCCCGGACGCGCTCAGCAGGCGCTCGAACTGGAGCGACGTGACCACATTGGGATAGCGCCCCAGGCCGTATTCCTGGCTCGTCCCGGCGCGATACGCCTGGTAACCGGGCGCCAGCACCACGGCGCCCACCCGAATGGCGCGCGTCTTCGACGCTTCGTCATGATCGATGGCGCCGGCCTGGCACTCGTAGGAGCAGCTCAGACACTCCGCACACACGCCACAGGACAGGCAGCGCCCCGCCTCTCGCCGCGCCTGCTCTTCCGTGTAGCCCGTCTCTATCTCGCCAAAACCGCGTCTCCGCTCCGCGACAGGCACCTCCGCGAGAGCGACCCGTGCCTGGCGCACGATCTCGCCGCGCCGCAGCCGCCGGTCGATCTCGGCCTGCTCCATATGGGCCACCGGCAGGCCGGGCCCAGCCGGCTCCCGCGCCGGTTCGCCGCGCAGGTACCGATGGATGGACTGAGCGGAGCGATGGCCCGCGGCGATCGCCTCAATCACAAACGACGTGCCCGTGACCGCGTCGCCAGAGGCGAAGATTCCAGGGTGACCGCTCCCATCCGGCGGGAGCTCGAGACCGGCGCGCTGGCCCACGGAAAAGATCGCGATGTCGCACGGAATTACGTGCTCGGTGCCTGGGTACGTTTCGAGCCTGAGCCGGCGCTTCTCATCGAACTCGGCTCTCAAGACCTTCTTGCACTCGACCCCGGCGGCGTGGCCGGCGCCATCGTCCAGGATGCGCTCGAACGAGCAGCCCGCGTGGAGACGCACGCCCTCCGCCTCGGCCGCCTCCACTTCCCAGGGATGCGCGGGCATGTGTTCGCGCTCCTCCAGGCACGCCATGCGGACCTCGGCGGCACCCAGGCGGGCCGCGGTGCGAGCCACGTCGATGGCCACGTTCCCGCCGCCCAAAACCAGCACCCGCTTGCCGGCCAGATCGGGCGCCTGCCCCAAGCGGACACCACGCAGGAACTCGGTGTTGACGATGGCGCCCTGAAGGTTCGCGCCGGGAATCGGCAGCCGCACCCCCACGTGCGCGCCCACCGCCACCAGGACGGCTTTGAATCCCGCGGCCAGGAGTCCGTTCGGGTCGTCAACTTTTGAATTGAGGCGCAGTTCCACGCCCAGATCGAGAATGGCCTGGACTTCCCGATCTACGATGGCGCCGCCCAAGCGAAACTCCGGCACACCCACGCGCAACATCCCGCCGGGAACGGGCAGGGCCTCGTAAACCACCACGGCGTAGCCCAGCTTGCACAGGTCCTGCGCCGCCGTAAGGCCGCAAGGGCCCGCGCCGACGATGGCAATGCGCTCCGTGTACCTCCGCGGCACGGGCTCAACCGGCTGAGGCGGCTGGGCCGCGGCCCAGTCCGCAACGAACCGCTTGAGGCCGTGGATGTTGACCGGAGCATCCGCCTTGCCGCGATTGCATGCCGTCTCGCAGCGGTGATTGCAGATGCGGCCGCAGATGGCGGGAAATGGGTTGTCTTCCGCGATCACCCGCAGGGCATCCCGGTAGCGGCCCTCGCGGATCATGGCGATGTATCCCTGGGCGCGCTGGCCGGCGGGACAGGCGTCGCGGCACGGCGCGACGCCCCGCTTTTCGATGGCATACGCGGTGGGGGTCGCTTGCGGATAAAGTTTGAACGCCGCGCGCCGCGTGGAGAGACCTTCATTGAAACGGTCGGGAAGAGGTACCGGACAGACCTTGGCGCAGTCCCCGCATCCCGTGCACTTCAATGGATCGACGTGGCGCGCCGTCCCGGTAATGGTGGCCGTGAAGTTGCCCGCGGCGCCATCGAGCGCCAGGACCTCCGTGCCCGTCAGCAGCTCTATGTTCCGATGGCGGCCGACCTCGACCAGTTTGGGCGAGATGGTGCACATCGCGCAGTCGTTGGTGGGGAATGTCTTGTCGAGTAGGGCCATATGGCCGCCGATGGCCGGCTCCTTCTCGACCAGGTAGACCTTAAAGCCCGCATCCGCCAGGTCCAGGGACGCCTGCATGCCGGCGATCCCGCCGCCGACCACCATCACCGCCCCGACCTGTCCCCCCGGTGGCTCCTGCATCGGCACTCCCGCCCTACACCCTAACTTAGCAAGCGTCTATCCCCCGCGGGAAAACTCCCCAAAACACCTGGAGGATTCCGGCGAAGGCGAGCCGAGCTCGGAGCGCCGCGACGCCGGCTATTCGATCATGCAGGCGCCGTTCGGCTGCGCCGGGCAAAACCCGCGCGGAGCGAAGCGCAGGAAGCGGCCGCGGTGCGGGAAGAGGGGACGGCAGCCCTGTGCCTCGCGCAGCACACAGAGACCCCAGCGGCGCCGGCCCGTCGGCTGGGCGCCGCGCTTCGTGCGCCTGGTATCTCCGTGCATTGCCACCCTCAAGGCTGATCGCGCAGATAACAACTGCACTTGCGCCTGAGCCTGGAGTGCCGGGCGGCATTGGAACGTACATGCCCCAAGCTGACATTGCCGCGGTGTTCGCGCGCGCGGCTCGCACGTTGCGGCCGCGCCAGCCGCATTGAACCGGCGCTCGGCTGGAAGCCGGAACGGCTGTACTACACCGGCATCGGCAGCTTCGATCCGCGGCGCGGACTTGTCTGTCACCTGAAGCCTGGCGACCGCATTGGCGAAGTCGCGGCGCAGTCCATCGAGATCATTCTCCCCGTCCTGTCCGAAGTGCGCCATCGATTCCACAACCTGGATGTCGAGCAGCCGTGGATGAAGAAAACCGGGACCGAGCCGAAAAAAGACGAAAACGCGATGCGCGCCGCTGGTATTAGCAGATGAAGGTTCGGTTCGGACGGCCAGCGTCAGGCACAGTCCCCGAAGGAGCCTTTTCACCGCAATAACGAGAGACGGGACTCTCGCCAATCTCCTTCCCTTCCTTTTCACGCCCGAAGTGTGCCCAGATGAAGCCAGCCGAACAAATCCCCTATTACGCGCCAGACGGCACCTCGCTGGGCTTTCGCTCGATGGACGCTGCAAAGCGTCTGATCGACGGAGGCTTCGTGAAGCCCTCCTACGGGCGCAAGGGGCATTTGAAGGCGATCTGGCTGCGGCGGGAGGACGGCGGTAGCCCGATTGAGACGCACGCGCGGTCTGGCACCCACTACAGCTTCGTCGAAACCCTGGAGCACGGACGCTGCTGGAAGCTGCGCCGCCTGGATCGGAAGGACGAGGACGGCGTGCCGTTCACCACGCGGGGTGTCTTCGCGCAAGTCGTGACCGATTGCCTGGTGAATCCATGAGACCGAAAGCGTAGCAGGCCGGAGCTGAAGCCCCGGATGCTGTGGTTTTGCCAGTCAGTGGCTTTGGCGATCTCGGCCAGTGTGGCGCCGTCTTTGCGGCCGACCAGTTCCAGCACGATGGCTTTCTTGCTGCCCTCGCGCGCCGTGGGCGCGGCGTCCTTGGGAGTGGCAGCCGTCTTCGACCTCTTGCCCTTCGGCGCAACGCCGGCCCGGCCCAGAGGGCACCCGGGCGCGTCGGGGGCGTCCAGTTTCTGGATAGCCTTCCAGATCCGGGCCACGGCGCTCTTGCGGTCCGTGAACTTCTTGACCGGCTTCAGGTCGCCGCCGAATCCGGCCACGCCGGCGAAGCCGTTCCAGGTCTGGACCAGGCGGTCCGCGGGCCAGTTGGCGGCGAGCTTGGCGAGTTCTTTCTCGCTGGCAAAATGCTCTTGGCCTTCCGGGATCTGCTTGGCGGCAGGGAAGGCTGTGATTGTGTTTTCGTTATCGATTGTGAAAAGTCTCATGGCACCTAGATTCATCACTCAGGTCGCCCGGAACCTCAAGCGGAATCTTGGCCTTCGGCGCAGAAATATCGACGGCGCCGAACGGGAGGCGAACTTATGGCGATGATGGAAGTTTCTCTTCGGGCTTACGCGCGGATGCGCGGGTGCAGTCTGCCCGCCGTGCAGAAAGCGATTGCCACCAAACGCATCACCACGCTGCCGGATGGAAGCATCGACCCGGAGCGCGCCAACCAGGAGTGGGCCAAGAATACGTTATCGGTGTGGATGCGGCGAAGACGGCGATCTATGACCGGCTGAAGATCCGCGAGGTTGGGCCGGGGTATTACCACTTCTTGCTTGGCCGGGAGATGGAGTACTTCGAGCAGTTGACCGCCGAGAAGAAGTTCACGCGCTACCACAACGGGTTTCCGAAACAGGAATGGCGGAAGCCGGCCAACGCCAGGAACGAAGCGCTCGACACGCGGGTGCTCGCGTACGCGGGGCTGCACGCGCTGTATGCAAGCGGCTTGAAGCTGGGTGTTCACTGCGACCGCTTCGCGCGGATGGTTCAAGCGCGGCGCGGGGAGGCGCAGCCGGACGTGGCGGCGGCGGCGCCGACAGCGTCCAACCCGGAGTCACGCGGCCCCTCGCCCGTCGAGCGCAGGGATACCCCATGGATGCCGCGCCGGAACTGGTTCGGACGAAGCTGACATGGCACTTACGATTCAGCAGTTGGAGGCGAACCTGGATGCCGTCACGCAGGCCATCGGAGGCCCCACGCTCAAGGTGCGCTTACCGGACGGGCGCGAGGTGACGTACCGCTCAGTGGACGAGCTTCTGAAGGCGAAGGCCGCCATCGAAGAGGATATCTGGAAAACCAGCGGGCAGACCGGCAGCCGCGTCCGGTTCGCGCAGCATCAGCGCGGCGATGGGCCAACGGGGCCGACGCTAATCGACCGGTGGTGACGGCGATAGAGCGGGCAGGGCTTCGAACGCTTCACAGCTTCAGTGCTCCCGCTGTTTTTCCGAGCGCGCGATCGAATGTGCCGAGTGGCAGGTGCCCGGCCCTGCGAGCAAGATGCAGCATCAGGCAATCGGAGAATCCCAGGGCCGGCCGCGAACGAAAGAGATCCAGCGCAGCCGCGACGACGTCCGAATCCTGCAGCGTCAGATCCTTGTGGTTCAGCAGCATTTCGAGCGCGGTGACAAGCTGGGCGGCGCTGAATCCGTAGACGGTTCCGAGGACCCAGGCAGCTTCGGCCAGGGCGAGAACGGATACCCATGCGCCCTTTTCGACAAAGTGGTCGGCAGCTTCGGCTTGGCGGAGGTCGTCTCGCGTAATGAGTCGAACCAGAACGTTGGTATCAATGGCGCGCATGCCGATTCCGGATGTGCTGCTGGATCCCCTGCTTCATGTCGTCGACAGTCCGTGGTTCCGGAGCCTTGGCGGGGAACAACGCCCGATGGATGTCCTCAGACGAAAACCGCGCCGAGCGCCGCACGACGACGTTCTGGCCGTCCTCTTCCCATTCGAGAACCGAGCCGGGGCCGATGCCAAGCTTCTTACGCACGCTGACGGGGACGGAAATCTGCCCCTGCGCCGTGAGCTTCGAGTGAGCGAGTGCCATACGTTTATATTACCACGGTAATGCAGAGCCGCCGCCGGAGGGAAGCGCCGGTTCCCGGTCACAAGCGTCAGACGTTGTTCGAGATCGGTTGCCGCATTGGATGGATCCTGTTCGGCAAGTTCAGCCTCGCAGGTCGCCTCGGAGCCGGTTCACCTATGCGACGCTGTCCTCCATCTCCTCCCGGTCCTTCCACATCCCGCAGAATGCGAAGTCCCGAACTGGGCGGAGGCGCTGGCCCGGAATCTGGGGTTCGCCAGGAACGTACACTTCAACAACCGTGCCCTCTTTGATCTGCACGGCACCCAGGGGCTTGAAGACGCCGTTTTCGTATTTCGCGGGGATTGTCATGGTGTTCGCCTCCCTGCCATCGCGGACGGAATGCTCGGCGGTGTCGGCGTGGACTTCATCGCAGCACTGCGGCCGCCTCGACCTTCCGTTTCAATTCTGCCTCATGCCGAAGCCATGCGTGCAATGAACCTTCTCGACCGAGCCAGCAGCTTCGTGGCGCCGCGCACTGCGCTGCAGCGCGCCCGCAGCCGCGTGGCGCTCGAATTGACCACGGGCTATTTGGAACGGCACGCCCAGCGCTTCCGCTACGACGGCGCCGCCGCCGGCCGCCGCGCGAATGGCTGGTACGCCGCTTCGACCGACGCCAACGTCGAGTTGATGGGGGTCGCTCATCTGGCTCCGCAACCGGAGCCGCGACCTCGTTTGCAATAATCCCTATGCGGCCCGCGCCATCGAGCAACTGGCCGGCAATGTCGTCGGAACCGGGATCGTGCCGAAAGCCAAGACCGGGGATGTGGCGCTCGACAAGATTATCGACGCCGAGTGGCCGTTCTTCGCCGACGCCTGCGACACGCCGCAGCGCCTCGATTTCTACGGCATGCAGACGCTGACCGTCCGCACGATGGCGGAATCGGGCGAGGCCAATGTGCGGTTCCGGCCGAGGCCCTCGGACGCCGGCCTGCGCGTGCCCCTGCAGCTCCAGATGCTGGAAGCGGACTTTTTCGATCAGGCCCGCACCATGGGGCTTATCAACGGGCATGTAATAAAGAACGTGCAGTTCGACGAACTCGGGTGGCGCTCGCCTATTGGCTGTTCAGCTATCACCCGGGTGGCGTGCTGATCCTCAACCCGCGCGGCGGCATCGTCAGCCAGCCGGTGCCCGCGGACCAGATCATGCACGTGTACCGCGTGCTCCGGCCCGGCCAGGTGCGTGGCGTGCCGTGGCTCGCGCCGGTCATGATGGCGCTGCGCGATCTCGACGATTACTGCGATGCGGAGCGGGTGCGTAAGAAGGTCGAGGCGTGCGTTACCGCGTTTGTGCAGCAGCCGGAGGGCATCGATGGCGACCCGCTGGGCCTTGGCGGGACCGACCCGTCCAGCGGGCTGGCGGTGGAGAGCTTCCAGCCGGGGGTGGTGGAGTACCTGAAGCCGGGCCAGGAGATCAAGGTCAATAACCCGCCGCTGGCCGGCGGATACCGCGAATACGAGATGACCGAGTTGCAGGTGATCATGGCCGGCATCGGCCTGCCCTACGAACTCGGCACGGGCGGCATGTCGCAGGTGAATTACTCCTCGTGGCGCGGCGGCATGCTGGGGTTCCGCAACACGGTGGAGGCGTTTCGCTGGCTCACGGTGATCCCGCTGTTCGCGATGCCGGTGTGGCGGCGCTTCATCGACACGCTGGTTTTGCTGGGCAAGATCCCCCAGGCGGCCGCCAACGACCCGAAGGTTGGGCTGCGCAACGTGCAGTGGACGGCGCCGCGGTTCGAGTCCGTGGATCCGGTGAAGGATGCCGAGGGCGTGCTGAAGGACGTCCGCATGGGGCGGAAGACCTGGTTCGAAGCGGTGCTGGAAAATGGCTACGACCTCACCACGCAGCTTGAGCAGATTGCGCTGTTCAACAAGCTGGTGGATCAGTTCGAGATCATCCTCGACACCGACCCGCGCAACACCACGCTCCGCTGCCAGGAGCAACCGGCGGGAACCGAGGAGCGGACCCCGAGCAGCAAGGCCGCCGCGGGCAAGCCAAAGGGCCAGGGCCTCGCGGCGCTCTCGGAAGAGGAACTGGGGATGGTGAAGGATCTGCTCATCGCGGGGATGTCGCGCGCGGGCGGCAGCCTTGAATCCGCTTCCCGGTTCTACCGGGGCTGAACACTCACCTCAACAAGGAAGGACAGTTGTGAAAGGGAATCCGCAAGTCATCGCGGGGCTACAGGAGGCGGCGAATTTGGAAGTTTCGATGATGCTCCAGTATCTTCTCGATCAGCGCGATGCCAAGCGTCTCGGTCTGGCTCTGGCCGACGGCCTGAAGGAGCTCAAGGAGCAGTGCGAAGACCACATGAAGTGCCTGGTGAGCCGCCTGCTGTTCCTGGAAGGCGCGCCCACGATTGAGCCGAGGCCCGCATCATCACCGTGCCGGGCATCGACTACCTGGCCGCCGCATTCGCCAGCAACGCGAACCCGATCGCTTCCGCCACCAACACCACACCCATCGTGGTCACGCGCAATGGGCACGGCTTCAACAACGCGGACATCGTCAAGATCGGCGGTGAAACCGTCAGGACGGCCATCAACGGCATCTGGCAGCTTGCGGCGGTCACCGCGAATACGTACACGCTGCCGGGCTCTGCGGGCAACGGCGCGCTGGGCGGTGGGCCGGTCGATCAGCTTCTCAATGGCCAGTCGGACACAGCTCTGACCGCGGAGGTTATCGGGTTGAGCCGGGGGACTGGAACGCAGAGCAACCCGAGCCCGAACACTTACAAGACCACCGCGACGGTGTCGTTCCTGGGCAGTTCGACGCCGCAGACCATCGTCGAATGGGGCCTGTTCAGCGCAGCAACTTCCGGCACGCTCTGGGACCGCCGGTGGATGAACACGGCCAACGCGCCAAACACCACGGCCACTGCTGCACTGGCTGCGGCCCCCATCACCATTACCAGCCAAGGCGACTCGATCAATACGACCTACACGCTGACCTGCAACGCGGGCAACTCGTAGACCGGGCTGCGGAGCGGCTAACTCATGATTCGTCCACCGGGAAACACATACACATTCAGCCCCGCGGCTGCGATGCGCCCGCTCCCCAGCCTGCCATTTGCGCGGGTGGCGGGCAAAGTGGCGAGTGGCAGGAACGCTCTCATGGGTGCGGGCGCCACGCGGGCGACCAGCCGACAGTCTGTCGCGGCCGCGCTGCCAACGTTCGGCGGGGCAACGCCGCGCGCGATCAGCCGGGCGGTGCTGGCGGTGCTGAACTTCCTCAGCGGCCTGATGCCCAAGCCGCCGGCGCCGGTGGCTTACTGCGATGCCACTGGGACAGTGGTGCCCGCCGTGACCGCCGCGGCAACGGTCGCCGTGAGGACGACGCCAACCGCACAGGTGATTCCATGCTGACTCCGATTCCGCTCGACATGTACATCGGCGAGTTCAAGCTGTTTCTGGTCACGGTGATGGTGAGTGGGGCTCCGGTGTCGCTCGATGGGTGCGTGCTGATCTGGACGCTCAAGAAGAACCCGAATACCCCGGACCCAGGCCTGATTCAGAAGCGCAGCGACACCACGCCGCCGGGCATTGCGATTACCGACCCGGCGAATGGCGCGGCCACGCTCACTCTCAATCCCGCGGATACGGAATCCCTGGCGGCGTACGCCCACTACCAGTGGGACATACGGTCGAAGTCATCACGAGCCTGATCGATCCGGTGGCGGTAAACATCGAGCGCACCGCGTTCGCCGCGCTCGGCGTCATCATCCAGAGCATCACGGCAGCAGGGGCGGCCGTGGCTGCAGGCGGAATCAACGTCTCCCTGGACGCCGCCCTGGTGGCCGACATCAAGGCCATCATCCCGGCGGTCAAGGCCAAAGCCGCGCCGCTGCTGGCGTCGGTGGCGGCGCCCGCTCCGGCCGCCGCGTAGAGCGACGGCGAATTTCCAAGCACCGGGGACGCAGGCATCGTCCCCGGTGCGAACGGAATTCAAGTGGGGGCCGACGGCCCACAGGAGAGTCAGTCATGAAGCTGTACAGCGAACTGTTTTGGGATCTGTGTGTCGGCGTGCTTGCAAGCTGCTTGTGCTGGAGCGTGGTCACGCTGACGGGCAGCACGCGGAACCTGATCGGGTCCGCGAACCGGCTGGTGTGGAATGCGAGCGCCGTGGTCGAGCAAGCCAGACCGGATGTGGTGGCCACGGCCGCGGCGGTTCGCGGAATCGCCGAGAAGGGCAACGACACGATGGTGCAGGCGAATGGCACGATGGCGAACGTCAATGCCATCACCGGAAAGGCCGCGCAGCCCGAAGGCAAGATGGGAACCGTGAAGAAGTTCCTCAGCATCGGCGGCCTGGTGCTGTGGATCTTCATTTGAAAAGGAGAACAGACGATGGATTGGTCAATTGTGTGGCAGGCGCTTGTGCGGAAGCTCCTGTTCGTCGTGATGCTGTTACTGGTGTACGTCTTCGTAGACAGAACCGTACTGCGGAGCTTCGACACCGCCAAGGAGATCGCGCATGATCCGAAAGCTATTGCTATTCTGCTTGGCAGCATTTGTATTGCCGCTGCCCTTAGTTAGCCAGACCGCGAAGTACGACCAGATATTCCGCCAGTGGGGACAGTTCTATTTCCCGTGGGACGACTGGCATTTCTGGAAAGCGCAGGGCATTGCGGAGTCGGGGCTGAACCCCGCGGCCACGAGCTGGTGCGGCGCCACGGGCATCATGCAGTTTATGCCGGCGACAGCCAAGGCTCTCGGCGTGGACGTGCGCGATCCGGAATCGTCGATCCAGGGCGGCATCCGGTATGATCGCGCGCTCTGGGGGCTGTGGGGTACGGCTGGCAGCGAGGATCGGCTAAAACTCACCTTCGCCAGCTACAACGCCGGACCCGGAAACATCCAGCGTGCCGCGAAGCTTGTTCCGGCGCCGCCGACATGGCCGGCGGTCGCCGGCGCGTTGCCACGAGTGACGGGCGCGCATTCGAGCGAGACGGTTGGCTATGTAGCGCGGATCTGGGCTCTGTATGGCCGAATCCGCTGGCGTTGATCCCGACCAGATCGCCGGCGCTCAGCGGGCGGTGGCGCGTGCCGTGAGCGACGGGGATCTGGAGGCGGGAGAAGCCATGGCCGGGCGCTGGCCGGAGTTCCTGCTCGTCTGGTGGAACGCGGAGGAGTTGGACGCGGCGTGGCGGACGGCGCGCAAATGCGGGGGGTGTCCGATCTGTTGAGTCTGGGACTGGTGCATTGCAACCAATGGTTCCAGCCCTCCGCGATGTCGGCACCGAACGGAAGCAACTCGGATTGGCCGCAGATCCTCATGCTCCTCTGCGGATCCTAGTGCTGAACCCTTACCGGCCCAGTTAGAGGTGATTCATGTCTCGCAACGCAACGAATCGGCCTTCGTCAACTGCGCTCAACTTCCGAACTGGCCGCTGCCGATGCGCAGTTACCTGGAGCTGCTGGGCGACCAGCCACGGCTGATGGGCGGGCAGGCACAGGTTGCGACGACCCTGGAAAGTCGCCATGTGCTCATGTAGAAGCCCATTCCCGGACACAGGCGCGCTTTCCGTTCCTAATGCCCTCGTGTCACCTTGCGCGGCTCTACCTCGATGTCCGCTAACCTACCAGCGTTACATCAGGGCCGTAGGTGCTGCGATATTGCTCCACCCTCTGCCGGCGCTGTGTGGCCAAACCAAGAAAGGTTCTGGAACCGCATGGTTTGTCGCCTGCTGGAGGAAGTCCCGCATCGGTTGTTGGGTAAGGCTGGCGGCGAGATCTGCTATCAGTGGGCGCTCGGCCTGAATGCGTGATCGAAGTTCCGAGCTCGCAGCCCGCACTTCGTCATTCATACTTCAATGGCACTGGTTGAGGCCGCATGGGGTGCCACGAAAGCAGAGTCCGCACCGAATGGGCGTGGATTCGGAAGGTATCAGGCGATGCCCGTTAAGTCCAAGCGCTCCCCCAGCCGAAGGCGAGTGCCTGTTCGAAATCGATGAAGAGCCGACCGAAGAGTGTCTGACTGCCCCAGGCGGCCTGCCACTGTTCGTGCGCACCGCCCGGTCGCTGGATGTGCCGGGGAGCGTGAAGCGCAACCTGGCCTTGAAGCAGCCGGATCGAGGCTTCGATGAAGCCACCTGCATCGAGAGCTTCTTGGCGCTCAACGCCGCCGGCGGGGATTGCCTGAAAGACTTCGATAGCCTTCGTGAAGACCGGGGCGTGGCGGCGCGAAAGTTCCTATACCAGTTTCACGATCCCGAAAAAACCGGGCAGGCGCAGCGGGATCTGCCGGTGGGCGAGGTCAGCTACGCACCAGAAGAAAGCGCCGCGCTGCGCGGATTGGCGCAGGTGAACCAGGATGTGGTGCGCGAGTTGGCGCGCCGCTGTGCCGGAGAGCGGATCGCGACCATCGACATGGATGCCACCGTGATCGAGAGTTGGCAGCGCGAGGCCAAGGCGACCTGCGAAGGCGGCAATGGCTATCAGCCCAACCCAGAGGGCACCCCGCGCGGTGTGGGCGGAGATGAACGTGCCGTCGCCGAAACATCCTTTACGGGTTGCGCAACGCGCCTTCGCGGCATTGCCCGAGACGATCCGGGAACGGTACTTCCGCGGAGATCCGGCGTGTGACGAAGAGGAGTTGCTGAGCTGGTTGCGCGACGAGAAGCGGGCCAACGGCCCGCAAGGGTTCATCGGTTTCGCGGTGAGCGCCCGTATGAATCCGGTATTGCGGGAAGAGATCGCGGCCATCCCGGCGGAGAATTGGCAGCCCTACGGCGAAGACGGTAGCGCGGTGAAGCACCTCGCCGTGGGGACGAACCGGTGGGACTGAAAACCAAAACGGCGGTTGGAATGGCATCGCGGGAAGGCGGGCACGATTGAGGCGGTGCACGACGTCGTGAAAAACGAACTGGCCGGCGGGGTTCTGCCATGCGGGCGCTACGGGGCGAATCCCGCATGGTTCCTCCTGGCGGTGATCGCCTACAACGTACTGACGGCGATGAAGCGGTTGGTTCTGCCGCCGGACATGCAGACGGCGCGGCCCAAGCGATTGCGGTTTTTGATATTCCAGCAGCCGGGCAAGCTGATTCATCATGCGCGCAAGATGGTGTTGCGGCTGGCGCGGGCGTGGAACCGGTTCTCGAACTGGAAGCATGCAATGGAAGTGCTGGCATTGCCCGCACCGGCGTAGGGAAATGCGACGGAAAGGGGGCTTACGGACGGACTATAGAGGGCGTTTTCAGCGGAGGTGTATCGGGACATAGGCGGATTTGTAAAATAGCCGCTGCCATCGATGCCTTTGCCGGCTCGCGATAGCCGGCGGGACCGGCTCGGGCCACGAGCCGCCACAATTTCCCCCGCCGGGGTGTTTGAGTTCTCTCTCGATATCCCGCTTACGGACGGATTACGGACGAGAGGTTGGCCAAGTGCCGGCATCGGTATACTACATTACAGGCGGTCTACGACGCGCCGCAGTCGGGGGCCAATTTTGCCAGAAACCACGTGCCTTTATTGCCCCGAGCCAGCCCTATCGCTGGAACACATCATACCTGCGGCCCTCGGGGAGTTCGAGAACGCTCCACTTCTTCGCGACCGCATCTGCAACACGTGAAACAACTGGCATGGACTTCTTGATGAGCAGATGGCCCGGAGCGGCCCGGGTGCATTCATCCGGCGATACTATAACATCACCGGGCGGCCCGGCCACGACCGCGTCAATCCTTTGCCTTCACAGGCGCGCTCCATCCTGGTGCTACCCTGATAGCTTAATGCTCCCGGCCCGTTGTCTTCTCGGTCTTGCCGCGCCGCTTACGCTGGCCGCCGCCGCCCTTCACTTCGAGCCCAACCTGGGCATTGCTCCCGCCGCCGCCCGTTACGTGGCCGCCGGCGCCCGCCAGGTCACCCTGTTTACCACCGCGGGACCGGTCTTCGCGTCCCGATCGGCGCGCGTCGAGATGCTCCTGGAGGGCTCGCGCCGCCCCTCCCTCGAAGCCGTCGCGCCGCTCCTGGGACGCAGCAACTACTTTTTCGGACCCGATTCGCGCTTCTGGCGCACCGGCGTCCCGCACTTCGCCCGGCTTCGCTACGGCGCTGTCTACTCCGGCATCGACCTGGTGTTTCGTGGCTCCGAAGACGCCATGGAATACGATTTCACGGTGGCTCCCGGCGCCGACCCCGCCGCCATCCGCATGCGCTTCCAGGGCGCGGCCAGCGTAACACTGGACGGAGACTCGCTGGTGGTCCGTTCCGGCGGCCTGGAACTGCGCCATGGCAGCCCCCTGGCCTACCAGGAGATTGCCGGCCAGCGCCGCATGGTGGACGCGCGCTACCGCATCGCGGGCGGCGTCGTCAGCTTCGCGCTCGGCCCCTATGACCGCGGCCGTTCCCTGGTCATCGATCCCGTGCTCGTCTACGCCACCTATCTGGGAGGCTCGGGCGACGATTCCGGCGCAGCCGTCGCCCTGGATTCCTCGGGAGCCATGCTGGTGGCCGGGTCCAGCACCGTGGCGGGTCCCGGCGGCCAACCGGTGCTGGCCGGGTTTCTGGCCAGGCTCGATCCCACCGGCGCTACCGTCAACAACACCTACATCGTGGGTTCCGACGACACCGCGGTCTATGGCATGGCGCTCGATTCCTCGGGCAACATCGTGCTCGCCGGCCAGATGGCATCCGCCGGTGCGGTGGCGCCCTCGGCGGGTTCGTATCAGACCGCCAACGCCGTGGGATTCGCCGCCAAGTTCGCCCCGGCCGCCGCCAAGCTGCTCTTCACCAGCACCTTTGCCGCCAGCCCCACGGCGGTCGCGGTGGATGGCTCCGGCAACATCTACCTCACCGGAGCGGCCCTGGCCAACTATCCCACCACCGCCGGTTCCCTGCAGACGGTCAATGCCGGCGGCGCCGATGCGTTCCTCCTCAAGCTGACCGCCGATGGTTCCAGAGCCGTCTTCGCCAGTTACCTGGGCGGCAGCGCCGACGATGTGGGCCGCGCCATCGCGGTGGACAGCACCGGCATCTACGTGGCCGGCGACACGGCTTCCGCCGATTTCCCCCTGGCGCAGCCCGCGCAAAGCAAGTTTGGCGGCCTGATTGCGGCCATCGGCTCACCCGATTTCGGCGATGCCTTCGTCGCCAAAATCGACCCCACCGGATCCAAACTGATTTACTCCACGTATCTGGGCGGCACGGCGCCCGACATCGCCTACGGCATCGCCATCGACGCCGGCGGCAACGCCTACGTGGCCGGCGCCACTTCCTCCGCCGACTTTCCCGTCACCCCAGGCGCGTATCAAACCCACTACGCCGGGCCCGCCGCCGACCCCGCCGAACCCTTCGTCGAAGGCGACGCCTTCGTGGCCAGGTACTCGCCGCAGGGAGCGCTGCTGTGGTCCACGCTGCTGGGCGGCTCCGGGCTGGACAGCGCCGCGGCCATCGCCCTCGACGCCGCCGGCAACGTCTACATCGCCGGCTCGGAGGGGTCCGCCGATTTCCCGCTGACGCCCAACTACATCCCCAATTGCCGCGGCACCAGCGGACCGTTCGTCGCCGAATTCGATTCCACCGGCGGCAAACTGCTCCACTCCACCGGCCTGAGCGGCATGGGATTCGACCAGGCCAACGCCATCGCGCTCGATTCCGCGGGCCAGGTCTACCTGGCCGGCGACGTCAGTTCCGAGGTCTTCTTCGCCACCGCGTCGGCGGAACAGAAGATCTACGGGGGCGGCGACAGCGACGCCTTCCTGGCCCGTATCGACCTCAATGCGCAGCCCGGCATCTTTGTCGCCTGCGTGCTGAATGCCGCCAGCCTGCAGCCCGGAAACCAGTCCTTCTTTCCGCTCGGAACCGTCGCCCCCGGCGAGATCGTCAGCCTTTTCGGCCTGGGGCTGGGGCCCAGTCCGCCGGTCCAGTATCCCACCGTCGCCTCGGGCGCCGTCACTAGCACGCTGGGCGGAACGCAGGTGTTCTTCGACAACATCCCCGCGCCATTGCTCTACGTGGGTCTGAACCAGGTCAACGCCATCGTGCCCTACGGCGTGAACCCCACCAGCACCAATCCGCCCATCACCAGGATGACCGTGGCCCGCGGCGGCACAACCTACGGACCGGTGATCATGCCCGTGGCGCCGGCCGTGCCCGCCATCTTCTCTCTGGATGGCAGCGGCATCGGCGAGGCCCTGGTGGTCAACCAGGACGGCACCATCAACTCGGTGGCCAACCCCGCTCCGCGCGGCAGCTACGTGACGATCTATGCCGAGGGCGCCGGTCTCATGACGCCGGCCATGGCGGACGGCGCCGTGGCGGCGCTGGCGCTGCCGCTGCCCGCTCCCGTGCTGCCCATCGGCGTGATCATTCGCGGCGAGCCGGCCACGGTGGCGTGGGCCGGCGCGGCCCCCGGCTACGTCTCCGGCCTGCTGCAGATCGACGTGATCGTGCCCACCACGATCAACTTCGGCAGCGACGTGCCGCTGTTCCTCACCGTCGGGACGACCCAGAGCCAGTTGCAGCTTTCCATGGCCGTGAAGTAGGGGAGCGAGCGGGCGGGCGGGGCATCAGCGCGCGTGCCGGAACACTGTGTTACCATTCTTTTGAAGACCATGACATCTCGCGGAGAGGTGGCTGAGTGGTCGAAAGCAGCGGTTTGCTAAACCGTCGTAGGGTCATAAGCTCTACCGGGGGTTCGAATCCCCCCCTCTCCGCCAGCCACCTGACACTCCGAAGTGCGGTTCGCGCTATTCCAGGTGCGAACACGCACCCACTAGTGCGATACGATGTATCTCAGAGAGGCCAATCATGCCGACCACGATGGTCCACGTTCGTGTGGATGAGAAAACCAAGCTGAGGGCTGCGAAGACGCTGGCTGCGATGGGGATCTCCGTGTCCGATGCGGTGCGCATGTTGCTGGTTCGCGTGGCCGCGGAAAAGGCCCTGCCATTCGACGTGAAGGTCCCCAACGCGACCACCGTGAAGCCTATGCGCGCCGCCGACAAGCGCAAGGGAAAGCGGCTGCCTTCGGCCGACGCGATGTTCAAGGATCGGGGAATCTGATCCGATGCGCACCCCGGTAGAAGGCACCCAGTTCCGGCGCGATGTGAAACTCGCCCAGAAGCGGGGCAAGGACACGGCGAAGTTGCGCGAGGCGATCCTGCTGCTGATTGAGGGAACTCCCCTGCCTCCTGCACCTCGTCCGCACCGGAACGCATTCGGATCTGTTCTGAAGGGCCTGGTGGTGATCGCCGCTTGAGCGGCGTGTGGGCGGGAGGACTCGGGGGGGCAATGCAGCCCGGCGGCCCGCTCTCGAGCCGCCGGCGCTGTCAACTCTACAGTCTTCTACAGCGGGAACTCGGCCCGCACCACATCGTCCTCGGCCGAGTGCTTCAGCGTGAACCCAAGCTTCTCGCACAGCCGCATCACGTCGCGGTTGTCCGGCAGAATGTCGGCCGTCAGCTTGGAGAGCTTCTCGTCGCGGCCGATGATCAGCAGCCGCGCCAGCAACTCCTTGCCGATGCCCCGGCCTTGCCATTGGTCGCTGACCAGCACCGCGACTTCGGCTTCGTCGGTGCCGAAGACCTTCATCATGCGGCCCACCCCCAGGATCTCGCTGGTACCGGTCTGGGGATTGATCCGCTCGGCCACCAGCGCCATCTCGCGGTTGTAGTCGATAAAGCAGATGCGCGTCAGCCGCTCGTGGGTGGTGCGCTGCTCCAGGTTGATGAGGTGGAAGTAGCGCAGGTACACGCTGCGTTCGGAAAGGGTTTCGTGGAAATGCACCATGGCCGGCTCGTCCTCGGGCCGGATGGGGCGGATGTTGATTCCGGTGCCGTCCTTGGCGGTCCACGGCGCCACGTAGCGGGTGGGGTAGGGGCGGATGGCGCACTTGGGCACCTGGTCCATCGAAACGCCGGAGTCGTGCACCACCACCCGGGCGTCCAGCGCGATGAGCCCGTCGGGCGATGCCAGCAGCGGGTTGATGTCGATTTCCTTGATCCACCGCTGTTCCGCCACCAGGGCGCTGAAGCGGACCATCAGCACCTCCAGCGCCGCCATATCCACCGGCTTGCGGCCCCGCACGCCCTTCAGCGCCTTGTAAATCTTGGTCTGCTCCATCATGCGGCGCGCCAGCGTGGTGTTGAGCGGGGGCAGGCCGAGGGCGCGGTCCTTGAATACCTCGACCAGTTGCCCGCCGGTGCCGAACAGCAAAACCGGCCCGAATTGCGGATCCAGGCTGGAGCCCAGGATCAGCTCATAGGCGTCCTTGAGCTTGATCATGGGCTGAACCGTAACGCCCTGGAAGTGCTGGGCGCCAACCTTATCGGCGACGGAACTCCGGATGGCGGCGAAAGCGCGCTCGACGGCCTGCGCGTTGCTCAGGTTCAACTGCACGCCGCCCACATCGGTCTTGTGAGTGATGGTCTCGGAGTAGAGCTTGAGAACCACCGGGTATCCCATTTGATCGGCGGCCTTCACGGCGGCCGCGGAACCGGCGGCGATGACCGTCTGGGCAACCGGAATTCCATAGGCCGCCAGCACCTGCTTGGACTCGAACTCGGTGAGGATGCTGCGCCCCTCCGTCCGCACCCGCTCGATCAGCTCGCCCACCAGTTTGCGGTCGGGCGCCCAGGCCGCCGATTCTTCCGGCATGGCCGGGGTTTCGTAAAGCGCCCGCAGGTTGTAGCTGTACTGCCACATGTAATTGAAGGCGCGCGCGGCGGTGTCCGGATAGGGGAAGGTGGGGATGTTGGCCTTGTTGAGAATGGCCTCGCCGGCGGCCACGTCCACGCCGCCCATCCAGCTTGCCAGGACCGGTTTGCCTTCCTGCTTCGCCAGCGGCTTCAACTGTTCGGCGATCTGCGTGGGGTCGGTCATGGCCTGCGGCGTGAGGATCACCAGCATGCCGTCGCTGTTGAGGTCCCGGGAGGCGATGTCGAGAGCCTTGGCGTAGCGTTCCGGGGAGGCGTCGCCGATGATGTCCACCGGGTTGTTGTGGCTCCAGGTGGGGGGCAGAACGGCGTTGTAGGCTTCCATGGTTTCCGGCGTCAGCTCGGCCAGCTCGCCGCCGCCCATGATGAGGGCGTCGGTAGCCAGCACGCCCGGTCCGCCGGCGTTGGTGACGATGGTCAGGCGCGGGCCCTTCGGGCTAGGCTGCTTGGAAAGCACTTCCGCCATGTAGAACAGATCGGCGGTGTTGTTGACCCGCAGCACGCCGCTGCGGCGGAAGGCGGCTTCCAGAACTTCATCGCTGCCGGTCAACGAGCCGGTGTGCGACGCCGCGGCCTTGGCGGCAGCCGCCGAACGGCCGGGTTTGATGACGATGATGGGCTTGTTCAGGGCCACTTCGCGGGCCGCCGACAGGAACGCCTGGGCATCCCCGATCGACTCCATATAAATGACGATGGAGCGGGTCTTCGGATCGTTGCCCAGGTAGTAGATCAGGTCGCCCCATCCCACGTCCACCATGGAGCCGATCGAAACGAACGCGCTGAATCCGACCAGCTCCTTGAGGCTCCAGTCCAGGACGGCGGTGCACAGCGCGCCGCTCTGGCTGATGAAGCCCACCGATCCCGGCCGCGCGATGGTGGTGGCGAAGGTGGCGTTCATTCCCGAAAGCGGGCTCATCACGCCCAGGCAGTTGGGGCCGATGACGCGAATGTTGGCCGCCCGCGCCTCTTCCAGCAGTTTCTGCTCGAGAGCCGCGCCCTCGGCGCCGATTTCCTTGAATCCGGCCGAGATGACGATGGCGCCGCGCACGCCGTTTTCCCCGCATTCCCTGATGATCCCGGGAATGGACGGCGGGGGCGTAACCACCACCGCCAGGTCGACCTGCTCGGGGATGTCCGAAACGGACTTGTAGGCCTTGATGCCCAGCACGTTGGGACGCCTCGGATTCACCGGGTACACGGTGCCCCCGAACGGGTGGGTCACCAGGTTCCATAGCAGGGTGCGGCCGACCGTGTTGGGGTTCTCGGTGGCGCCGATGACCGCGACGGTTTTCGGGGAGAAGAAGACATCCAGGGGTTGTTTCCCCCGATGGTGCATTTTCTTGCGGGAAGTGTTGGTTACTGACATGGCTTTAGTTATGGACACTCGGTCCGAATGGGGCTTGGTTGGGAGTACCCGGCGCGTCCAGGGGTTTGAGCCCGTTCTGGCGGGCTACCCTCCCGGCTTCGCAGTCGTCCGGGACGCCTCGAACAGGGTATGGCTGGATCCAATCGACACATTCGGTTCCCTAATCAGGGAAGCATTGCCACAGCACCCCGTTTTCCAAAGAAACAGGCTTTAAAATCAATATCTTATGTTTCGTGACGGGGTTTGGGCTGGGTGAAATGACCCAATTTGCCCGGATTCTCGCGATCCGCCTGTCTGCGGGCGGCCGGCGGAATGGGAATGGCAGGGGCGCGGCGCCGTCAACCCACCGTGCCGGCTGCGCCTCCCACCCAGGCGGCCACCAGGTTCCAGGCCACGCACAACGCAAACAGCACGTTCATTTTCCGAAGCAGCCGCTTGCGCCCCGAGCGCCACGCCACCACCCCCAGCGTCACCGCCAGAATCTTCGCCACCGCCAGGGCCGTTCGGGGATCGGCCGGTCCGGCCAGCGCCGCCCGGATCAGCGGGTTGGCTTCGCTTACGCCGTGGTGCAGGAAGAACAGGGTGGTCAGCCCATCCAACGCCTGCAGGCAGATAAACGTGAACAAGATCATGTGGGCTCCCGGCGCGTCTCCACGAACTTAACGCTTCCCATGGGAGGCCACCAATGGTACCAGTCCTGGTACGTGCTCGCGCCCGGCAGACTAGGGCCACCGGCTAGGAGCCGCCGCCGGCGGGCTTGGATTCCAGTTTCTCGATGGCCTTCCGGCAGGACTCGGGGATGGGAACCGTCTTGTTGCGGCCGTAATCCAGCACCACGATGGTGGAGTCCGCCTCGGCGGCGATGGCGTCCAGGGCCTGGCTCACCACCCGGTGCTGCAACCGGAAACTGCTGTTCCCGATGCGTGTCACCCTGGCGCCCACGCAAACCGTGTCGGGGAAAGTCAAAGCCCGCTTGAAGTCGCACGAGATGCTGGCCAATATCGGTCCCACGCCCGCCGGCGGCAGCGGCGGCCACAGGTCCATGCGGATCAGGTATTCCACGCGCGCCGCCTCGCACCATCGCAGGTACACCAGGTTGTTCACGTGCCCGAAAGCGTCGTGGTCGCCCCATAGCAGGGGAACGGTAACCACGACGGGATAATCGATCAGAGCCGCATGGCAGTGGTTGGTTGACATGACTTATCGCAATGCGCGGATGTTTCGAGCGTATTGTAACTCCCATCGAAGCCGCTCTTGGAGGGCCTGGCAGCGCGGCATTCGGGGCGGCTCTTCAGCCGCGCGGCGGGTGAAAGGAAAAGTTTCAGCCTGGCATGAGTTGTTGGGGGCGCCGGTCGGCCGGTTCCCGCCACACAGAGAAAAGGAGATAGAAAGATGACAAACCTCAAATCGGCGATGGGCGCTGGCGCGCTATGCCTCGCCATGTTGGCCGTGCCCGCGGGCGCGGTCCAATCCGCCCTGCGCACCCGCATACTGCTCGCCGCCCCTGACAGCGGCGCGGCCCAGGAAGTCAGTGTCAACCGCACCTTCTTCGATGGCGAACGCTTTCGCCTGGCAGTCAATTCCAACCAGTCCGGATATCTTTACGTGCTCTGCCTCACCAGCCAGGGTGACGCGCGCCTGCTTTATCCCAACCAGGGAAGCGGCAACAACCGCGTAAGCGCAAATAGCCGGCGGACGCTCCCCGAGCGCGGCTGGTTCCGTTTCGACCAGGAGCCGGGCACTGAGCACGTTTTCGTGATGGTCTCCCGGCGGCCGATTCCCGAACTGGACGACGCGGCGGAAAGTGGAGGCGCGCTCGACATGTCCGCGCTGGATCGCTTCACCGAGTCTCCGGCCCGCGCCTCCACTGGCGGCTACGACGAGTACGGAACCCGCGGCATCGAGATCGAGCCCGACCCCGCCTATAACCTGAACGTGCTCAACTTACGCCACGAATCGCGCTAGGCGGAGCCCGCGAGAGGCCCGCGCGGGACGGGCCTCTCGCCGAACCCGCCCCGCGCCGTCTTTTGTGGGGCAGGTTGTCAACCTGCGGCGGATTGTCAATCCGCCCGGCGAGCGAAGCTGGCCCGTTCTTGCCACATACAAACTCACTTATACTAACTGGTACAGCAATGCTCCGGAAACTCGGCATTCTATTCCTGCTGGCCGGCGTTTCAGCCTTCCCGCAGGATCGCCGCGTGACTCCTCTCGGCGGCGGGCGCCGCATGGCTCTGATCTTCGGCAACGACGCCTATCCCTGGAAACCGCTCGCCAACGCCGTGAACGACGCGCGGGCGCTGGCCGCCGCGTTGCAGAGGACCGGCTTCGCGCCCGCCGACATCGCGCTGGTCACCGACGCCAACCTGAAGCAGATGCAGCGCGCCGGCCGCGAGTTCGTCGAGAAGCTCCGCCCCGGCGACCTGGCCTTCGTCTACTACTCCGGCCACGGCGTCGAATTGCGCGGCGAGAACTTTTTGATCCCGGTGGATTTTCCCGCCGATTCGACCGAGCTGGAAGTGCGCGACGAGGCTTACTCGGCCCAGCAGTTGCTGCGCAGCCTCGAAGAGACCGAGGCGCGCACGCGCATTCTCATCCTGGACGCCTGCCGCAACAACCCGCTGCGCGCCACGCGGTCGGCGGGCGGCGGCCTGGCCCGCATGGACGGCAAGGGGACGCTGATCGTCTTCGCCACCAGCGCCGGCAGCACGGCCGACGACAACCCGCGCGGCCGCAACGGCCTGTTCGCCTCGCAGTTGTTGAAAGCCCTGCCGACGCCCGGCGTGACGCTGGGCCAGATGATGCAGGACGTGGCGCGCGCCGTCTATCGCGAGTCGGGCGAGAAGCAGACGCCGGCGATATACGGTTTGCTGCTGGAGGATTTTGCGCTGGTGGCGGGGCCAAGCCCGGATCTGCCGCCGGTGCCGAGACCCGATGCCGCCGCCGAGACCTGGGCGCTGCTCAAGACATCGCAAACCCCCGAGGATTTCGACGATTTCGCGCGCGCGTTCCCGGCGAGCGATCTGGCGGCCGCCGCCCGCGTGCGCGCCGGGCAGTTGCGGAGAGCGGCGGCGGTAGCGCCGGCGGTCGCGGCGGTGATCCCTCCGCAGCCGCCGGAACCGCGAGCTACCACCAGCTTCGGCATGTCCGTGCGGGCGCTCACCGACCTGCGGCGCCAGGAGCTGGGCATCAAGGAGTCTGGTGGCCTGGAGGTCATCGCGGTGGAAACGGGTTCTTTCGCTGAGGACATTGGGCTGGCCGCGCAGGATATCCTTTTATCCATCGACGACAAGCCGCTCAGTTCGACCCAGGACCTGAGGGAGTGGCAAGCCAAACTGAAGCCCGGCGACGCCGTGGTCTTTCGGGTCCTGTCCGCTGACAAGGACGCCTTCGGCCGCTGGGCCTGGAGCCCCGCACACTATCGGGCCGGTAAACTACCCGCCAGCCCGCGATGACGGCAAGGACCTCAAAGTGGCGGGGTTGTCCCGCTCGGGCCAGCGACCCGGCGGCGGAGAGGAGCAAATGACGTGACGTCCGCACTGAAAGCCGCCATCCTGCTCGCGGCCACCATCCCCTGGGCCGTCGCCCAACCCGATGCGCGCCGCGTGCAGCCGGCCGGGGCGCCGCGCCGCGTGGCGCTGGCCATCGGCAACAACGCCTACGCCGCGAGTCCCCTGCAGAACGCGGTCCACGACGCCGAGAGCGTGGCCGCCGCTCTCCGCGGCCTGGGCTTCGAAGTGCAGCAGGTCTCCGACGCCGATCTGCGCCGCACCGAAAGCGCCGTGGACCAGTTCATCGGCGCGCTGCACCCGGGCGATGTCGGCCTGTTCTATTACTCCGGCCACGGCATCCAGGTGGATGGCGAGAACTACCTGATCCCCGTTGGTTTCGCCGCCCGGGACGAGAGCGAGGTGAAGTACCAGGCCTACGCCATCGGCCGCGTCCACGACCGCATGGCCTCGACCGGCGCGCGCCTGAGCCTGGTGATCCTGGACGCCTGCCGCGACAACCCCTTCCGCGGCGCGCGCAGCGGCGCCAAGGGATGGGCCGCCATGGCGACCGCCAGCGGCAGTTTCATCGCCTTCGCCACCGCGCCCAACGCGACCGCCTCGGACAACCGCAACGAGCGCAACGGCCTCTTCACCAAGTACCTGCTGGAGGACCTCGACCAGCCGGGCGTGGGGCTGAGCGAGCTCTTCGACCGGGTTCGCACACAAGTGTACGAAGCCTCGGGCCAGCGGCAATTGCCCTGGATCGCCTCCAGCGTGATCGGGGAGTTCGTGTTTCACGATCCGGCCATCGAAGAGCAGCGGCTGGCCCAGACGCGGGCCGAAGTGGCGAAGCTGGAAGCCGAGGCGAAGGCCGCCGAAGCGCGCCAGGCCGCCCAGCAGGCCGAGCGGGCGCGCGAAGACTTGAAGCTGAAGCAATTGGACCTGGAGCGGCAGCAGCGGGCGGCCGACCAGCGCACGGCGGATGAGGCGGCGAAACGCAAGCAGGCCGAGGAGCAGGCGAAACGCGAGCAGGAGCGGATCGCCAACGAGCAGCGGCTGGCGGAGCTGCGGAAGAAGTTGGCGGATCAGGGCGGAGGGTCGTCGCTCGATCAGGCGCGCCAACAGGTGGCGGAACTGCGCCGGCAGATGGAGGAAGCGCCCAAGCCGATTCTGGCCGAGCGCGATGTGGCGCTGGCGGCCATTCCATTCGATCCCAACAAAGGCACGTTTGAGACCACCGCGGAATTCCAGGAGCGGCAGCGGAAGTACCAGGAGGATCGCGCCGCCATCGAGAGCCGGTACGCGACCGAGGCGGCGGAGGCCGCCAAGCCCTATGCGGACCGCATCGTGGCCATCACCGGACGCACCTACCCGGCCGAGAACTCCAAGGTGCAACTGGGCGACTACGATGCGGACCGGCAGACCCTGGTGGCGCTTGTGGATGGGGCAAAGTGCTTCTTCCCAGTGGCTCCCCAAGCGGCGCGAAGCTTGTTCGACCAGAAGGACCTGGTGCGGGTGGAGACCACCTACCGCGAGCAGCCTTCCGACGTGGGGGACCTGTTCCTGGTGGAACCGGCTTCCGGAGCGCGCTTCAGAGCGGTCCTCAGGGTGAACCCAAAGGATGGGTTGGCCTACGCGTGGATTCCACCCGGGACGTTCACCATGGGCTGCTCGCCGGAGGACTCCGAATGCTACAGCGATGAGAAACCGGCCAATGAGGTCGCCATCACGAGAGGCTTTTGGATGGGGCAGACGCCCGTGACTCAGCAGGCCTGGCAGCGAGTCACCAGGCTGAGCCGGAGCTATTTCACTGGCGCAAACCTTCCCGTGGAGAGCGTGACTTGGGATGATGCGCGAAACTACTGCCAGGCGATCGGTGGCCGGCTGCCCACCGAAGCGGAGTGGGAGTACGCGGCGCGGGCAGGCTCCACAGGACCCCTTTATGGCGACCTGAATGCTGTTGCCTGGTACGGCGCGAACAGCGGAGGCAAGACCCACGAGGTGGGTCAGAGGCAGCCGAACGCCTTCGGGTTGTACGACGTGCTGGGGAACGTGTGGCAGTGGACGGCGGACTGGCTTGGGCATTACCAGCCCGGCGCGCAGAGCGATCCGTCCGGCCCCACGAGCGGTCAGTTCAGGGCGGTGCGCGGCGGTTCGTGGTTCAACGGTCCGCCGGTCGTGCGCGTATCGGTCCGCTTCGGGTTCGCACCGGGCGAACGTGACAGTCGCACCGGTCTCCGCTGCATAATTAACTAATCCTTTCCCATCCCCCCGCATCCCCCCGCAAGGAAACGGCCCCCAATAGTCATATATTTAGTGAAGGCGGTCCTACAATGCCGACACCAGGACGTGGATTGATTCCGTGGCTGTGTTTCTTCGCTGCAGCCCTCAGCGCCCAGCAACCCGAAACGCCCATGCTGCGTATCGAAACCGGCCTGCACACGGCCGTAATCCACCGCATCGGCGTGGACGCCGCCGAGCAGTTCCTGGTGACGGGTTCCGACGACAAGACCGTTCGCGTATGGGAGCTTCCCACGGGACGGCTGCTGCGCATCCTTCGGCCTCCGGCGGGCGCGGGGAATGAAGGCGAAGTTTTTGCCGTGGCCATTTCACCGGACGGGAGGACCATCGCAGCCGCCGGCTGGAGCGGGTACGAGTGGGACAAAGCCCACTCCATCTATGTATTCGATCGCGAGTCCGGGGTTCTCCAGCGGCGCTTGGCCAAGCTGCCCAACACCATCGCGCACCTGGCATTCTCGCCGGACGGGCGGTTCCTGGCCGCGGCCTTCGCCGGCGCAAACGGCATCCGGCTGTACAATACGGCGGACTACTCTCCGGCTGGAACGGATGGGGCTTATGGTTCAACCTGCGAATCGGCGGCCTTCAGCCCCGATTCGCGGCAGCTAGCCACCACATCCTTCGATGGCTTCATCCGGCTGTACGATCTTTCGAGCGGCTTGCGGCTGCTGCGGAAAGAGAAAGCGCCGGGAGGTGAGCGGCCTTACGGCGTGGCGTTCTCTCCGGACGGCGCCCAGCTTGCGGTGGGCTACGTGGACGCGCCGCGGGTGGATGTGCTCGCGTCCGGGGACTTGTCGCCGCTGATCTTCCGGACCGCGGCCAACCGGTTCCTCGGCGCCGTGGCATGGTCCCGCGACGGACGGTACCTGTTCGCCGGTGGTGGACGTTTGCCGAGCGCCGGTAATCCCATTTACCGCTGGGACAGGGACGGCGGCGACTTCCGCCAGTTCGCGGCTGCCAACGACACGATCATGGCTCTGATCCCGCTCCGCAATCTGCAACTGGCCTTCGGCGCGGGCGAACCCGCTTTTGGAATTCTGGACGAGAACGGAGGCCGCATTCTCTGGCGCGGCTCACCCAAGGCCGACTTCCGTAGCATTTCTTTATGTGTCTCGGCGGACGGGTTGCAGGCCGGATATGCGTACGAAGTCGGGGGCAAATCGCCGGCCTTGTTCTCCGCCGGCGACCGCTCCATCAGCCTCGGCGCCCTGCCGTCTTCCGTTTCCGCCCCGTTGACCAAGGGTCTTGACGTCACGGACTGGCATAACTCGACCGCGCCGAAACTGAATGGCAACGCTCTGAAACTTGAACAGTACGAGACCTCGCGCAGCCTGGCCATTGCGCCGGACCAGCAGTCCTTCGCTCTGGGCGCCGACTGGCACCTGCGCCTGTTTAGCTCCGGCGGCAGCCAGAAATGGGAAATCCCGACTCCCGGCGTCGCCTGGGGCGTTAACATCCCGCGCGATGGCCGCACCGTCGTCGCCGCTTTCGGCGACGGCACCATTCGCTGGTTCCGCATCGAGGACGGCAAGGAGCTGCTGGCCTTCTTCCCCGCCGGCGACCGCAAGCGCTGGGTGCTCTGGACGCCCTCGGGCTACTACGATGCCAGCCCCGGCGGCGAGGACCTCATCGGCTGGCACGTCAACAACGGCCACGAAGCCGCGGCGGATTTCTACCCGGCCTCGCGCTTCCGCGCCATCCGCTACCGGCCCGATGTGCTGGCCCGCGTCCTCACCACCCACGATGAGAGCCAGGCGGTGCGCCTCGCCGATGCCGATGCGGGCCGAAGGCAGGACACCCAGACCGTGGCCTCCGCGCTGCCGCCGGTAGTGCGGATTGTGTCGCCCTCGGATGGCGCCGAGGTCTCCACCGCCGAGCTGGCCGTTCAGTACGGCGTGCGCAGCCCGTCCGGCGATCCCGTCACCGGCGTGCGCGTGCTGTTGGACGGGCGTCCGCTGGCCACCGCGCGGCGCGTGGTCCCCATCGGCGAGACGCCGTATGGCAGCCTGAGCGTCACCGTTCCCGAGCGCGATTGCGAGGTCTCGGTGATCGCCGAGAACCGCAACGGGTCGAGCGAGCCGGCCACCATCCGCCTGCGCTGGCGGGGCAGCGGGCAGTTCGTCATCAATCCGAAGCTGTATGTGCTGGCGGTCGGCATCAGCGCCTACGCCAGCCCCTGGACGCTGCACATGGCGGCACGCGACGCCAGCGGTTTCGCGGACATCATGAAACGGCAGAACGGCCGCTTGTACCGCGACGTGGAAGTGAAGCTGCTGACCGACGCGGCAGCCACGCGCGACGCCATCCTGGATGGCCTGGAGTGGCTCGAGCGCAGCACCACGCAGCACGACGTGGCCATGGTGTTTCTATCGGGCCACGGGGACAACGACGCGCGCGGGACTTATTATTTTCTGCCGGTGGGCTTCGACCCGGAGCGGCTGAAGCGGACGGCGCTGGAGTTTTCGCAGATCCGCGAGACGGTGCAGAGCCTGCCGGGAAAGGTCGTGGTGTTCGTGGACACCTGCCACGCCGGGAACGTGATGGGCGGCCGCGCGCGCGGTGGCCCGGCGGACATCAACGCGGTGGTGAACGAGCTGACCAGCGCCGAGAACGGGGCGGTGGTATTTGCCGCGTCGACCGGGAGGCAGGTGGCGCAGGAGCGGGATGAGTGGGGCAACGGGGCGTTCACGAAAGCGCTGCTGGAGGGTCTGAGCGGCAGCGCGGATTATGCACACACAGGGAAGATCACGGTGAACATGCTGGATCTGTACATCTCCGAGCGGGTGAAGGTACTGACCAACGGGGCGCAGACGCCGACCACTGCGAAGCCCCAGACGATTGGCGATTTTCCAGTAGCGGTGAGGTAGCGGTCCGCGCGGAAGGGAGTCGAACGATGAAAATTCGAAGCTGTGGATCGATCCTGCTGCTGTGCGCGTGCGCCGCGGCCCTGGAGGCGCAGCCGCCGGACGCGCCGATGCTGCGCATCGAAACGGGCATGCACACGGCCATGATCCGGAGAATCGGCGTGGATGCCGCCGAGCGATTCCTGGTGACGGGTTCCTCGGACAAAACCATCCGGGTGTGGGAACTGCCGACAGGACGGCTGCTTCGCATCATTCGGCCGCCGGCGGTTTCAGGAAACGAAGGCATGATCTTCGCCGCGGCCATTTCGCCGGATGGGAAGACCATCGCAGCCGCCGGCTGGACCGGGTACGAGTGGGACAAATCCCACTCCATCTATCTGCTGGATCGCGAATCCGGGGCTCTCCGGCGGCGCGTGTCCGGTCTTCCCCAAGTCATCAATCATCTCGCCTACTCACCGGACGGCCGGCTGCTGGTCGCGGCTTTGGGCGGCCCCAACGGGGTTCGGCTGTACAACACGTCGGATTATTCTCCGGCCGGATCGGACGCGAGCTACGGCGCCAGCAGCCAATGGTCGGCATTCAGCCCCGGTTCGCGGCTGCTCGTTGCGACGTCCAATGACAACTTCATCCGGTTGTACGATGTTTCGAGCGGCTTGCGGCTGCTGCGGAAAGAGAAGGCGCCGGGGAGCGGGCGGCCTTACGGCGTCGCGTTCTCGCCGGACGGCGCGCGCATCGCGGTTGGCTACGACGACGCTCCGCGCGTGGATGTCGTCGCCGCCTTGGACCTGTCGCTCCTGTTTTCCCGCACCGTGGCCAATGGGATACTCAGCATCGTTGCCTGGTCCCGCGACGGAACCTATCTGTACGCCGGCGGTACGTACTGGGTGGATGCTGGCCGTCCTGTTCTCCGCTGGAACGCGCAGGGCGGTGAAAGCCGGCACTTCGCGGCTGCGGGGAACACGATCATGGGCATGATTTCGCTCTCCGATGGGCGGCTGATCTTCGGATCGGGCGACCCCGGCTTAGGCATTCTGGACGAGAAGGGCAGCCGCATTCTCTGGCGCGGCCCGCCGGTAGCCGTCTTCAGCGACGCTCCTTTGTTTGCCTCGGCCGACGGGCTGCAAGTTGGGTTCGGGTATGAGGCTTTCGGCAAGTCGCCGGCCGTTTTCTCAGCCAGTGAGCGCTCGCTCAGCCTCGGCAAACTGCCGTCTTCCGTTTCCGCCCCGCTGACCACGGGTCTCAACGTCACGGACTGGCACGACCTGACCGCGCCGAAACTGAATGGCGCGCCTTTGAAACTGGAGCTATACGAGACCTCGCGCAGCCTGGCCATTGCTCCGGACCAGCAGTCCTTCGCGCTCGGCGCCGATTGGCACCTGCGCCTGTTCAGCTCCGGTGGCAGCCAGAAATGGGCAATTCCGACTCCCGCCAGCGCCTGGGCCGTCAACATCCCCCGCGATGGCCGCACCGTCGTCGCCGCTTTCGCCGACGGCACCATCCGCTGGTATCGCATCGAGGATGGCAAGGAACTGCTGGCATTCTTCCCCGCCGCCGACCGCAAGCGCTGGGTGCTGTGGACGCCCTCGGGCTACTACGATGCCAGCCCCGGCGGCGAGGACCTCATCGGCTGGCACGTCAACAACGGCCACGAAGCCGCCGCGGATTTCTACCCGGCCTCGCGCTTCCGCTCCATCCGCTACCGGCCCGATGTGCTGGTCCGCGTCCTCACCACCCACGATGAGAGCCAGGCGGTGCGCCTCGCCGATGCCGATGCGGGCCGAAGGCAGGATACGCAGACGGTGGCCTCCGCGCTGCCGCCGGTGGTGCGGATCGTGTCGCCCTCGGATGGCGCTGAGGTCTCCACCACCGAACTGGCCGTGCAGTACGGCGTGCGCAGCGTGTCCGGCGACCCCGTGACGGGCGTGCGCGTGCTGTTGGACGGGCGTCCGCTGGCCACCGCGCGGCGCGTGGTCCCCATCGGCGAGACGCCGTATGGCAGCCTTAGCGTCACCATCCCCGAGCGCGATTGCGAGGTGTCGGTGATCGCCGAAAACCGCAACGGGTCGAGCGAGCCGGCCACCATCCGCCTGCGCTGGCGGGGCAGCGGGCAGTTCGTGATCCAGCCGAAGCTGTACGTGTTGGCGGTCGGCATCAGCGCCTATGCCAGTCCCTGGACGCTGCACATGGCGGCGCGCGACGCCAGCGGTTTCGCGGACATCATGAAACGGCAGAACGGCCGCTTGTACCGCGACGTGGAAGTGAAGCTGCTGACCGACGCGGCAGCCACGCGCGACGCCATCCTGGATGGCCTGGAGTGGCTCGAGCGCAGCACCACGCAGCACGACGTGGCCATGGTGTTTCTGTCCGGGCACGGCGACAACGATGCGCGCGGGACTTATTATTTTCTGCCGGTGGGCTTCGACCCGGAGCGGCTGAAGCGGACGGCGCTGGAGTTTTCGCAGATCCGCGAGACGGTGCAGAACCTGCCGGGGAAGGTGGTAGTGTTCGTGGACACCTGCCACGCCGGGAACGTGATGGGCGGCCGCGCGCGCGGTGGGCCGGCGGACATCAACGCGGTGGTGAACGAGCTGACCAGCGCCGAGAACGGGGCGGTGGTATTCGCCGCTTCGACCGGGAGACAGGTGGCGCAGGAGCGGGACGAGTGGGGCAACGGAGCGTTCACGAAAGCGCTGCTGGAGGGTCTGAGCGGCAGCGCGGATTACGGGCACACGGGTAAGATCACGGTGAACATGCTGGATTTGTACATCTCCGAGCGGGTGAAGGTGCTGACGAATGGAGCGCAGACGCCGACTACGGCCAAGCCGCAGACGATTGGCGATTTCCCGGTAGCGGTGAGGTAGGGAGCGTCGCTGTCTACCGCGCCTCGGGATCGTTATCGATCATTTGATAGACGGGCCTCTGCGGCGAAACCACCACGCTCCTATATTCGCGGCCGGTTCCGGCGTCCACAATCGACGAGATCCGCTCTGCCTGAAGAGCCACGCCGGGGCGACTATACGGAACCCTGCAGGAGAGATCGCGCAGGCGGCCCTTCAGATCCCGCGCCTCCTCCGGCGAAATCTCGAACACATTGGCGGAACCCGCGGACCTAAGCCTCAGAAGACCGTCGTCTGCGTCGTAAAAGCCCCATTCGAGGTTGCAGGGGGCCGTATACGTGCCGGAGCGAAGCGACACCAGCCTCCGCGAGTTTTCGCCCGTGCGCAGCGCGAGTTCGTCCTGGTACCTTTTCTTGATCGCGGCCTGCTCGTCTTCGTACTTCTTCTGCACGGGTGCGGCTTCTGCCTTTTGTTTGCGCGCCCGCTCGTTGAATTGCGCGCTGGTCTCGAATTCGCCCTTCACGAGCGGCACATCGGCGAGCGCCAGCAACGGCTGGTAGTCCTGTTGCAACTTCTGCAACTCCCGCTCCCGGTTGGCGGCGATCTCCGTCTGCGCCTCGACGATTTGCCGCTCGAGGCGCTCCACTTCCGCCTGCGCCTGCTCCAGCGTCATGGAGCCGTCTTCCAGCTTTTTGCCATCGGCCTGTTGCTCCTTCGCGCGCTCGCGCAGACGCAGCAGCCTGGCTTCGGCGGCCCTGTTCTCGGCCTCGCGCGCGGCATTGGCTTGCTCCAGCTTCTCGCGCTCCATCTGCAGTTGCCGCTGCCTCTCGGCCGCCTGCTTCAGGTTCTCCATTTCGATGTTGTCGCGCCGCAGGCTGGCTTCGAGCTCGCTGCGCTTGCGCGCTTCTTCCCGCGACTGCGCTTCGGTCTGCAGGCGCGCCGCGGCCTGGCGGTTCTTTTCCTCCAGCGCACCAAGCTCGGCTTCCTGGCGCGCAATTTCCGCGTGCAGTTCTTCGCTCCGGGAGATCGGGTCGTTGAAGATGAAATCGCCGATCAGGCTGGACCCCGTCCACGGAAGCTGCCTGCCGCCCGACGCCTCGTACACTTCCTTGCGAACCCGGCTGAACAGCGACTCGATGCCCAAACCCGGCTCGCCCAGCGCCGCGATCAGGCGCGCGGTGAAAAGGCCGTTGGGCGCCGCCGCACCCTGGTCCGACGCGGTGGAACCGGGCGCCGTGGCGAACACGATGAAACTGCCCTTGCCGGCCGTCATGACGGCGAGGCCCTTGGTATCCGATTTCGAGGAGCGGAACGGGTTGTCGCGGCAGGCGTCGAGGACCAGCACGCTGAGGCGCGCGCCGGCGTTCAACATGCGGTCGTGAATGCGGCCCGCGGGGTACGCCTGGTACTTCACCTCGGCTTCGTCGGCCGCCGCGTAGCTGATGGGGATCAGGTAGTTCTCGCCATCGATCTGGATGCCGTGGCCGGAGTAGTAGAACATCGCCGCATCGCCCGGCTGGATGCTTGCGATGAAGCGCGACACCGCCGATTCGAGATCGCGCAGGCTGGCGTCGGCGACCAGCGTGCTTTCGAAACCGAGGCCCTGAAGCAGTTGGTGGACGGAGCGGGCGTCGTTCACCGCATTGCGCAGCGGCATGCGCGGGTACTCGTTGTTGCCGACGACCAGGGCGATCCGGCGCTGTCCCACCACGGGCGCGACTTGCCGCGAAGCCGGGGCCTGGGCGTGCAAACTGGCGTGAAAGGCAACCGCCGTCAGGAGAATTGAATATGTAAGCCGCATGCTATTTCCAATAGGTTATGCACAGGGAGAAAGAGAAATCATTTGGCGACGCAACGGAAACCGTTACCGCTCCAAGCGTAGTAACGGTTGCCGGGGTAGTCCCCTGTGCGGTACGACGCGCGTTCCATCCTCGGCATAAAGTCCCACGAACCGCCGCGCAGTGATCGATACTGGCCTCCCGGTGGGCCCAGCGGATCCTGGTTGTCCCCCCGCGCATAATAATGATCGTCAAACCAGTCCGCCGTCAACTGCCACACGTTTCCCAGCATGTCGTAGAGGTTCCACGCGTTCGGCTGCTTCTGTCCAACGGGGTGCGGCCCATTTCCGTTGTCGAAGAGCCGCTTTGGGTAACCGCCAATGTCCGTCCGCACAATTTCCGAGCTATCGATTCTCTGTTTGCCGCTGTTGTCCGAATACCACGCAATCGCGTCCAGATTCCCGTATCGAGCGGCCGTGCTGCCGGCCCGCGCCGCGTACTCCCATTCCGCTTCCGTCGGCAACCGTCCGCCGCTCCACTCACAGAAACCCTGCGCTTCATCCCAGGTCACGAAAACCGCAGGTATGTTGTCATCCCCGCTGGCCTCGTTCAGATTCTTCCTGCCCGGCCCGTCCGTCGTGGGCAGCGCGGGCTTGCCGGTTGCCGCGCGGTATCGCTTCCATGCCCCCACGGTCGCCGTCGTCTGCCCCAGCCAGAACCCCTTGGTGATCTCCACCTGGTGCGCCGGCTTCTCGAGCTCGAAACACTCGCCATCCCCCGGCGAGCAACCCATCATGAACTTGCCCGGTGGGATCCACACGTACCGCTGCCCGTCCTTCTTACCCACCTTCACCTGGCCCGGCCGCAGAGTGGGCGCCGGCGCCGCCACAGCATTCCCCGTCCCACCCGGCACAAAGCTGTACCGCCCCACCACGCTCGACAGCGTCCACGGCAATTGCTTTCCGCCCGAAGCGCTGTCCACCTTTTCGCGCACCAGGTCGAACACGTCGTTGAGTCCGAGTCCCGGCGCGGCCAGCGCGTCCAGCAGGTATTGGGTGAACAGGCCATACCGCCCGTCGGGATTGTCGCTGGCGGTGCGGCCCGGCGCGGTGGCGAAGGCGATGAAGGTTCCGCGCCCGGCGTTCATGGCCGCCAGTCCGCCGGCCGCGCTGCGTCCCGAACCCCGGAACGGGTTGTCGCGGCAGGCGTCCAGCACCAGAATGCTGAGTTGCGCGCCGCTCTTCTCCATGCGCTCCTCGATGCGGCCCGCGGGGTGCGCGTCGTAGCGCACATCCGTCTCGCTCTGCCCCTGGAAATCCACCGGAATCAGGTAGTTCTCTCCTTCCACCTGCATGCCGTGGCCGGAGTAGTAGAAGAGCGCCACATCGCCCGTGCCCAGCCGGTCGATGAACTGGTCGACGGCTTGGCCCATCGCCTTCCGTCCCGCATCGGTCACCAGGCTGACCTCGTAATTCAACTCGCGCAGGCGCCGCGCCATGGCCTCGGCGTCGTTCCGCGAATTCTTCAGCGGGCGGTTGGCGTAGGCCGCGTTGCCGATGACCAAAGCGACCTGCTTGCGGGCGACGATCGGCTCGACGCGCCGGTCCTGGCCCCAGGTGGCGGCCAGAGTAAGAATAGCGATAAGAAGTATGCGGCGCATAATGCTATCGCTGTATTATGCTACTTCGCCAGGCTACGATTCAATTCCAGCGGACGCGCTCCCGCCACCCCAGGCAGTGATCGAAGAACTCCTCGGTCTCGCGCCAGGAGCGAATGGCGTGGCCGCGCCGGTATTCGGTGTACAGCCGCGTCTCGACGCGGAATACGCCCAGCCCATCCGAGTCCCTGCGCCGGCCCTCGCAGCGGCCGCACTCGCGGGTTACCAGCCGCGTGCGAATCACTTCGAAATCGATCGCGGAGCGGTCGCGGTCCCGCCCGCGCTCCTCGGCCGCGGCCACGCCGCCGGCCAGAAACATCAGCCCCAACAGCCCCGTCATCAGCGTTTTCATCGGTGAATCCCCCTTTGCGCGTTCGCGTGCCCGCGCGACCTACACTTGCTCATGCGGCCCGCGGGAGATTCCTTTCAGCGCTGCGAAACTGCTTGCTGGGAGGCTGTGAAGGGGAAACCATGTCGCATAAAGGCGGCAGAGTACGAAAGAGGGCGGCACAAAAGTGCGGTCCACTCTCCCCTCGTCGAACCGGACAAACGGATTTCCCGGCATCCGGCTCTCCTGAAAGCCGATCGTCGCAGGCGTGCGCAGGCAGTTGCGCGGCTGCCAGCCCTACAACCGAGTCAATCCAAATCGCTGGATCTGCTCGTAGTAGCCGACCCTTTCGGCGGACGGAAGGGCCGTTGGCTGCGCCGTCTCAGATGCGGTGTGAGACGATCCCGAACGCATGTGTCGATCTTTCCGAAGGCCACCCGTGGATATGCAAACTCGAAGTAGTTCCTCCAGACTGCCAGGCGCCGGTTCAGTTCCTCAATCAGTCGCGGGATGGGCTTCCAGCATTGCCGGTGATCGGTCATCGCGTGCAGCTTCTCCCGTTCCTTCTTCAGGGCCTTCGCCGGCGGGCTCACGTTCAGATACCGCCGCAAGCGTTCCGTCAGGTCTTATTGAGTCTCGCATAATACAGTGACGATATCGCAATATATAGTGACAGCGGCATGGTTTATGCTTGAGCTATGCCTGCACGCGTTCGTCCTCGCCGCGATTTTCAGCAACTCGAACTCCGTTGTAAGCAAGCCGGCCGCCTGTTTGCCGCTGGCAAGATGATTCTGGCCGCGATTGCCCGTCAGTTGAAAGTCAGCCATCAGAGCGTCAGCCGATGGTACACAGAGTGGAGGAGCGGCGGCGTCCGCGCCCTCGACGGCGCCGGGCGGGCGGGCCGCAAACCAAAGCTCGATCCCCGGCAACTCCGGAGTGTGGAGCGGACGCTGCGGCAGGGTGCGCGGGCCAACGGCTTCGACAGGGATCTCTGGACGCTGCCGCGGGTGGCGCTGGTGATTGAGCGCGTGACCGGTGTGCACTACCATCCCGGTCATGTGTGGAAGATCCTGGGGGCGATGGACTGGACGCTGCAGCGGCCTGCCAAGCAGGCACGCAAACGCGACCCGGAGGAGGTGAAGCTCTGGATGAACGAACGATGGCCGGCAGTAAAAAGAACGCTCGGCGCCAGAAGGCTTGGATCTTCTTCATCGTAGAACGCACTCTTCAGCCTCTGCCAACCGCGCCACTGGACGAAACTCACCACCATGAAAACGCGGTCGGCGGTCGCCAATTCACGCTCGAGTTCGAAACCCAGCCGAGGTTCATCGAGCGCATTCATTAGTAGGGTGGTGGCACCCAGAGGAGTGGAGGGAGGCACCGGCGGCGCAGCACCGCGATACAGCGCTCGGAGGGCCTCGCCCGGAGGATCGACGGAGTCTGGTTCAGCCGCATCGTCCCGCTGGACCTTCACGAACTCCAGCAGCGTATTGGCCAATTCCACCTGACGCCGCTGTCGGTCTTCGATGGGCATCCCACGAAGGGCGGACTTGATCTGCCGAATGAGGTGGCGAGCAAGATAGTCGGGGCAGTCTGCCTCTTCGAGCGCATCCACCGAAGATTTTAGGCCAGACTGGCGATCCAGGAATTCACGGAGGCGCCGGGTCATCAACTGGTCGTAAACACCCTCCTTGAATTCAGTCATTGCTGGATCGAGACTCGGGAACGAGTATGGTCTCGTACCGAACTATGCCAAGGCAACGCGCGTAGCAGGTGAGCGAAACCAGCGTCAGCGTCCATGCCGACAGCCGCCGCAGATGTCGGCGACTCGCATGCGACTCCCCCGCAAACTCCGGAAGGGAATCAACCGCAAGCAATCCAGACCGCTGTGGATGCGCCAGAGACTGGGGTTGAAAGTAGTCGCCAGCGCACGACCGCACGCGCCGGTATCGCCTCAGGTGAGGTGAGTTCCAGGCGGTTGTACGCGGCCCGCAGCTCTTCCGGAGTCATCTTCTCACCGACAGGAATGTGGCCGGTTTTCCCGGTGGCCTGCTCGATGAACACGAACTGGCGCAGTTGCCGGTAGTTGCCGTCAGCTCGCTCCATCAGGATCTCGAACCCAAGATTGGGGTCGAAGGCCTTCATCTCCAAACGGTGCCCTCCGGCGCTGCCCCGGCAGAAAGGATTGACGCGGGATGGAGCGCGCCCTCACTGGATGCGGGGAGTTTGCTAAAATCCGGGGTCGCGCACTCCCGCGATCGAGCCGCCATGATGTCCGTTCCACACCCCGGGCCGCAGCCTGGCGATGCCGCTTCCAGGCGGTGTGCGATTTGCGAGACTGCATTGCCCGCCACAGTGAAAGTCCGCCTGCCGGGCGCCCATCTGAAAGCCTGCCCTCGATGCCGCTCCTGGACCTGGTTCCCCCGTCCCACCCCGGAGCAACAGTCCGCCCTCCACGACCAGGGCTCGTACTTCGATCATCCCTATTTCGAGTTGCGCCGCGCCGTCAGCCCCCGGCCGCGCTGGCGGTGGCGCTGGATCTTCTCCCGCCTGGCCGGGGCCGTGGATGTCGCCGGCCTGCGCGGCCAGCGCCTGCTGGACATCGGTTGCGATACGGGCGCTTTTCTCGAGGCCGCGGCAGAACAGTTCGGCGTGATCCCGGTGGGGGTGGACGTGGCGGAAAAGGCCGTCGCCGGAGCCCGCAGCCGGGGCATCGAGGCCTGGCGCGGCACCCTCGAACAGGCGCCTCAATCGCTCATGGGCCTGCGGGTCGTCACCGCCATCGATCTCATCGAGCACGTGAGCGAGCCGGCGCGGTTTCTGCGCGAGATCTTCCGCCGTCTCGAGCCGGGCGGAGTGGTCTATATCGAGACTCCCAATATCGCATCGGCGGTATACTCCGCCGGACGTATGTTATCGTTTGTGATTCGCGGCCGTGAATCGGCCTGGATGCGGAGGCTGTTCCCGGCGGAACATGTTCAGTACTTCACCGCATCCAGCCTGGCCGGCCTGGGGCGCAGTTGCGGATTCGAGGTGGCCTGGCTGGGCACTCGCGTTCTGCCCTGGCGGGATATAGCGGCATCGGCCGGGGTGAGGGTGGGAATGGCGGTTTTGCAGGCAGCCGACCGCCTGGCGCGGAATCGCCTTCTGATCTGTGCCGTGATGCGCCGGCCGGGATGAGCCGCCGGTGCCCGCGGGGAAACGTTGAGCCAGTACCCATTGAATCAATCCGACCAGATTCCCGAGCCGGAGGGCGCATCCCGCGGAGGAGTCTTCGTGCTGCTCCCGGTCTTGAACGAGGCGGCCAACATCGATGAGCTGTTGCGGCGGATCGAGGCGGCGCTTCAGGGCGTCCCCTACACCATCGGCGTCGTGGACGACGGCAGCACGGACGGAACCATCGAGCGCCTCGAAGAGCGGATGAAGGCCGCGGACCATCGCCTGCACCTGATCTGCCGCAAGAAGAGATTGCGGGCTTCGCAGCGGGGCGGAGCGCTCCGGACCCTGATGCTGTGGGGCCTGGAGAACACCGGTCACGAGGTGTTCGTCGAAATCGACGGCGATCTCTCCCACCGTCCCGAGGAAATTCACAGCGGGATCCAACTGGTCACGGGCGGCGGTTTTGACATTGCCATCGCCTCCAAGTACCAGCCAGGCAGCCAGGTCGTCAACCGGCCCGCCGGGCGCCGCCTGGTGAGCTGGGTGTGCAGCATGGCGGTGGGAATGCTGCTCAGCCGGCGCATCCGCGACTACAGCAACGGCTTCCGCTTCTACACCCGGGCGGCGGCGCGCCTGGCAGCCGGCCACACCTGCCGCTACGGCAGCCCGATCTATCTGTCCGAGATTCTGGCGTTGTGGATGCGCCACGGGTTGCGGATCGTGGAGTTTCCCAGTATCTACGTGGGGCGCAACGAAGGGCTTTCGAAACTGCGCATGGCCGATTTGATCAAGGCCTCGCTGGCGATCCTGGAAATCTCGGCGCGGTACCATGTGCTGGGCTTCACGCGCCGGCACACGGGAGGCGTCGAGACGCGCGGGCAGGGGTAGCTGCGGTTGCTCACGCAGGACAAGCGGAAGTTCGCGGACGGGGCGAAAACGCGAGGCCGCGCCGCGCTTGAAACCGGGCGGACCTACTCCTCGGGCTTCTCTTCATCCTGGCCGGCCTGCCGCGCCTTGAGGCGCTCCTCGCGGCGCTTGGCGCGATCGGGGGCGAGCTTGACCAACTCGGAGCCGACCAGTTCGATCATGGCCTGCTCGGCGCCGTCGCCCTGGCGGGGTCCCAGGCGGGTGATGCGGGTGTACCCGCCCACGCGCTGGCCGAAGCGGGTTCCCAGCTTGTCGAACAGCTTCTGAACCGCAACCGGCGTGCGCAACACAGCGGCGGCCTGGCGGCGGGTGTGCAGCGTGTCCTTCTTGGCGAGGGTGATCATCTTCTCGACCAATGGGCGAACGGCCTTGGCCTTGACAATGGTGGTGATGACGCGTTCCTTCTCGATCACGCTGGTGGCGAGATTTCGCAGCAACGCGTTGCGGCTGTCCACCGGCCGCTTCAGTTTAAACCCGGCAACCCTATGTCTCATGGCCTATTCCCCGATCTGATCCTGCGCATTTTCGTCGTCCAGCGGATAATCCGGCGGCGCCCCGCCGGACTGCTGCGGCGGAGCCACCAGGCGGCCGTGGGAATCGATGCGCATGCCCAGCGAGAGACCCATATTGGCGAGGATTTCCTTGATCTCGTTGAGCGACTTGCGTCCGAAGTTCTTGGTCCGCAGCATTTCGGCTTCGGTCTTCTGCACCAGTTCGCCGATGGTCTGGATGTTGGCGTTCTTGAGGCAGTTGTAGGAACGTACGCTCAATTCCAGTTCTTCCACCGAGCGGTTCAGCACCTCGTTCATCTTGTCCATGCCGCGCTCGGAAACCTCTTCGGTCAACTCCGGCACTTCCTCGAAGTTGATGAAGATGGACATGTGATCCTTGAGGAGCTTGGCGGCATATCCGATGGCGTCCTGCGGGGACACGGCGCCGTTGGTCCAGACCTCCAGGGTCAGCTTGTCGTAGTCGGTCATCTGCCCCAGGCGCGCGGCTTCCACCGCGAAGTTGACCTTGCGCACGGGCGAATGAACGGAGTCGATGGGGATGTAGCCGAGGGCCAGGTCCTCATCGAAGTTCTTGTCGGCGCTGACGTATCCGCGGCTGGTCTTGAGCCGCATTTCGATGGACAGCCTGCCGCCCTCGCTGACGGTGGCGACATGCACGTCGCGGTCGAGCACTTCCACGTCGGCGTCGGTTTCGATCTGGCCGCTGCGCACGTCGCCGGGCTGCTCCACGGACAGGCGCACGGTCTTGACTCCCTCGCCCGAGATCTTGAAGGGGATCTGTTTGAGGTTGAGAATGATATCGGTGGCGTCTTCCACGACGCCGGGGATGGGGCTGAACTCGTGCTCCACGCCTTCGATCCGGACGGCGGTAATGGCCGCTCCCTCGATGGAGCTCAGCAGCACGCGGCGCAGACTGTTGCCGATGGTGGTGCCGAAGCCGCGTTGAAAAGGCTGTGCCGTAAACATGCCATACCGTTCCGTAAGGGTCTCGGTATTGGCGACCAAACGCTTTGGTTTCTGGAAGCCCTTGAACATAGAAATCCTCGCTTCGAGCCGGACGAATCCGGCTCTTTACTTCGAATACAATTCCACGATGAGCTGCTCGTTCAACTGAATCTGAACGAGGTCGCTGCGCTGCGGCAGGCCGGTGATGCGGCCCGTCAAACCCTCCCGGTCCACGTCGATCCAGTTCGGCGCCGGCGCATGGGCGGTGGCGTCGCGGGCGGCCAGGATGGTGGGATTCTTGCGGCTGCGTTCGCGAACCGCGACCACGTCCCCGATCTTGACCTGGGCGGATGGGACATTGCACTTGCGGCCGTTGACTTCGATATGGCCGTGGCGGACCACCTGGCGGGCCTGGGCCCGGCTGGTAGAGAATCCCATGCGGTAGATCACGCTGTCGAGGCGGCGTTCCAGTCCCGACATGAGATTGTCGCCGGTGATGCCTTTGGAATGGGCGGCCTTTTCGTAAGCCCCGCGGAACTGGGCTTCCAGCACGCCGTAGATGCGGCGCACCTTCTGCTTCTCGCGAAGTTGCAGGCCATAGCCGACAATCTTCGGCTTGCGGGCCTGGCCATGCTGTCCGGGGACGAAGTTACGCTTTTCGATGGCGCACTTTTCGCTGTGGCAGCGCTCGCCCTTGAGAAAAAGTTTCATGCCCTCGCGCCGGCATTGCCGGCAAACCGGGCCGATATATCGTGCCAAGTTCTTCTCCTAACCTGAAGGGCCCGCCCTGCGGCGTGCCCGGCTTCGCAGGCTGAATGCCTGCCCTACCAATAGGTGCGGTTTACAGCCATGGCAGGCCTTCTTCCCGCTTACCGTTTCGGCCCCCGGCCGGCGCCGGCGGCCCATTACACTCTGCGCTTCTTGGGCGGACGGCAGCCATTGTGGGGGATGGGCGTCACGTCCTTGATGGCGCGCACTTCAATACCCGCGGTGGACAGGGCTCTAACCGCCGACTCACGGCCGGAACCGGGCCCGCTGACCCGCACTTCCACGGTGTGCAGGCCGGTTTCGTTGGCCTTGTTGGCAGCCGTGAGCGCCGCCTGCTGCGCGGCGAAGGGCGTTCCCTTCCGCGACCCGCGAAAGCCCAGCGATCCGGCGCTGGACCAGGAGATGGTGTTGCCCTCCAGGTCGGCGAAGGTCACGATGGTGTTGTTGAAAGTGGCCTGGATATGCACAATGCCCGCGTGGACGATGCGCTTTTCCTTCTTCTTGAAGCTCTTCTTCTTGCCGCCTTTTACCGGTGCTTTTGCCATGTTAGGTCTTGGCGCTCGCTTTCTTCTTGTTGGCAACCGTTCCGCGGCGCGGTCCCTTGCGCGTGCGGGCGTTGGTGTGAGTGCGCTGGCCGCGCACCGGCAGACCGCGCCGGTGGCGCAATCCGCGGTAGGAGCCCATCTCGATGTGGCGCTTGATGTTCATCGAGATTTCCTTGCGCAGGTCGCCCTCCACGGCGCCTTCCTCTTCCAGGATCTGGCGGACGCGGTTCACCTCGTCCTCGCTCAGGTCGCGCACCTTCTTATCGAAATCGATACCCGCGCGGTAGAGCAGCGAGCGCGACCGGGTGCGGCCGACTCCGTAGATGTAGGTGAGTCCGATCTCGGCCCTTTTGGCGGCCGGAAGATCGACACCAGCGATACGTGCCATGTGATTACCCCTGCCTCTGTTTATGTTTCGGGTTGACGCAGATGACCCGCACCACGCCTTCGCGATGGATCACCTTGCATTTGTCGCAAATCTTCTTGACTGACGCTCGTACCTTCATGGAAAACCCTTTTGGGGCCACAGATGAACACAGATAAACACAGATGAGAGAACGCCTTGCTTCTATCTGTGTTTATCTGCGTTCATCTGCGGCTCATATCTTCCTTAAAATCCTTCCACGCGTCGGATCGTCCGGCGCCAGCGCCAGTTCGACCCGGTCGCCCGGAACCAGCCGGACGAAATTCCGTTCCACCGCACCCGCCGGGTGGGCCAGCACCTGCCGCTGGCCGTCCAGCACGACCACATAGATGGCCGCCGGCCTTTCCTCCACCACCGTGCCGGTCGCCGTCACGGCCTGGTCAGCACCCACGGCGCATCCTCCGTCACCGCGATGCAGTGCTCGAAGTGAGCGCTGTAGCTCCCGTCCCGGGCCACGGCTGTCCACCTGTCCTTCAAAACCTTCACTTCCGGCCGCCCGGCGTTCACCATCGGCTCGACCGCCAGCACCATGCCCGGCCGAAGCCGCGGATTATCGTTCTTCCGGTCCACGTAATTGGGAACCTGCGGCTCTTCGTGGAGCTGCGTGCCAATTCCGTGGCCGACATATTCCCGGACGATGGAAAACCCGTTCGAAGTCACGTACTTTTCCACCGTGCCACACACATCGAACAGGCGATTTCCGTTGCGCACCCGGTCGATGGCCAGTTCCAGCGACTCCCGGGTCACCTCCAGGAGCCTGCGGGTTTCCTGGGTGACTTCGCCGATCGGAACGGTGATGGCCGAATCGCCATAATACCCGTCCAACTTCACCCCGGTGTCGATGGAAACGATGTCGCCCTTCCTGAGGACCCGTTTCGCGTTCGGCATCCCGTGGACGATTTCCTCGTTCACCGAGGTACACAGTACAAACTTGAACGCCTCGCCGGCGGCCGGCACATAATAGCCTTTGAAAGCCGGCTTGGCCCCGGCGTCGGCGATCATCTTCTCCGCCGCCACTTCGAGGTCCATGGTAGTGGCGCCCTCGACGGCCAATTCCTTCAACGCCTGCAGCAGCCGGTATACCAGCAAGCCGCTTCGCCGCATCTTTTCCAGCTCGGCGGCGGTTTTACGAACGATCATCCGGCTCCCATGGCCCGCTTGCGCGGCGGCGGATATCCGCCACTTCCCGTCAAACGCGCAATAACTACATTGTAATCAACCGCGAGAGGAATCACCACCTCGCGCCCGCCGCCCGCGACAGGTCTCCATGCCGCGCCCGGCGACGGCACCCGCAAATCAGAAACTGCTCCTCCGCCCGCGAATCCGGCCCGAGCGCGGAGTAAACCCATCGTAATGCCGCATGATGAGCTGGGCCTCCACCTGGTTAATGGTATCCATGGCCACGCCCACCACGATCAGCAGCGACGTCCCGCCGAAATAGAATTGCACGCCCAGGCCTTCCAGCAGGAAGCGGAAATGAATCGCCGTGAAGGCGTTGTCCACCCATTGCCCGATAAGCGGGAGGTGCTGCAGCTTGATGCCGGAAATCATGATGTCCGGAATCAGGCACAGGATGGAAAGATAAATGCCGCCCACCACCGTGATTTTGGTCAGGATGGCGTTCATGTAATCGGCCGTGTTCTTCCCCGGCCGGATGCCCGGAACGAAGCCGCCGTACTTGCGCATGTTGTCGGCCGCTTCCACGGGGTTGAAAATGATGGACACGTAAAAGAAACAGAAGAAAATGATGCCCGCCACGAAGAGCACGTAATACATCGGCTCGCCGTGCTTGATGGAGTCCAGCATGTTGAACAGCGGGCGGACGCTCTTGACAAACGGTACGCTGAGGAGGGTGGTGGGGAAGGCCAGGATGGACGAAGCGAAAATCACCGGGATCACGCCGCCGGCGTTGACCTTGAGCGGCATGTGGGTGCTCCCGCCGCCCATCACGCGGCGTCCCACCACGCGTTTGGCGTACTGCACCGGGATGCGCCGTTCGCCGCGCTCCACCAGCACGATGAAGGCCACCACGGCGATCATCATGGCCAGCAGCAGGATCAGGGTCAGTGCGCCCCATTCGCGGGTGACGAAAACGTTGGTGTAGATGCTCCCGATGGCGCGCGGCAGCCCCACTACGATGCCGGTGAAAATGATCAGCGACATGCCGTTGCCCACGCCGCGCTCGCTCATCTGTTCGCCCAGCCACATGATGAAGGCCGTTCCGGTGGTCAGCGAGATGATGGTGAGCATGGTGAATCCGAAGCCCGGATCGATCACGATGCCCTGCCCCATGCCCACCAGCAGGCGGCTGATGGTGGCCGACTGGATGATGGAGAGGATGATGGTCAGGTAGCGCGTCCACTGGGTGATCTTCCGCCGCCCCAGTTCGCCTTCCTTCGAAAGCTTCTCGAGGGTCGGGACGACCACCGTGAGCAACTGCAGAATGATGGACGCCGTAATGTACGGCATGATGCCGAGGGCGAAAATGGTCAGCTTCCTGACATTGCCGCCGGCGAACATGTCGAAGAAGCCGAAGATGGAACCCGCCGTCGAGTTGAAGAAGTCCGTCCACCGCTGGGTGTTGATCCCGGGCGTGGGGATGACCGCGCCCAAGCGGTAGACGCCCAGCATGGCGAGGGTGAACAACACCCTCTTGCGAAGGTCTGGGACGCGAAAGATGTTGGCGAACGCTTCAAAGAACTTCATGGTCCCCTTCGATTCCCGGCGCTACTGGGCCGGCGCGCCGATCACCCGCGCAGCCCCGCCGGCCTTCTGAATCTTCTCCACCGCCGACTTGGAGAACTGGTGGGCCTCCACCGAGATCCGGCGCGTCAACTGGCCGCTACCCAGCACCTTCAGACCGTCGCCCAGTTTCTTGACGACGCCCAGGGCGAGAAGCTTGTCGGCGTTGAAGGAATCGCCTTCCAGTTTCTCCAGCCGGCCCAGGTTGACGATGGCGTACTGCTTCTTGAAGATATTGGTGAACCCGCGCTTGGGCAGGCGGCGGTGGATGGGCATCTGGCCGCCTTCAAAGCCCCGGCTCATGCTGAACCCGGTGCCGGCGTGCTGGCCTTTGTGGCCGCGCGTGGATGTCTTGCCGCGCCCCGAGCCCATGCCACGCCCGATGCGCTTGCGGGACTTGACTTGTCCCGCGGGAGGTTTCAATCCGCTGAGGTTCATTTCTCTACAATCTCCAGAATGCGCCGGAGGCACGGCCTCCCGCGGTCCACTACTCCACCACTTTCAGCAGGTGCGGCACCTTCTTGACCATGCCGCGGAACTTCTGCGAATCGGGCCGCTCCACCACCTGGTTGAGCTTGCGCAGGCCCAGCCCTCTCACCACGCGCTTGTGATGTTCGGGCGTGCAGATGGGGCTGCGGACGAGTTTGATCTTGATCGTGCCAGCCATATCAGAGTTTCTCCACCGCCAGGCCGCGCATTTCGGCCACGGCGTTTCTTTCGCGCAGCGATTCCAGCGCCACGATGGTAGCCTTCACCACGTTGTGAGGGTTGCGGCGTCCGATGGACTTGGTGAGCACGTTGGCCACGCCGCAGGCCGAAATCACCGCGCGCACCGCGCCGCCGGCGATCACGCCGGTGCCTTCGGGCGCCGGTTTCAGGAGCACCTGCGAGCTGGCGTAGACGCCCAGCACCTGGTGCGGAATGGTGGTTTCGAGCGTGTGGACGCGGCGCAGATTCTTCTTGGCCGCTTCGATGCCCTTGCGGATGGCCGAGGGCACTTCCTTGGCCTTGCCCACACCGAAGCCCACCACCTTGGCGGCCGGATCGCCGATCACCACCAGCGCCGAAAAGCTGAGATTCTTGCCGCCTTTGACGACCTTGGTGACGCGATTGATGGCGACCACCTGCTCCTTGAGCTCGAGGCCCTTCAGATCGATGCGCTTTGCTGTCGTTGCCATGGAATTAGAACTCCAGTCCCGCCGCTCGGGCGGCGTCCGCCAGCGCCTTCACGCGGCCGTGATAGGGATACCCGCCGCGGTCGAACACCACCTGCTTGATGCCCTTCTCCTTGGCCCGCTCCGCCACCAGTTTGCCAATGGCCTTGGCCGCCGCCAGGTTGCCGCCGGCGCCGGAGTGCACCGCCCGGGCGGCCTTATCCACGGAGGAAGCCGAAACCAGCGTGGTGCCGCCGTTATCGTCGATAACCTGCGCGTAAATGTGCGCCAGACTGCGGTAGATCGCCAGACGCGGCCGCTCGGCCGTGCCGCGCAGCTTGCGCCGGATGCGCCGGTGAATGCGCTCGCGAATTTCGTTCTTTTCGGTCTTATGAATCACTTGGCACCCGCCCCGGTCTTACCGACCTTCTTGCGCAAGCTTTCGCCGGTGTAGCGGACGCCCTTGTTCTTGTAGGGATCCGGCTGGCGAAGCCCGCGGATATCGGCAGCCACCTGTCCCAGCAACTGCTTGTCGTGGCCGGTCAGCACCAGGTGGGTCTGCTTGTCGATGGTGAGGCTCACCCCGTCCGGCAGCAGCACCTCGATGGGGTGCGAGTAGCCCAGCGTGAAGGTGGCCACCTTGCCGCTCACGGCGGCGCGGTAACCCACGCCCACGATGTCCAGCTCGCGGGTGAACCCGGCCGACACGCCCTGCACGGCGTTGGCCGCCAGGGCGCGGGTCAGGCCGTGGAGCGCGGCTTGCTCGTCGGTGGCGCGTTTGACCTCCAGCTTGCCGGCCGCCTGCACCACGGTGATTCCCGCCGGAATGGGGACCGTCAGCTTGCCCTTGGGGCCGGTGACTTCCAGTTGATCGCCGATAGCCACCTTGACGCCGGCGGGCAGAACGATCGGCTTTTTGCCAATTCTCGACATAGTTTCTAAAACCTCGTTGTGCGGCGCCGAGGGCGGGCTTGCCGCCCCGCGGCGGCCGCTTGGCGAAATCTTTCTACCATACGCGGCAGAGGATCTCGCCGCCCAAACGCTCCTTATGCGCGTCCCGCCCGGTCATCACGCCGCGCGGGGTGGTCAGGATGTTGATGCCCAGGCCGCCCAGCACCCGCGGGATCTCGGTCTGGCCCACGTACACCCGGCAGCCGGGCCGGGACACCCGCTCTATGGCGGAGATCACCGGCGAGTTGCCCGGGCCATACTTCAGGTAGATCTTGATGGTCTTCTTCGCGCCTTCTTCGGCCACTTTGAAGTTGGCGATATAGCCTTCCTCCTTCAAAATGCGCGCGATTTCCGTTTTCAGCTTGGAGGCCGGCACGTCCACCTTGGGGTGGCGGGCCTGTATCGCGTTGCGCACGCGAGTCAGCATGTCGGCAATGGGATCGCTGGTCATAAATCTCCTACGTCATTCCCTACCGGCCAGCCCTCACCAGCTAGCCTTCGTCACGCCAGGGATCTCGCCGTTGAGGGCGAGCTTCCGGAAACACAACCGGCAGACGCCGAATTTGCGCAGGTACGCGCGCGGGCGCCCGCAGCGCCAGCAGCGGTTGCGGTGGCGGCATTGCAGCTTGGGCTTCTTTGCCTTGCGGGCCGCTTCCAGCTTCAGGTCTTTGGCAATCTTTGCGGTGGTGGCCATGTTCGTGTGCCTCTTCTCTTATTGCCGGAACGGCATCCCCATGAGGCGCAGCAGCGCCACGCCTTCGGCGTCGGTGCGCGCGGTGGTGGTGATGGAGATGTTCATTCCCTTGGTTTTCTCCACCTTGGCGTAATCGATCTCCGGGAAGATCAACTGATCCTTCACGCCCAGCGTGTAATTGCCGCGCCCGTCGAAGGACTTGGTCGAGACGCCGCGAAAGTCGCGCACGCGGGGCAGGGCCACGTTGACCAGCCGGTCGAAAAACTCGTACATGCGGTCGCCACGCAGCGTCACCATGCAGCCGATCGACATGCCTTCCCTCAGTTTGAACGCGGCAATCGACTTGGTGGCCTTGGTGATGACCGGCTTCTGGCCGGCGATCTGCGCCAGTTCGTGGACCGCGCCGTCCATCAGCTTGGCGTTCTGGGTGGCTTCGCCCATTCCGATGTTGATGGAGATCTTCTCGAGCCTGGGCACGGCCATCACGTTGGCGTACCCGAACTCCTTCGTCAGCGCCGGAACCACTTTCTTGTGATAATGCTCTCTCAAACGTGCTGCCATCGGACTCCTCGTTACCTACTTCGTGTCGAGCAACTGCCCGCACTTGCGGCAAACCCGCGTGCGCCGGGTCTTGCCGCCGGCCACCACGTCCACCCGGTGCGCCACGCGCACGGCCTTGTTGCAGCCGGGGCAGACGATCATGATGTTGGAAGCCGCGATCGGGCTTTCGCGCTCGGCGATGCCGCCCTTGATCTGTTTCTGCGGGTTGGGCCGGGTGTGCCGCTTCACCATCATGACGTGCTCCACCAGCACCCGCCCGGTCTCGCGGTCCACCCTCAGAACGCGGCCGGTCTTGCCCTTGTCGCGGCCGGAGATCACCTTGACCGTATCTTCCTTCTTCAGATCGACTCGCACCGGCGCCGCCGGCTTTTTCTTTCCCAATGCCATCAGATCACCTCGGGGGCCAGCGACACGATCTTCATGAACTTCTTGTCGCGCAGTTCGCGCGCCACCGGCCCGAAGACGCGCGTACCCACCGGCTCGCCAACCTCGTTGATCAGCACCGCCGCGTTGGAATCGAAGCGGATGTAGGTGCCGTCCCGGCGCCGCGTTTCCTTGCGCATGCGCACGATCACGCAGCGCACCACTTTGCCCTTCTTGATCGCCGAATCCGGCGCGGCTTCCTTGACGCTGGCCGTGACCACGTCGCCCAGGCCGGCGCGCAAGCCGAGGTCGCCGCCGCGCGGCAGAATGCAGGAAAGCCTGCGCGCGCCGGAGTTGTCGGCCACCTCGAGAATGGTTCGCATTCCAATCATAAATAATCGGCTCCCAGCCTGCCGCCTCCGGCCCCCAGCCATCCCCGGCTGAAGCGCGGCCGAAGGCTCGCGGCTAAATCTTCACATCCAGATCCGACGGTTGCGCGCCCACCTGCGCCGCACGCCGTACGACTTCCGCCAGTTGCCACCGCTTCAGTTTGCTGAGCGGCCGGCACTCCACGATGCGCACGACATCGCCCGTTTTGGCCGTGCCCTGCTCGTCGTGGGCATAAAACTTCTTGCGCTTCCCGATGATCCGCTTGTACAGCGGGTGCGGCACGCGGCGGCTGACTTCCACCACGATGGTTTTCGCCATCTTGGTCGAAACCACCTGGCCGACCTTTTCGTTCTTGGACGACTTCTTGGGTTGCTCGGCCATGATTACTTCTTCCCTCCAGCCTGGGCCGCCAGCTCCCGCTCCCGCAGGACGGTGAGCATCCGCGCCCGGTCCTTCCGCATGCCCCGCGCCTTCTTCAGCCCTTCCATCTGGCCCATCGAGATCTGAAACTTGAGACGGAACAACTGCTCGTCCATTTCACCCAATTGCTGCCGGATCTCCTTGTCGTCGAGATCCTGAACCTTAAGCTTCTGCGCCATATGAAACTCCGCGTTACTCGGCTTCTTCCCGGCCGATGAATTTGGTCTTGATGGGCAGCTTGTGAGCGGCCAGGCGCATGGCGGCAAAAGCCGTCGCGCGGTCCACGCCTTCCATCTCGAATAGAACTTTTCCCGGCCGGATGACCGCGACCCACTGCTCCGGCGCGCCCTTTCCCTTTCCCATGCGGGTTTCCGCGGGCTTCTTGGTGATGGGCTTGTCCGGGAACAGGCGGATCCACACCTTGCCGCCGCGCTTGATGGATCGGGTCATGGCCACGCGCGCGGCTTCGATCTGCCGGTCGGTGATCCAGGCGCACTCCATGGCCTTGAGACCATAATCCCCGAAGGAGATGGCCGACCCGCGCCACGCCTTACCGGCCCTGCGCCCGCGCTGCTGCTTCCTGAACTTGACCTTCTTTGGCATCATCATGGCGGTTTGTCCTCAATCCTTGCCGGTTCCGGCCGGGGGCGCGGGCTTGGGTTCTTCCGCCTGCGTCTCGGTTTTGCCATCCTGCTTGGCTTCCTGCTTCCAGGCGGGCTGCTGCGCCTGCGGCGACATCAACGGCGGCAGGATGGGCGAAGCGGGGCGCACCGCGGGGCGCGGCAGATCGGCCGGAGGAACCTGGATGGCCGGACCGCCGGCATCCGGGGCGGCCACCGGCGGCGGCTGCGGCGGGCGCTCGGCGGGGCCGCGCTCGCGATCCCGGGAACGCGGCCCGCGGTCTCCACGGTCGCCACGGTCTCCACGGTCGCGCCGCTCGCCGCGGTCGCGGTCGCGGCGGGGCTCCGGCTCGGGCAGCAGGCCGCCCCGGCGCTTGGTCAGGTCGAGAATCTCGCCCTTGTACAACCACGCCTTGACGCCGATCACCCCGTAGGTGGTCTGGGCTTCGGCGAAACCGTAATCGATATCGGCGCGCAGGGTGTGCAGCGGAAGCTGGCCCTGCAGGTACCACTCGCTGCGGGCGATTTCCGCGCCGTTCAGGCGCCCGGAAACGCGTACCTTGATTCCCTTGCAGCCGAAGCGCAACGCCGAATCCACCGCCTTGCGCATCGCCCGGCGGAAGGCCACGCGCTTTTCGAGCTGCAGGGCGATCGACTCGGAAACCAGTTGCGCGTCCAACTCCGGCTTGTGGACTTCCTGAATGTCGATGAAGACCTCGCGCTTGGTCTTCCTGGCCATGTCCTGCTTGAGCTTCTCGATCTCGGCGCCCTTGCGGCCGATGATGATGCCGGGTCGCGAGGTGCGGATGGTGACCCGCAGCTTGTTGCCGGGGCGGTCCACTTCAATCGAGCTCACGCCGGCCGATTTGAGCCGTTCCCGCAGGGCATCCTTCAGCTCTAGATCCTCCTGGAGAAGCTTGGCGTACCCCTGTTTGGCGAACCAGCGGGAACGCCACGGCTTGTTGAAGCCCAGCCGGAATCCGTACGGATGAACTTTCTGTCCCATCTATTCTTCCTTCTCCGCCACTCTGATGACGATATGCGCCGTGCGCCGCTGGTAGCGGAAGGCGCGCCCCATGGGCGCCGGCCGCACGCGCTTCTGGCGCGGACCTTCGTTGACGTAGGCCTCGCTGACCACCAGCTTGTCGACGTCCAGGCCCTCGCTCCGGTTCTGCGCGTTGGCGATGGCCGACTGCAGCACTTTCTCCACCGTGGGAGCGATCCGCTTGTTGGCGGCGCGCAGCGTGTTGATGGCCGCCCCCGCCTTCAGGCCGCGGATCAGGTCCACCACCAGCCGGGCCTTCTGCGGGGAAATTCGGATGTATCTGGCTTCCGCTTTCACTTCCATGGTCTTTCCTCCCGCGGCGGCTTATGCCGGCTTCGCGGTTTTCTCCGTGGCCGCCTTCACCGAATGGCCCTTGAACGTCCGCGTCGGCGAGAACTCGCCGAATTTGTGTCCCACCATGTTCTCGGTGACGTACACCGGAATAAACTTCTTGCCGTTGTGCACGGCGACCGTGTGCCCCACGAATTCGGGAAGAATGGTGGACCGCCGCGACCATGTGCGGACCACTTTCTTTTCATTGGCGGCGTTCAACACCGCCAGCTTGGCTTCCAGGTGGGTGTCGGTAAACGGCCCCTTCTTGACGGATCTTCCCATTGGCTACCTCTTCTTGCTCTTGCGCGTGACGATCCACTTGTCGGTGCGCTTATTGTTGCGCGTCTTGAATCCGCGCGTGGGCTGGCCCCAGGGAGTCACCGGGTGGCGTCCGCCCGAACTCCGGCCCTCGCCGCCGCCGTGGGGATGGTCCACCGGGTTCATGGAGACGCCCCGGTTGTGCGGCAGCTTGCCCATCCAGCGCTTGCGCCCGGCCTTGCCGAGGGACACGTTCTCGTGATCCGCGTTGCCCACCTGGCCCACCGTCGCCATGCACTCCACCAGCACCCGGCGGACCTCGCCCGAAGGCAGCTTCAGCAGCGCCACGCCGCCTTCCTTGTTGACCAGTTGCGCCTGCGACCCGGCCGAGCGCGCCATCTGCCCGCCCTTGCCCGGCCGCAGCTCGATGTTGTGCACGATGGTGCCGGCGGGCATGTTCTTGAGCGGCAGCGCGTTGCCCAGCAGGATGTCGGCTTGGGGCCCGGACATCACCTTCTGGCCCACTTTCAGGCCGTCGGGCTGCAGGATGTAGCGCTTCTCGCCGTCGGCGTAGTGCAGCAGGGCGATGCGCGCCGAGCGGTTGGGATCGTATTCCACGGCCGCCACCACGGCCGGAATGCCGTGCTTGTCGCGCTTGAAATCGATCGCCCGGTAGGCCTGCTTGTGCCCGCCGCCGATGAAGCGGGACGTCACCCGCCCGGTCGAATTGCGGCCGCCCGATTTCTTCTTGCTCTCCACCAGCGACTTTTCCGGCTTGTCGCGGGTGATGTCTTCGCGCGAGACGGAGGTCATGAAGCGGCGCGAAGCGGTGTGCGGATTGTATGTCTTGATGGGCATGTACCTGGCTCCCCTAGATCTCCGCGAATTCGGGCACCTTCTCGCCCGCCTTCAGCCTGACGTAAGCCTTCTTCCAGTCCGGCTTGTAACCGGAGAAGCGCCCGCGGCGGCGCAGCTTGCCGTCCATGTTGGCGGTGCGCACTTCGGCCACCTTCACCTTGAAGACCTTCTCCACCGCGGCCTTGATCTGCGTCTTGTTGGCCCCGCCGTGAACTTCGAAGCACAGCGTGCGCTGGTTGTCTTTCCTGTCCACGCCCTTCTCGGTGACGAGCGGGCGGCGCAGCACCTCATGGATGGTCATTTGCTAAGCGCCTCCGAAAACTTGCGCGCCGCCGCTTCCGACAGCAGCACGCTGTGGTGTCCCAGCAGGTGGTAGGGGTTGACTTCCCGGGTGGGCATCAGGGTGACGCCCTTAAGGTTGCGCAATCCCAGGCTGAGGTTGCGGTTCTCGCCGTTGTCCACCACCAGCACCGTGCGCCCGGTTTCGAGCGCGGCCAGCGCGCCCACGGCGTTGCGGGTCTTGTGATCGGCGAAATCGAACGCAGCCACCACCTTCAGTTCGCCGTCCCGCACCTTGGCGGAAAGCGCCGAACGCAGCGCGCCCTGCAGCATCTTGCGCGGCAGTTTGTAGCTGTAATCGCGCACCACCGGCCCGTGCACCGTGCCGCCGTGGCGCCAGATGGGAGAACGCACCGAACCCATGCGGGCCCGTCCGGTGCCCTTCTGCTTCCACAGCTTCTTGCCGCTGCCCGCCACCTCGCTCCGCACCTTGGTCTTGTGCGTGCCGCGGTGGCCGGCCGCCGTAAAGTGCCGCACCGCTTCGTACAGCAGCGCCTCGTTGACCTCGGCCGCGAACACCTCGTCGGCCAGTTCCAGCTCGCCGACCTTTTCGTTCTTCAAATCCACTACATCCACTGTGGGCATGGCCTTATCTCTTGGACCTCCGCACAACGACATACCCGCCGTTCGGCCCCGGAACCGCGCCTTTCACCACCAGCACGTTGTCCTCGGTGTCCACCTCGATGACTTCCAGGTTGCGCACCGTGACGCGGGCGTGGCCCATGTGGCCCGCCATCCGCATCCCCGGGAACACGCGCGACGGGAAGCTGGAAGCGCCGATGGAGCCGGGCGCGCGGTGGAACATCGACCCGTGGGACCCCTCGCCGCCGCGGAAGTGATGGCGCTTCACCAGGCCGGCGAACCCGCGGCCCTTGCTGATGCCGATCACGTCCACCATGTCCTTGGGCTTGAACTGGTCGACCCGAACCTGGTCGCCCGCCTTGACGTCCTCCGAGCCGGAATCCAGCGGAAGTTCCCGCAGGAACTTCACGCCCTCCGCGCCCGACTTCGCCAGGTGCCCGGTCGAGGGCTTGTTGATGCGCTGCGGCTTGACAAACTCCACCAGCCCGAGTTGCATGGCGTCGTAGCCGTCGGTGGTGGGCGTCTTGCGCTGCACCACCATGCACGGACCCGCCTTCAGCAGCGTGACCGGCACGGCCTGGCCGTCTGGCCGGAACACCTGCGACATTCCAATCTTCTTGCCAAGGATTCCTGGACTCATAGTAGTTCTCAGTTTTCGCTCATCGGTCTCCGGCCCGCGGCTCCCAGGCCGCCGGCCGGCTCCCGGCGGCTCCTATTTCCCGAACGCTTTGATTTCCACATCCACGCCCGCCGGCAGGTCGAGCTTCATCAGCGCATCGACCGTCTGCTGGGTCGGCTCCAGGATGTCCAACAGCCGCTTGTGGGTCCGGATCTCAAACTGCTCCCGCGACTTCTTGTCCACGTGCGGGGAGCGCAACACTGTCGTAATACTGCGGGACGTGGGCAGCGGGATGGGGCCGGCCACGTGCGCGCCGGTCCTCTTGGCCGTGTCCACGATCTCGGTGGTCGATTGATCGAGCACCCGGTGATCGTACGCTTTCAAACGGATGCGAATGCGTTCTCGTAAAGCCATAATTCCCCGCGGGCAGAGCCCGTTATTCTAAGATCTCCGTGACCGTGCCGGCGCCCACCGTGCGGCCGCCTTCGCGAATCGCAAAGCGCAACCCCTTGTCCATGGCGATCGGCGTGATCAACTCCACCGTCAGGTTCACGTTGTCCCCAGGCATCACCATTTCCGTCCCCTCCGGCAACTGCGCCACCCCCGTCACGTCCGTCGTCCGGAAGTAGAACTGCGGCCGGTAGCCCTTGAAGAACGGCGTGTGCCGTCCCCCTTCTTCCTTGCTCAATACGTAGACTTCCCCACGGAACTTGGTGTGCGGCGTGATCGAGCCCGGTTTGGCGATCACCTGCCCGCGCTCCACTTCGTCCTTTTCCACACCCCGCAGCAGCAGCCCCACGTTGTCCCCGGCCATGCCCTGGTCCAATAACTTCTTGAACATTTCCACGCCCGTCACCACCGTCTTCCGCGTCGGCCGGAATCCCACAATCTCCATTTCCTCGCCCACCTTGCAGACGCCCCGCTCGATGCGCCCCGTCACCACCGTCCCCCGCCCCTGAATCGAGAATATGTCCTCGATCGGCATCAGAAACGGCTTGTCCGTCACGCGCACCGGCATCGGCACGTAGCTGTCCACCGCGTCCATCAGCTCCAGCACCGTCTTCTCCCACTGCGGCTCGCCGTTCAGCGCCCCCAGCGCCGATACCCGCACCACCG